>JAEEGL015971611.1_pt1 | contig 14302 bp, 11 predicted proteins | sample 9134231 | NCBI WGS metagenome assembly JAEEGL01 (sample SAMN16246548, study PRJNA631951) | gut metagenome | biome: gut microbiome; feature: rumen; material: fiber-attached | host: Bos | place: Iran: Karaj | collected 2018-10 | reverse complement strand
GCTGGTTTCCTGAAAAATTGGCGAAGCAGGTTGCATACATGCAGAAACACCAATGTTGCCTTTGTTTCTCCAGCTACCTGGTTTGCGGTCCTGATGACGAACATAAAGGTATCGTCATTGCCCCTTCCCGCTTAAGCTTGTCTGACCTGAAACACGACAACAAGATAGGTTGTCTGACTGCCATCTACGATACTACGATATACGGAAAGTTCTTCATGCCCACCATTCGCAAACGTCAGGATTGGGCACTCTTCCTGACCATCATGAAGAAGTGCAAGACGGCATACGGCATGGTAGAACCTCTAGCCATCTATCGCCGAACTCCAGAAGGCATCAGCAGCAAAAAACTGAAGCTTATCAAATACAACGCCAAAGTATATCAGTTCGTTTTCGGATACTCGGTACCCATTTCTTATTTGTACCTCTTCTTCATCTTCATGCCCACCTACCTGACCAAGAGGGCAATCAACTGGATTGCAAACATCCGCAGGTAAAACATTCCACCTTTTCATTGATGAATAAAGTAATACAACGCTTTGCTGCAATAATATTAGAGAAATTTCCTGTCATTACAGTAAAGTTACGCTATTTCTTGCGCTTCGGCCATCTGCCTGATCTCAAACACCCAAAGGATCTGAACGAAAAGATTCTTTATCTGAAACTGTTTACTGACACTTCAAAATGGACGGAACTTGCTGACAAATATCGAGTACGTGAATACGTGAAAGCTTGTGGACTGGAGAATTTGCTAATACCCTTGATTGGCGTATGGGAACGTGTTGAGGATATTCCTTTTGACAATTTGCCTAATAGATTCATTCTGAAAGCAAATAACGGCGACGGTAAAGGGACAAACGTAAAGATAGACAAGGCAAGGATGAACGAACAAGACTGGTGTAACCTGCGGAAACGCTTGCAAAGCTGGCTCGACACGGAACACATTGGGGCACTCTCTGGCGAACCACAGTATCGTAACATCAAACCAATGATCCTTGCTGAGGAACTGCTTCCATGCGGTGAGGGAGAGACATCGCTGATTGACTATAAACTTTGGTGTTTCAATGGAAAGCCCTATTCATTCTTTGTCTGCTCTGAACGTCAAGCTGACGGTTATCATGCTACCGTCGATTGTTATGACCTTGAATGGAACCGCTATCCTGAAAACATGAAACAATCGCCTCACATGACGGTAGCCACCAAGGCGTTACCACGCCCGTCATGTCTTGATGATCTTATTCAAGCTGCCCGCATATTGTCAGAACCTTTCCCAGAGGTACGTGTCGACATGTATATTGTTGGAGACAAAGTCTATTTTGGTGAAATGACATTTACCTCTCTTGGTGGATTGATGGACTTCTACACATCAGAATATCTGCAGGAAATGGGAGAGCAAGTAACTATCCCTGGTTTAGAATCATGAAAAGCAATATACTTTTGATGCTATTAGGGCTGATGATTTTTTCAGCAAACAGTACTCCATTGAAAGCTCAAGAGACAAAATGGGAACTGGTGTTCAGCGACGAGTTCAACCTACCCAACGGCAGTCAGCCTGACCCTGCGAAATGGAACCGCGCCAAACGCAATCCCAGCCAGTGGGCACGCTGGAACAGCCAGTCAGACAAAGTGGTCTTTATAAAGAAAGGTTCTTTGGTGTGTCGTGCTATTCCCAACAAGTGGGAACCGACCGATACAGCAAAGATGCTGACTGGTGGCGTAAACACGATGGACAAGTTTGAATTTCAGTATGGCAAGGTGGAGGTGCGCATGAAAACCAATTTCATTCCAGGAAACTTCCCTGCTGCATGGATGTCCAAAACACATAAACAACGTGACGACCTCTACGGCGAGATAGACATCGTAGAGGTAATCAGCAACCAGAAGAAGACATTGCATGGCATTCACTCCCAGTACACGCAGAAGCATCCAAAACACGGACTGAAAACCAGCTTCAGCAAGAACGAAAACACAAGGAAATGGCATGTCTACGGCATAGAATGGACCCCAGGATATATCCTATGGACTATTGATGGCGAGACAATAGACATTAGCCCTAAACCTAAAGACCAACATCTTATAGACGAAGGGGCATGGACTTTTGACTATCCATTCTTTCTAATTCTTAATCAAGCTGTTGGGGATGGTCATTGGAAAGCTCTACCTTACCCCGAAACTAAAAAAACTTTTGAGACTCGATTCGACTGGATAAGGGTGTATCAGCAGGAGCAACGATGACTTGCCTTCTATCTTTTCCCCAAGGCCCTGATGATAGCTTTCAAACAGCCAAGGATCCGAGTGACAAAAAAACAAAAGTTGTACTGATCAGCATTTCTTAAGTATATCTTAACAAAGGCCCAAGCCAGCACGATATTGTCTCGAAAGATACACTTTAACGACCGTGATCGAGCGGCAGAATTCTGACGGATTCTCCTAAAATAGATGGCGTCAGGAGGTGCTATGCAGAATTTTTTCAGCCGGTGGCTCATCGTTGCATTGAACAGAGAGTCTTCACCTTGTTTAAAACGTGTATCGAATCGGTATTCTCCAATGGCCTCAAGAGCTGTTAGCTTACAGCATGCTACAGACATGAAACTGCGGCACGACATTAGGGAGGCTCTGTCAGGTGCTTCGCGATTTTTGTCATAACAAGCTGTCAGCCAGTCGTCTCTCAAAAATGATGTATTTTCATCATAGTTCTTCACATTAGCAACAACAACAGAATCAACACCAGTGGCAGCCGACAAGAGACCTTCAAGGTAGGTAGGTGACACCCAATCATCATCATCGATAAAACACACATATTGACCTTTAGCCACATCAAGTCCCATGTTTCTGGCATTAGAAACCCCACCTTTATCGGTTTGCAAAACAGTAGCATACAACCTCTGATTGCATTTGTCAAGATAGGACAAAATGTCACTGTAGTACGGTTCACAACAGCCATTCACGACGATAATAAGTTCGTACTTGTCGTATGAAAGCGTCTGATCCTTTAATGAGTTCAGACATTGCCAGATATAATCACCAGGCTTATATGTAGGGATTATTACAGATACGTCCATTTTTCTACTTTCTATACACTCCACGCAACTTAGTAAAATAGTAATAAGCCACTGGACAATAAAGGCGTACAGTCCTTACAATGAGCGAGAAAGGATAACGCATGGGGATGTTGCGCCTAACATAAAGCAGGTGGTCGTAACTGGAATGTGTAGGTGAACTGAAATATTGTTTTCGCTCTGCCAAAGTCATCTGACACAGGCGATGTATCTCGTCCTCATTACTATCGTGATCGCATTCGCACTCGCCGCAGACATTTGCCGTCAACGACACAGGAAAACCTTTTCTTGAAGCCTTCAGGGTATAGTCAAAATCAGCACCTCCGTGACGATAGCCTTTATAGAATATACCGATACTGTCAGTAACAGAATGATGCACCAACAGAATATTAGCATGTAACAAATCTACGCTCTGCGGCTTGCCCGTAGGATTCACCAGCGCAGCTTTCACCTTGGCCCTTGACAAAAAATTGAATGCACCATATGTGATTTCATTCTTGTTCCCAGGCTGGCAGGTGACACCCGACGACAGACCGTGACAACCCATCCGCTGGAAACCATAATCATCAGCCTCGAATAACTCGTCAAACACATTATTACATATATTGGTGTCATCGTTCAGCAACAAGTAATAGTCCCAAGGTGTACCTTCCTTGATTGCTGCCTGCCAAGCTAAGCACATTCCGCCAGCCCAATACAAAAAGCCTGTGCCCTGCAGGATGTGGATATCCTTGTCGGCAAACGTCGTTCTAACAGCCTCCGTCGTTCCGTCAGTACAGCCGTCGTCAGTAAGAAACACCGTCAGTTCTATGTTTTCTTCAGTCGATTGATTATAGGCTTGCTCTGCCTCATACAAATGTCGCAGGCAAGCGAGTGTTTTCTCTCGCCGATTAAAAACAGTCAGTATCGTTGCTATCTTTACCATATACTCTCATCTGCAACAGTTTCTTCACACGTACCATGAAAACCTTTTCATAACCTCACAATACCACATCTGTAATAACGGATACAAAGATGCAATTAAGTGAGCAAAATACAGAACCTGTTCTCATTTTGCGAAGCGTAAAACAACTTCACAGTCTTTCTTCTGCAAAGGTACGATTAAGTGAGCGGAATTCCAAAGAAAAAGGAAATATTTTTATTTGAGAATTCCCGAACGGAAGTACATTCAACGAAGTTAAAGGTACGATTAAGTGAGCGGAATTCCAAAGAAAAAGGAAATATTTTTGTTTGAGGATTCCCGAACGCAAGTACTTTCAACAAAGTTAAAGGTACGATTAAGTGAGCGGAATTCCAAAGAAAAAAAGGATATTTTTATTTGGAGATTCCCGAACGGAAGTACTTTCAACGGAGTTAAAGGTGCTTCAATTCCTTAAAGAGCAGACGGGCACCGTAGAGATGCCACCGTGTACCATCGTGGACCCATCCGCGTGTAGTGAGGAGATTGCAGCGGTTACGATGATCAAAACCACCTCCATTGACACAAAAGCCATGAGCATCGAAGACGTAGTAATAAGCACCGAAAGCCTCTTGGCTGGTCATTGTATTGGAAAAGGCGTTTCCCATGGCGATACCCCGCTGCTCTGGGTCATCCATAAGGGTGGAGACCCATCGGTTGACGCCCCTCGTGTCGTCCAGCGTACCGAGTTCGCGGCTTGAGGGAAATGTATCGCCATAAGGTTGGTATGCGGCTGTGGGGTTATAGCTGAAACAGTAATCCTTCATGTTGCTGCAAACATACATGCGACAGTCAGCAAACATGACGTCAGGCAGGTAATGCCACACGTTACCCACTATATTCTCCATCCAACGATAGCGCATAGGATTACGTTCCTTAGGGTCAAGCATGCCATCGGTCATGTTGGCTCGTCCCGTTGTCCCCATGTATGGGACGCTGCACGTCTCTGTCCAGTTGGTGCTCTGAGCACAGCTACCGATGAAACACTCGGTGGTAATGTCAATGGGTGGCCCGTCGAAAGTGTATGTGCATTGGTCACCCTTCACCGCGATGTTGGTACAACGTGCGAAAGTGAGGATATTGCGTTGGTCGTCCTCGCAGATGCAGACGTTAGTTCCCTTCTGAATAAGCATCCTCGATTGCCGTCGACAGGTGATAGTGTTTGTCTGCCGTTCGTTTCTCTGGGAGTAGTAAATGTTGTTAGTATCCCATTCCCTTTCCAGCGGCTGGCGGTAGTCGGCAATGCCATAACCGAAGATGACACCCGTATTGCGGCAGCCAAACTCGACAGCGATGAGCGAAAAAAGCATATCAACAGTACGCATGTCATAGAGCGTGTACTGGGATCCGCGTTGTCTGGCAGCTTTGAGAAACTGCTGTGCCGTAATGTTCGACGTGGGGATGACATCAGCTATAGAGCGCAGTAGGCTGTCAGCTCCCATATAGCCCTCGAAAGCCGATACGTAAACAGCGTCCAACTCAAGGCCGTCCTCAATAAATGCTGGGTGAGGACGCTGGCCCTTTCTCGAAACAACACGATATTCATAGCCATCAGCCACGAATTTCTCAACGTAAAATTTAGGGATACGCACCATAACATCGCCATTCGAGCCGTCTAAGGCAAAGCCTGGTTCATCGTCGTAAGTGACGATAGTCTGGCCGTTCTCTGTCTTAACGTTGCAGCGTCGTATCTGGCTCCAAGGGTACACTTGGTCAAAGTCGGACTTCCCGTTAAAGTGGCCAATGCCAAAGGTGGCCTGCAGCCCCACTGCGTCGAAACATCGCTCTCCTCTGTCGTAAGGGTTACCCTTTCTCCAGCGAACGCCATAACGCAACACCAACGTATCAGATTCCTCTTCAGGTTCATTATCGCTGACAATGTCAAAAGGTGTTGACGAACATGAGACAAAGAGAAACGCTGCCAAACAGAGTAGGGTCAAGGAAGTAAATGGAATGCTAAGACGAATGCACAACATTGTCAACATCGACTTGCTCACATTCACACTCAAACTACTCCATAGTTGGCGTGACATTCTACACCATTTCCTTGCGATATTGTTCATAAAGCTAATGCTTCTTTCATCGATATGCCTACAAGTGGAAATTCTGAATGTATTTATCGCATATTTTATCCCATGCATATTGTGGATTGAGACGATAATAGTTTTTTATGTTATTGGACATTATATCTCTTTTTCCTTTATCTTTTATCAGTTTGCGTATAGCTTGAGCTAAGGATTGCGCATCGTTAGAGCGAAAAAGAATACTGTTATCTGGGTTAAGTACTTCTTTGAATCCATCCAAATCCGATGCGATAACAGGAGTTGAAAAGACAAATGAAGTTTGGGGTATTCCACTTTGTGACATTGTTATATACGGGCAAACTACGGCATAAGCTTTCTGCAGAAGGAATACAATCTCTCGATTGAAAAGGAATCTTTGGATAAGGCAAAAACGTGAGTCCTCCTTTATCTCATCTATGATGGGATCATATCCCTTGCCTGCCACTACAACACGATAATCTCCCAGTTCTTCGCCAAGAACACGAACTGCTTCATACAAAACGGACAATCCTTTATAAGGCAATATATATCCATAAAAAAGAATGAATTTTTCGGGTATAGACTCTGGGAGTTCTGCCGCTGGAATATTTTTGAAAGAATCAAACAGCCCAAAGGGTATATAAAAAATGTTGTTGGGACATATTCCTTGTATCTTTTGAGCAGATTGCATGGTGTTCCGCGAGAAAACGACAAGAGGAATGCCTTTTTTTATAGCTTTCTTAAGAAGTGGATAAGGTTTATTGGAGAAACAAAAATGATCTGCCACTTCATGAAGTGAAAGAGCCACATTATCTGCAAGATAGTCAAAGAAATGACGATACCGGTCAAAATTGTAATTTGCCACTATATTAACCATCTCATATCCCATACTGTTGATTTTCCTTGCCACATGTTTTAACTGAATAGCAATTGCTAAATCAGCTATGTTACGAACGACAGGAATGGAATGGTAAGGCATAGTCAAACAAATAGTATACATCTGGAATAGAGAGGGAGATACATATTCCTTAATTTGCTTTATTTCCTTGGAGGGAATCTTACAGATGCCATAATGCGGAGAACAATAGTCACATTCGCAGCCTTCAGGTTCATGAATTTCATTTCTTATGAAATATAAATCCACGGCATATCCTCTACGGCAAAATTCTCGGGCTAAAGGAAGAGTGCTACCCAAAAATCCTTCTTCTATAAATGCTATTTTCTTCATGCTTGTACTTCGGATAAGAAAGAATTTGTAATTTCCTCCATCATTTGCAGATAATAGTTGTAATACTGATTGGAGAAATTCAAAGAGCGATCAAAAGGAAATTCTTTTATCCTCTGATATACAATATCTGGTCCAAGAGGATGATAATTGCGTGAAATACAACTTTCTCTCTGTGAAAGTAGCCCAGCCCGAGTCAGAATATGTTTTATTTTGCTCGATCTGTCGGTCGCAAGAATACCATTTAAATGTTTTAAACCATAGTTATCGAAACTGAAGAATGGCACACCACAATGTAAAGATACAACAATAGGATGCATGTTGTGACCAATATATCCACTTGAGTATTTAATAAGTGCAAACCATTCAAGTGGAGTGACTGGTAAATGTATGCTATGTTCTAATCTTCCAAAACTCTCTTTTTCAGAGAAGGGGAGATTTACACATAAAATATCCTCTTTTTGGGCTATCGTCTGGAAATCATCGAGCCATTTTTGTGAAACAGTTTTACCATTATGGAAACTAAACAAGAAATATTTATCTGGCAAACCGAATTTCTGTCGCAATTCTCCAAAAGAAGGAAGCATGTCTCCTGCGTTGGGCATGAAAGCAAATACAGGATCAGGGGTTATTGGGGGATTAATCTTATTCCGTGTGACATGACGGAACATTTCTTGTGTCCATTCATCGCGTACAGAAACATATTTAAAAGAGTTTATCTGCGTAGCCATCTCTCGACATAGTTTATTAGAGAAATAACTATAAACAGAATCCTGACATGAAGCAGATATCATAACTACAGGAATAGGGCGTGGGAGGAGTCGGTTCCATAATGCCCAAAATGGGTTGGGGAAAAGTCGATCGCTTGTGGACTTTTGGATAGCAATTATTTTGTGACATGGGAAAACAATTCGTTCGAGTAGTGTATGATGTTGACAAACTGCATCGCTTCCAATAATAACAGCTTCTATTCCGTTCTCAACAATCACTTTTGCAATTTCTTCCATCGTTCTGCATAATGGAGTCTCTATCCATATTTGTTTGCGAAGCTCTTGTTGTCTTTTATATTGAACGTCAGGAGTATGAACTTTATAGCCTTCCTCTAAATCCTTCGGAACCCAATTGATAATAATCGGCGTATGCCCATGTTTACGCAAATAACCACAGGTGGAAAGCAGTTGTAGCGTAGCCCCAAAGTTGCAAACCGCATGGTATGATAAAAGACCTATTTTCATACTATGTGCATACGATAAAACGGTTCGTAAGAAAGTCCTTCCTCTTCTCTTTTCCCAATCACTCTTGCAGGAACGCCACCTACTACAGTAAAATCTGGTACATCTTTGGTTACTACAGCACCCGAGGCAACAACAGCACCACGTCCTATTTTAATCCCTGGAAGTATGATGCTACGGGAGCATATCCATGCATAATCTTCGATTGTCACAGATTCTCCAATGCTTCGGAAGTCCTTTGAGTTCATGTCATGATGGAGTGTCCATATAATCGCCTCGTAAGCAATAGTGACATTTCGTCCAATCTTTATCCCTTTGCGTGCATCTAATAGGACACGAGGACCAATGCTGCATCCTGAATCAATGGACAATCCTTGAGGGTAACGGATATCTACGGAATGAAACATGGATACGTGCTTAGCTATTTTTGCCCCCATTACACGCAATATATACAAGCGCAAATGCCGTGATGGAATGTGCCGGATTAGGGAAAGGAAAAAATATTGGAAGGATACTTTCCATGAAGACATTATTTTACGCAAATGGTACATCGATTTTGTTTTTTTTAAGTTTGTTACGTATATTGTAGAACAAGGTTTTCAAAAACTCCTGCTCTTCTGAGTTGAAAAGCAAGCAGAAAGAACACAAAGGAAAAAAAACGACATTAATAAGAATTACACATAGAAGTCTCCAATATGATGCATTCATCAAGAAGGAGGGTATACAAAGCAAAAAAAACATACCAATAAAGAACGCAAAAATGGGAAGCATTATTTTTCTGAAGAAATAGGCTATGTCAAATTGGGCCATCTTTCGGGCGAACAGCATTCGAATGACAAGAGATATCGCCTCGATACAGATCATAATGACAAATACCACATAGGGCTTCATTCCACTTCGTAAAAAGAAATAGGATAAAGGAATGTTCATTAAGATAACAGAAGTGAGGACAATGGTATAGGAAGCTATACGTCCCTTGGATTGTATCAACGACATAATTCCTGTAGAGAATTGGTAAACTATTGATAGAAAGATAACCAAACGGGTGAATTCTATCGTGTATTCTGGCATATCCTTTAGCCACTGTTTGAGTATAAATGGCATCTCTACCATAAGTGGAAGTGCGCAGAATCCGACCATCAGAACGGAATACTTGGATGAAAGATACGAAAGATGGAGAAGGCGTTTTTCTTCCTTCATCCCTTCGCTCATCATCAATTGGGGATTAATGCTCTTTTGTAAAGTAGATGAAAAATATCCCAAAAGCCCATTTACCTGATTCGCAATCCCATACGTTGCATTTATAACGGTACTGAAAAAATGATTAAGAACGACTGCTATTCCTTGGTTTCTTCCTACAATGGCAGCTGTACCCAAAGTGTTCCAAACTGCAAAACAGGAAATTTCCTTCATGGTTGGCCAATCGAAATAGTGTGACAACTGAAATCTCAAATTTCTATATCTGAATAAAGTATAGCATATCTTTGTAAATGCGACCAAGATGGCAATCAATGCGATGCATGTTCCATAGAACCTAAGTCTATCCGTAGTTACAAATGCGAGAGATAGCGCAACCGATAATTTTAAAATCGATTCGAAAATAGCAATCATTGAGAAAGACAGCATGTTCTCATACGCATTCATAACTGCATCGAATGGCACGGAAATGATGGTAAAAAAAGTACTGATAATCAACATCACATAAATGTATTGTGCTGCATCAATTCGATCCTGTGGAATGTTTAGAAAACTATCCAAAAATGGATATAAGCCCCCCAATAATAAAGCTATAGCGAAACCTATCAAGATATGAAGTAAAATACTTACATTATATACTCTATTAAGTTGAACAACATTTTCAGTGCCTCTCGTTACAGAGATAAAACGCTGGGTAGATATTGTCATTGCTGCATTAAGAAAAGAGAGCATCACGATGACACCAGCCACAAGATTATAAAGTCCGAAGTCGCTTTTGCCAAGTTGTCTAAGCACAATGGGTATCGACCATAATGATATAACCGTGCAAACAACAATCTTGAAAAACAAGATTATCGTATTCAGAATAATTCTATTCGCAGCATTCATCGTGATCAATCTTACCTAATATTACACCTGTAGAAAGCATGACAATAGACATCCAAAAGTACATGGCTACATGGGATACCATAGACAAAAGTATAACATTCACCACATTAATACAGAATGCTGGCGAATACGGATGTTTCATGCGCACGGACTTATAGGTAGATGCAACGAGCGATACTACGGCCAAGATATACAAAATCATACCGATAAGACCATAATCATGCCAAGCTTCCAAGTAGTCGTTGTGGGCAGATAAAGCAAAAATAGAATCTCGGACAACGGTATTATGCCCATGACCGATAAGGAATTCAAATGCATCCCCATTTTGAATTAAACGCCATGTCTCGGCCCATACAAGTGTACGTCCACTTCCTTGGTCACTTCCGACATTTTCAAAACGTTCCAGAATACTTGTTTCGCCATACACGGCAAAGAAAAAGAAAACACCTAATACGGCACAAATGGAGCCTATTGTTACAAGATAATTCAGCCATATATTGCCTTTGCCGATTCTTTGCCTAATGATAATGTACGCAAACAATCCCAGAAACAAAGCAAGAATACCTCCACGTTTGACAGATGAAAAAACGATTATCGTTACCATCAATAACCCCATGGTTTTAATAATCTTGGATGGATTAATCAAGATTAATGGTAACGCAAACAACAAATAGTAGGCTGTTCCCAAATGCTGTTCTTCAAACAGATTTTGTATTGTCCATATTTTGAAGTACATAACCGCTAAGATTACTGCAACAATACAATAAAAATGTCTATCGCTTTTTCTGCAATCATTATATAGAGTGTGGTAATAACTTACGACAAGGATAAGCATTGGGATAGACATTTGCATAAAATGGGATATGGCATCTTTCATCTGAACTGTGATGTCGAAAAAAAATGCCACAGATGTCACCCACAAGAAATATAAGGTGTACAATACAACTACCCTATTCGGTCGTAGAAAGACTGGATCTTTCTTATATATGGACATGCAAAACATGCACCATACAATAAAAACGAAAGCTCCTTGCAACACTGTTCGACCAGCACTCTCCATTGCATTGTCTTGTCCTTGCATAAACATAGAGGCTCCCATGCCAAAGACAATTAGAGCAAAATGATAATATATCTTCTCTATGGTTCGGGTAGACAAGCGCATCCAGTCTATTTACCTTAACAGTTCGTCTTTTAGAATGTATAACCCCATTGCCATGGTGGTCATGAAAAGCATTGTTATTACGATGAACATCCGTTTGGGACCTGCTGGTTTCACGGGCACAGATGCTCCTTGCAACGTGGTAAATGCTGGAGTACTCTCTTGTACACGTGCTTTAGCAGCTTCTCTTTGGGTGACCACTGCTGTGTATGTTGTGTACTTTTGCTCCATCTCTTTTTGTAAGTTGTCTAATCGATTATTATATGTAGACATCGTTATATTCAAATGAGAATCGGAATATTTACTATAATTAACACAAGCTTCTTCATATTCCAATTTCGCTTCATCCGCAAGTTTCTGGTAATAATCTAAATCGAACCGTGCTTTGGTGGTTCTGTATTCAGTTATGAAATTCTGCAATTTGATTCGCGTCGCATCCGCTACTTGCCGACAAATGAGGGGATCTTGTGCATTAACTTTTATAGTAACTAAGAACGTTTTCTTGTCGAACTGGAAAGAAATGTTGTTGCGAACCAGTTGCATCAATCCGTATTCTTTCCTACTAACAAAATATGGATCGTATTCCCCTTGTGCACCTTTTACTTCTTTCTTTTTGGGTATTAATTTCTTTAGTTTTGCCATCCACCTTTTCCAGAATGCCTGTTTCTGGTATTTCGCAAGATACTCGTGGTATGTCGTGTCGATTTCTCCATCAACACTTGTCACATGAATATCAAATAGATTAGCTACGAAACCATTGTCCTCCATTAAATCTGGGTAAAGGAGTGGAGATATGGCATCTGAATGACCCGCATCGCCAAGATTCAGGCCTATGCTTGAAGCCAAGTCTCCAAGAGAACCCATATCCATAGCAGATCCAAGTTCTGGTGCTATGCGTGTGGTTGTGGTGTAATAGCGAGGAACAAAAAGAAGCAAGCCATAGGTCAAAATGAATACAATGCCCCATAACTTGCAGAAGTTCTTTCTATTGCTCCATAATTGTAAGAATATCTTTTTTAAATCTATTACATCTGATCCCTTTTCCATAATTCCTGAGCCTTTATTTAATAATACTCATCAAAGCCACAATCACGCTTGCCAAAGAAGCACCTCCAGAAGTGATGGCCATAACCTCTGCTGTACTCATACGTTTGCCCTGAGTTTTGGTGGGAACGACAATCTCACTACCTGGCTGAATTGCCTTGGTACTGCGATGATTGATTTCCTCTACTGATCCATTCATGTTGATGACATATACACCTTTCTTCTTGGCACGGTTACCATAACCACCTGCACGTCTGATATAATACTTCAGACTCTCACCTTTCTTATAATTCATGCTGATGGGATAACTAACCTCACCAGTAATTTTCACCGTATTACTGTATTGAGGAACAGTCAAGCGGTCTCCTTCGCGAAGTACAATATCATCCAAGCCACCAGGAGTCTCGAGTGCCTTGTCAAGATTGACAGCTACAGGATAAGTATAACCCAAGTCCATCTTTAAAGACAAGAGAGAGTCTGCCTGAGCCATATTGTAAGTCTTCTCTGATTGCATAGCTTCTTCATACATCTGAATTTGAGCCATACGTAACGAACTCTCACGTTGATTGCGTTCTTCCTCTGTAAGACGTCTGGTCAGACGTGCACCTTTAGCATACGCCAATGATGAGAGACCTCCTGCAGCCTTGATAAGATCGCTAAGGCGATAGTTCTGACTGGTCAGGGCATAATCTCCTTCAAAATTGACACAACCACGTACAGTGACACTCTGTTGCTCACTATATCCTGGACTTTTTCGAACAACTACCTCATCATAAGGATTTAACTTGAAGTTTTTGTCACTGGATTTCAATCCGTCGTTGAGAGAGAAACTGAAAGTCTCAGCTGTTATTTCTTCGTTTTCTGTTGCCTTCTCGTTTCGAATACGTCGGAAGACATCCACCTTGGCCATAGAAGCTGCGTCAGTAAGACCACCTGCCTGAAGAATAAGATCCTCGATAGAAGTGTTCTCAGCATACTGATAAGTTCCAGGATACATAACCTCACCACTGATCTTTAATGTTTGCTCACCATTCATGTCTATCTTACTGGGAATGAAGAGGACATCGTTCTTCTTCAAAGGAACATCTGCCGCTGTGCCATCCATGATACCTTCCAAGTCCAGAGAAATCATTTCGAGAGTGAGATCCTCTTTCTGACGATGCATGACAGCTCGACTGGTGAAAGCATCTTCACGCAAACCATCAGCAGCTTGAAGCAAACCCTTCACACTTTGGATATTGCCTTCCAACTGGAATTGGCCAGGATGTATGACAGCTCCCCGCACTTCAACCATATTGCTGAAACGAGGTATGACGCTATCCACATAAATAGAGTCTCCATCAGCCACATTGAATCCATTCATCTTGAATTCATCGATCGTATGGATACTGTACTCAGCACCTTTCTTTCGAGTCAAACGAACATTACCTGTATAAGCATCACCTGTAAATCCGCCTGCATAGGTTAGGACTTGCTTGACACTCTCGTTGGACTTCATCTC
>JAEEGL013781186.1_pt1 | contig 14302 bp, 10 predicted proteins | sample 9134231 | NCBI WGS metagenome assembly JAEEGL01 (sample SAMN16246548, study PRJNA631951) | gut metagenome | biome: gut microbiome; feature: rumen; material: fiber-attached | host: Bos | place: Iran: Karaj | collected 2018-10 | reverse complement strand
TGGCATTCTTCGTCATATGACAATCTTGTTAAAATCGCGGGGGGCTTTGTTCCCTTTGATGAACTCCTTTTTGCGAATCAGGGGGATCTTAAGGACTATCTCAGAGATCTTCTGGAAAAGCATCAGAGCACTCCGGAGTTTTTCCGGGAGTATGTGAAAATCCACGGAAGCGCTCTGGAAAAGGCTGCCGGAGTCCCGGATCTCTCCCGGGTGGCCGGAGCTGTTCTGAACCTGGGCCATGCGGCGGTTTCACCCCAGGAATGCATTACCGTACGAGGTGTCCGCTATCCCACAGTACCGCCCCTGAATGCCCGGGAAGGAGATTATATCAAGTTCGGTGTTTATCCCTACGACGAAGAAGGAAATGCCGCTCCCATTGAATGGCTGGTGCTTAAGGTGAAGGATCACGAAGCTCTTCTTATCACCCGTTACGGCATTGACTGTCAGCCTTATCATCATGAAAGCTCCCCGGTTACCTGGGAAAACTGCGATCTCCGGAAGTGGCTTAACAAGGTTTTCCTGAAAACCGCCTTCGACCAGGAAGAGCTCATGCGCATCAAGGTGTCGGATCTCTGGAATGACCGCAATCCGGACTATGATACCCCCGGCGGAAACCGCACCCAGGATGCGGTGTTCTGTCTCAGCATTGCGGAAACCCGGGAATTTTTTGCCGATAACGCCGAAAGACAGTGCGAGCCCACCCCTTATGCCCGCCAGCGGGGGGCCTGGGGAGACACCGGAAACAACTGCTGCTTCTGGTGGAACCGTTCTCCGGGACGCTATGAGAATTACGCCGCTCTGGTGCGCACCGACGGCGTGCCTTCTCTGTTCGGGATCCGGGTCAGCTTTGACTACGATGCCGTGCGTCCGGCTCTCCGCATCATGCGTTAGTCCTGAGAGAATGCTATGAGAGTAAGTCCGAGCTGCGCTGCCTGTCTTTGGGAACGCCAAAAACAAAAAACTCCGGATCCGGATTACCTTGCCCGGGTGCGGGAAATTATTGACACCCGGAAAGAGGATGACACCGCCCCTTATCTGGTTTACCTGTTTGCCGAAGCCCATGAGAAGTTTTTCGGGAAACCGCCGTCCTTCCGGGAGGTTAAGAAGCGGTACAACGACTGCGTGCTCAGGCTGGAACCCGCGATCCGGAGCAGGATTGCCGCATCTCCGGATCCTCTGGCGGCCGCTCTGGCTTTTGCGCGGGCCGGAAACTACATTGATTTCGGAGCTCTGGAAAAGGTGGAGCAGGATACTCTTTTAACCCTTCTGGACACGGCATCTCTCAATGAACGGGATCTTCCGGCCTACCGGGAGTTTTTAAGTGAGTGCCGGAGAGCGCAGAGCTTTCTCCTGATCGCCGATAACTGCGGGGAGATCGTTCTTGACAAGCTCTTTCTGGAAGAGCTCCGGAAATCATTTCCCCGGCTTTCCTGCGCGGTCATGGTACGGGGATCCGAGGTGCTTAATGACGCCACCAGCGAGGATGCGGAGCAAGCGGGAATGGGCAAGGTGGCGGAAATCATTTCCAGCGGCGCCGCTGCGGCCGGCGCGATTTACCAGCTCATGTCTTCGGAGGCCCGGAATGCTCTGGACACCGCAGACGTTATCCTGGCCAAGGGACAGGGAAACTATGAATCCTTATGCAATCAGGGGCGTCATATCTTTTATTCCCTCCTGTGCAAGTGCGAGCTTTTTACCGCGAGATTTCAGGCGCCGCTCTTTACGGGCATTTTTGCGGAGGAGCGTCCGGTTTCTTCGGAGGCAGCGCCTCTTCATGAACCAACCCCGGATGCCGGCCCGTAACCTTGCTGCCAAAACCAAGCATCATTTCAAAGCTTATTTCAGAGCAAGATGAACAACATGAATTTGGCATTTTTTCAGGAATCGTTATCATATGAAGCTCGGGAGCCAATCATCTTTCAGGCTCAGGCCGTTTTTTCGGAAATAAGTTGCATAAAGCCGCCCTATGTGGTTAATGCCTGAATCCTTCGGCAAATGAGATTTAATCAAAGGAAAGCAAATGAACGACAGTGATCTTTCATGGCTTTTACGAGCCTTTGCCAACTACTATTGGTCGGTGCCGTTATCTTTGGCGCGTAAAACCATTACGGAGTGGCATCCTGATGTCACTCCGGAGCAGTTTGACAGGGTTCTTGAGGCCGAGACGAATCGCAAGTGGCCGGAATTGGTTTTGGTAACCAAGGGCGTTCCGGAACCGGAGCTGGCTCTGGGCTCGTTGTTTGAATTCTTGGACGGGGATTATGGCGGGTATCGGCATCACCGCAGGGATCTCCCATATGCCATTCGTTCCGAAGAAGAGATTTTGAAGGGCGATCGGGAGCATGTCCGGTACGATATTCCGGAAGCGCAGGCGCTTTACGATTATGTGTATACGGAACTGGAGCTTAACGACGAATGGACCCGCGATGTGCTTTTCAACGTAATGTTTCATCAGGAGGAGTCATTCATGACACAGGAATCCTGGATGAACTATATCGTTGAATACCCGGACATTAAGACCGGGCTTTTCAGCTCTTTGGATCAGGTCAGGCGCTTCCGGGATCTGGGGAACCAGATGTACCTCCATTATCCGAATCCGTATCTGAGAGGCTGGAAACCCGCGGAGCTTGAAAATCCGCCCTTGATTCCTGATGATATCCCGGACAGCGAAGCCGATATTCCGGCGATGCGGAAGACATCCGGAGGTTTCTCCTATGATCATTACAGGTATCGATCCGCATTTGAAGAGATTGTGAGAATAGACAGGATAAAGGGCGCTAATGCAGCTTTAGATATGCGTCAGGCAAAGACTGAAGCAGAGCGGAAGACCGCTAAGGCGCCCGTAACAAACGGTTCGGATACTGACAGCAGTCAGGATTTGAACACTCAGGGTAAACCTGGCAATGATAAAAACGGGAAGATAAGCAAAGGGAAGCTTATGGAAGACTCCGATATTGAAATCCTAATCCAGTTCTTTGCCAACTACTACTGGTCGGTCCCCCTTTCTCTGGCGCGGGAAACCATTATGGGCTGGCATCCTGAAATCACTCCGGAGCAGTTTGAAGGAGCTCTTAAGAACGTCATCGGAATTCCTCCCCGTGCGAAGGCCGTTTTGGTGACCGAGGGCGTTTCAGAGCCGGTTCTGGCGTCGCGGGTATTGTTTGAAATGGGGGACGAACATCAGTATTTTCTGGACTGCCGGGAGGAGGATCTGCCTTTTGCCAGCCGTTCCGAAGAGGAGATTCTGAAAGGCGGCAATTTATACAGCATCAGACTGGACATCCGGGAGGCGCAGGATCTTTTTTTATTTGCGCAAAATGAACTGGGGCTTATCAGTAGATGGGCCAATGACGCGGTTTTTATCACCAGACACACTAAGGACGAATTATTCCGGAGTCAGAAGTCCTGGGTGCTTGATGTTCTTAAAAACCACGACTTTATCGCATCCCAGTTAAGGTCACTGGAGCAGGTCAGGCGGTTCCGGGATCTGGGAAACAGGATGTACCGGGCGCTTCCGAACCCTTATCTTAAGGGCTGGAAGCCGGCGGAGCTTGACAATCCCCCGCAGTTTTATGATGATTCTCCGGAAGACGAAGCCGAGATTGCCGATATCCTGAGGAAAAACGGTTCTTTTTCTGTTTCTCCCCCAGATATTGCTCAGGACAGGGCCGATCTTGACATGATTCAAAGATATTGCGAGGAATTTGTCAGGAAGAAGGAAGAAGAAATCAGACTGAAGAAAAAGACAGCCGGCATCCAGAAAAAGCCTGATTTCGGCCGAAAAGTCGGCAGAAACGAACCCTGTCCCTGCGGCAGCGGCAAGAAATACAAGAAGTGCTGCGGGAGATAGAGACTTCCCGGGCCGTCCGGCGCGCGGGAACAGGCAGTATTTGGCAAAACAGCATGGCTGAATGCAGAGGAAGAATATGGAAGACAGCGAAATTAAGAAACTCATAACAGCTTTCACGCACTACTATTGCGCAGTGCCGGTATCATTTGTGCGAAATACCGTTATAGGCTGGCACCCCGAAGTAACCCCTGAGCAGTTTGACCGTGTCCTTAAAAACACGGCCGGAGAATCGGGGAACGCGAATGTCGTTCTGGTAACCAGGGACGTTAAGGAGCCGCAGCTGGTGCAACGGGCCTTTTATGAGTTCGACGGCGTTTACGAGCGTTTTCAGAAGATCCGGAAGGATCTTCCTTTTGCCATCCGTTCCGAGGAAGAAATTCTGAAAGCAATCACCGAATCTCTTGTCAGGCCTGATCTCCCGGAAACGCAGGCTCTTTTTTCTTTTGCGCAAACTGAGATGGGGCTTGACAGTGTTAAGGCCTGGACTGTGGTTTTTGATGCCATCTCCTCTCAGAGGGAATCATTATGGACAAATGAAAGCTGGGTGGTCGGTTTTATTAAACGCGCTGCCTTCAGGGGGACAATGAAACTCAGTACACAAGAGATGTTTGAGCGTTTCCGGGATTTGGGGAATAACATGTATCGTAATTTTCCAAACATATATCTGAGGGGCTGGAAGCCCTCCGAGTTTGAGAATTCTCCCTCATTGCCGGATGATTTGCCGAAAACTAATGCTGAAGTGATGAAGATTGTGAGAGAAATATGCAATGACTTAGACTTTTATAAGAACGGCAAGAAAATTGACATATCGCAAATGTCTGACGATGCCTTTTACGGGGCTCTCTTAGAGTCTGCCAAGTCTCATAATCTGTCAGCAAGCTTCAAGAAAAATGTCACCACGGACCGAAATTCCGGCAGAAAGATCGGCAGAAACGAACCCTGTCCCTGCGGCAGCGGCAAGAAATACAAGAAGTGCTGCGGAAGATAGGTTCGGTTCCGCCGGGCGCATCAGGGAAGTGCCGTCCGGCAAAGGAATAATGAATTTTCAGAGAGAAGAATACGGATAAAAACAGATGAAAGACAGCAATATCAAAAAGCTTGTAACAGCCTTGGCCAACTACTACGGTTCGGTACCGGTGTCCTTTGCGCGAAATACCGTTATGGAGTGGCATCCCGATATAACCCCGGAGCAGTTTGACCGTGTTATCCTTGCAAATGCGGCAGGGGAGTCTCAGAATACCGGCTTTGTTTTGGCAAATGATGGCTCGCAGGAGCCGGAACTGGTCAACGCCCCTTTGTTCTACGGCGGGAACTACGCGAGTTTTATGAAGCTCAGGAAGGACATGCCATTTGCCGTTCGTTCCGAGGAAGAAATTTCGAAATATGAGTCTCCGAGAATTATCGATCTTGAAATTCCGGAAGTGACGGAGCTTTATGCTTTTGCGCAGAAATTTTTCGGACTTGACCATCATGAGGACTGGAAGGCGGTTATTTTGACCATGATGGCTCAGGAGGAATCACTGCATACTCAGAAATCCTGGGTGCTCACTTTCTTTATGAGGTCCGGCGAGATTGAGAGCGGGATGGAAATCCGCTCACTAAAACAGATCAGGCTTTTCCGGGATCTGGGAAACAGGATGTTTCGGGCGGTGCCTAATCAGTATCTGAGAGGATGGAAGCCGAAGGAGGTTGACATTCCGCTGACGCCGCCTGATGATTTGCCTGAGGATGACGCCGGTTTGTTCCATGTGCTTAATGAAGTGTGCGAATTCTGCACCCCCGGCGGGCAGCCGCTTGAGACCTCTCAGATGTCCGGCGAAGACCTTGTCACTATGTTAAGAGAGGATCCCAGACTGCAAAGTGCCCATAAGGTCGATTTTGGCAGAAAGGTGGGCAGAAACGAACCCTGTCCCTGCGGCAGCGGCAAGAAATACAAGAAGTGCTGCGGCAGGTAGGGCGTGTTCCGCCCGGAGTCAGAAGGGAGAGCCCCTTCTGACAAAGAAACGATAATTATTCAGAGAGAAGAATACGGAGAAAAACAAATGGAAGACAGTGAAATCAAAAAGCTTTTAATCGCCTTTGCCAACTATTACCGGTCGGTGCCGGTGTCTCTGGTGCGGGAAAACATCATGGCCTGGCACCCGGAAATAACTCCGGAGCAGTTTGACCGCGTCCTTGATGACGTAGCCGTGAAGCATCCGGAGGTAAAAATCGTTTCCGCCCCGGAGAGAGTTCCGGAGCCGGAGCTTGTGATGTGGCATATGTCCGATTCCGAGCATCAGACCTTTGCGGGAGACCGGCTTAACCTGTCCTTTGCCAGCCGTTCCGAGGAGGAGATCCTTAAGGGCGGCTCCCGCGATGACATCAGGCTGGACATTCCGGAGACTCAGGCATTTTTTTCATTTTTGCAGACAGAGCTCGGTCTTGACGACAAAAAAGCCCAGTTGACAGTCAGCTTCGTCCGGGATCGCCAGGAGCAGTCATTCTGGTTTCAGGAATCCTGGGTGACTGATTTTCTGGACGGCTACGATGCGAAGGGCGAGCTCTTCAGTACCGTAGAGCAGGTTAAGCGTTTCCGGGATCTGGCAAATAGCATGTACCAGAACCTGCCGAATCCGTTCCTGAGAGGCTGGAAGCCGGCGGAGGTCGACAATCCCCCGGAGCTCCCTGATGATTTGCCCCGGTTTATCAGGCTGAAGACGGAGACCGTGGATCTCACGAAAAAGCCCAAGGTCGGCAGAAACGATCCCTGTCCCTGCGGCAGCGGAAAGAAATATAAGAAGTGCTGCGGGAGATAGGTAGCTGCCCTGAATAATTTGTGCTTCTTGCCCTGAATAGTTTGTGTCGATTTCCCTAAATGGTTTGTGTCGCCTGCCCTAAATAGTTTGTGCCACGGACAGGCGATTCTGCTGTCAGCGGCGCTGCTGAAACTGATCTCATGATCTGGCATGTTCGGTTTCATCTGAATGACTGCTGACAAACAAAAAACCGTTTTACCCAAAATTTTCAGGGGCGGTAAAAAGGGAGAGAATGAGACAGGGGGCGAGGGCCCGCCACGAAGTCCTCCTGTTTTTTTTTCCGCCCCGGAGGATCCGCTTCCGGGGATATCCGGCGGTGCCTCTGCCGCTCTTTTTCCTAAATGCCCGCCGGCTTCAAACAAATTCCCTTATTTTTCTGAGATACTTGAGAAACGGGGCTCGTACCGAAGCTTCGGTACGAATCCCAGGTAAAAAATTTTCAGGAAAGACATGCTGCAAAGACTGCCTCTATTTCTGCTTGTCGACGCCTCCGATTCCATGGAGCGCGGTCACGCTGATACCCTGAACCGGGCTCTCAGGATGGTGATTAACAGAATCTCCGAAGATCTCTATGCCGTGGAGTCCGTGGTTATTTCCCTTATTGTGTTTTCCGGAAAGTCTCAGGTTAATGTGCTCCACAGGTTCTCCTATGCCTATCACTGCGGCTTTTCTGATATCTCCTCTCTGGGCGGCGCCGCTGATTACGGGGCCGGCTTCGGGGCTTTGTTCCGGGAAATGACAGACGGCGTGGTAAGACCTTCCGGCTCCGCTCCCGGAGATCTCCGGCCTCTGGTATTCTTCTTCACCGCGGGATCCTCCCCCGGAACCGCAGGTCATGGGCTTTCGGATCGGGCGGCTCAGGATCTCCGCCGGAACGCCGATGTGTTTTCCTTTGTGCTGTCCGGAAAATCCGATAATTCCTGGGCCAGCCGCTATTCTGACCGGGTTTATAACATCGGCGATGATGCCGCCCCGCTGGAAAGCCTCTTAAGCAAAATATCCTCCTATGTCCTGAAAAGCAGCCGAGCCGCCGTCCGGCAGGGCTTTCTCAGCATGATGCTGTCTTCCGATAATGATTATCCCGGACGCGGCCGGGAGGAGCAGAGTTTGCCGAATGGCCGGGGACGGCCGGAATCTCCCGGAAGAGCCCGCCGCTATAAGAGCTTTCTTCCGTATTTCTTTGCCGGGAGCAGCTATACCGCAATGCCTGAACTCGTAACCGCCATGCTGCTCCGCCCCCGGGAGGGGATCCGGGATATCAGAAGCGGCAATCTTGCCAGGCACTTCGGACTCTTTGACCGTTATACCGAGGAGCTTTGCGGGAAGGCAGCCCGGGAACTCGCAGAGGCCCGGGATCCCGTTTCCGAACGGAACATCTTTTGCCGGCTCATGTACGAGCTGGCCCCGGAGGTAAAGTCTCTCTTTGCCGGAGGCCGGGAGATTTCCGGACTTACGGAGCTCGGGGAGTATGCCCTTAATGCGGCAGCGGCCGGAAACGAACGTCTCTGCGGGGAGATCCGGCTTCTTCAGGACTTTCTGGAGTACTATGCGGTTTCCGTCATCAAAAGCGATGCCGCGGCTCATATTCTGAGAACGGCGCGGGAACTCGCAACCCGCATGCATTACCCGGATACCCGTTATTGCTGGATACTGGGCTATGCCTTTTCAGAAAAGAGAAGTCTCCGGGTTCATGATAAGGTATTCGGCTCTCCCGCGGAGTTTTGGTATTTTCTGGAGGATCTGAAAAAACGGCAGGGTGTTTCCGCCTGTGAGGGTTTTATCGCTGAATGCCGGGACGATCTCGCATTTTTTGCCGCGGCCATACCGGAAAGATCCGCAAAGCGCCTCCTTCAGGGAATTCTCGGAAATGCGGGCAAAGCGGTATTCGGGGACGGGGAGCTGGAGTTTCGGGATGCGGCGGCCTTTGATGATTTCATTTCCAAACTCCTTCAGGGGGGCAAGGCTTATCGCCTGAAGGCAATTTTTGAGAACTACGGCCCGGCGTTAAGACAGGTGGCAGACGAGGTCTGGCATTCCGCCTCCTACTACAGCCTCAAAAGAACAGTTAACAGCTTTGTGGCCTATGAGGAGCATCTCTTTGTTTCTCCGGAGGCCCTCAGAGACTATCTTTCCGATATCCTGGTGCGCAATCAGGACTCTCCGGAGTTTCTCAGGGAATATGCGAAAATTCATGATCAGGCTCTGGCCCATTTGGAAACACATCCGGAGTTCCGGGAAACAGCTTCCCGGCTGCGCTCCTTCCGGAATTTCGGGAAATCCCGCAGGGGCTCGGTTACCGCTCATACCATTACCGTAAATGATGTCAGGTATCCCCGAATGCTTATGAAAGGGGATGTCATCGCCTTCGGGCGCTACCCCTGCGACCGGGACGGCTCCCTGGCTCCTCTGGAATGGCAGGTTTTGGAGGTAAGCTCCGGAGAGGCTCTCCTTATCACCCGCTGCTGCATTGACTGCCGGCAGTATCATCACCGGGGGGAAGACATCACCTGGGAAGACTGCGATCTTCGGAAATGGCTTAACGGTGATTTCCTCCGGACGGCGTTTTCAGAAACGGAAATCCGGCGCATTCTGGTATCATCTCTCAAAAATGCCGGGAACCCGCAATACGCCACTCCGGGGGGCAACGGCACCATGGACAGGATCTTCTGTCTCAGCACCGAGGAAGCGCTCCGCTATCTCGGCGACAAAGCGGAAAGGGTGTGCCGGGCCACGCCTTATGCCCGGGAGAAGGGCGTCTTTACCGGTAATTACAGCGGCGGCGCGCATTTCTGGCTGCGTTCTCCGGGGCGTTATCAGACTAATGCCATGGCGGTCATGGCTGACGGGGATCTGAATTATTACGGCGACGGGGTTCTCAGCGTGTGCAATGCGGCTCGGCCTGCTTTAAGGATCAGCGCTGAACTTTTAGCAAGGGATACGGAAAATAGCTCGGGAGACTGAAAAATGAAGGGAATGTCAAAAGCTGAAAAGAAGCGGATTCTTGCTATAGCAGGGAATCCCAAAAACGGACTTATCGAACCCCTGAATTCCATTCCCAACGGTTTCAGAATTCTGCAAAGAAGCTATTACTACGACCCGAAAATCAAACGTTCCGCTGGTACCAGGAAAGCCATCGGCGTTGTTATTGACGGTAAGTACCTGACTGCTGCGGAGTATCGGGCGAAATATACCCGTCAGGGCAATTTGCGGGCGGCAATGACTCAGGCTGACAGGGGCAAAAAGGAAGAAGCCCTGAATGGGAAAGCTGCCGGGAGTGCCGCAGCGCCGAAGATAATTTATGACCGGCTTCTGGGAGCCGTGCCGCTTCTTTATGAGATGGCAGTGAAATCCGGCATCCTGGATGATCTCAGGGAAGTCTGCGGGAAGGAGCTCGCCAGCAAAATCCTTTCTCTTGCCATGCACTGGATTATGGATCGGGAGAGCTCCGCTGCGCGTTATGCCAGATTCGCGGATTCTTATGCCCTGCCATACCCGGGCCCCCTTACAGAGAGCGGGATCGCCAGTTTGTTTTCATCTCTGGGCAGGGACAAACAAAGCCTCAGGGCGGTGTTTGCCGGAAGAATGCGGAGACTGAAGTCGGAGGAGCTCCTGTGCTATGACTCAGAAAGCATACCGGAGCAAGCCCGGGATAACTTCAGCGAGGAGATTTTCCTTAAACCCCGGGGAGCCTCTCCTGAGGCGCATCTTGCCATCCTCATGGACAAGGCCACCGGAATGCCGCTTCAGTATCGGTTAATCAAGGGAAAAGCCTCTGCTTTCCTCGCAGCGGATGACATTGTTTCCGAAGTCCGGAAGATCGCCGGGGATAAAAGGATCACCTTTGTTTTTGAGAACCGGGATGAATCCATGGCGAATTTGTTCATGTGCTCCCAAAGCAACAGCACGGCCTTAATGGCTGGCGCATCCCTGCCTGAATTAGCTCAGGATATCGCAGCGGCCCAAAACGATCTGGGAGACTTCTGGGAGGAGTCTGCAGTTATTCCCGGCACTGATGTTTGCGGCCGCTCCCGCAAGGTGTCCGTCTCTTACCGTGGCGCCGGCTTTGACCTCTGGGTTCATGTATTCAGAAGCGCTTCCCGGAGCAATATTGAGCGGGCGGCTCTTTACGGCAAGCTGGACAGCTTTGAGCTTTTATGGAAGCGTTCCGATGTAAAAGAGCGGCAGAAGCTCAGTATGAGTCCCCTGATGGAGTGCTACAAGCTGACGCCTCCGGATCGGGATCTGGAAAGAAACGAAGATGCGGTAAACGCCCGTACCCGAAATTACGGCTCCTTTGCACTCGTTGCAACCTCCGAGATGACAGCAGCGGAGGTTTATGCGGCATATCATGAAAGGAATAAGATTGAGCAGCTTTTTAAGTCCGGTAAAGTAAAGATAAACCCCGGCGCCTCAAGCTCCCGTTACCAGGATATCATGGAAGGGCGGTTTCTGGTGGCCTTTACGGCGCAAACCATCCTTGCCGAGCTTAAGAATGAGCTGGGGAAGGAGCGCATGTTTGATGACAAGAGAAAGAAGCCCCTGAAACCTCATACCTTCAGTGTTTCTGACGTTATTGACATCACCGGCGGCATTGTTATTTTCTATGATGAAGGCGCCCGGAAATTCCAGGCAACGTGGCCGTCCGGGGAGCTTGGGAGGTTATGCATCGCCTTAGGATTAAGTCCGGACTTTTATGCCGAAAAGCCCGGGTATCTGGAGTCCCCTGACGATCTCTGCCGGGAGCATTGATAAGATCCTCCCGCTCAAAGGAAAGAGCAGCGGATCCGGAACATCTGCTGCGAGTTTTTTTATTACCCGGGGAATCCGAAATCCGAGGATATTACCCGAACGCCCATTTGAAAGGGCCGTGAAAGGTAACTTTGCCGGGCACGATTCCGTTAATTATCTTTACTGAGTTCCGGCTGCTCCGAATAATGCAGTCTTTCTCCGTCAAGGATCGCGTCGGTAAGCTCCTCACCCTTATAGCAGAGCTTAAGGGAAAAGAAATCGCTCCTCTCATCCAGAAGCTTCAGAAAAATTCTGTCTCCCGCCCAGAGATTGCTGCATTTAAGAAGCTCCTCCTTCTTAATCCAGACCAGGCTGCCTTCGTTGCAGTCAGCGGCAACCGCGCCTTCGTATTCAGTAGCGGAAAACAGGAACATGTACTCACAGCCGAAGACATCAGACACGAAGGTAATAATCCCCCTCAGCTTCATATCCGTGAGAACGATTCCGCATTCCTCCTTCATTTCCCGGAGCATGCATTCCTCCGGAGATTCCCCGTAATGAAAATGTCCCCCGAGTCCTATCAGCTTGTCCTTATTGGTATCATGCTCCTTTTTGGTTCGGTGAATCATGAGATAGCATCCGTTCTGCTCAAGGTAGCAGACTGTGGTCAGATTCCGGGCATCCTGTGCCGTCTTGGCGCCGTTATCCTTTTCGGAGTCCGGGGCTTTGGGGAGAGAAGCCCCGTTGTCATTCAGGCCTGATTCGTCTTTCATAGCGGATTCATCATTCATATCAGTTTTAGCTTTTCAAAATAAAAAACAAGGGTAGCATACTGCGGGACAATCCTGCGGGTCTCTGATTAAGCGGATCCCTGATGCACCTGAAATTGCTGTCACAGCGAGCGGACATCATTATAACGTCAGTGTGGCAAACAGCCACCAGGGAGATCACCGCCATCAGCAAAAAGCATCAGCGCCTCTCATTTCCATACTGACTGCCTGACATGGAAAAAACACCGCTTTTACAGTCTCTCAGGAGAGCCCGGAATATCATAACCCGGTTTTTCCGCCCCTGACAATCCGGAATACTCGCACCGGGCGTATTTTGAACAGTCCGGAAACCAGCAGAGCCCTCCGGATTTTCTATTAGCTGCATTCCCCTTAGCTTTGCAAATTGCCATTGAGTACTGTACAATTTTTACGGGATTTTAAATCATGGCAGTTTAGCAGCAGAGGAATTATGTTTAAATATTTAACGCTCGCAATGTTTTTGTGTTTAAATAACGCATTTGCCTGTCCTGTCATATGCGAGGACGCTGAAGACATGAATTGCATGGCCCGTAAAGATATATGCGATCTTCAGGAAAAGCAGAGAAAATTAGAGGAGCTTAACCAGCGAATGGAACAGCTGGAGCAGCAGATGCAACAGCAGCAAAGGCAGCAGCAAGAGCAGCAGTAATTTCCGAAACAGCAAAGGCAATTCTTAAGACAGCAGAAGCGGCAGAAGATATCCCCGGGCAGATAAACCGGTTTTTGGTTATGCCTGACAAGGTTCCTTTGCTGAAGGTCTCAGGAGAAAAGCTTATATAGCCAGTGCCGTACTTCCGGGGCTGGCTTTTGGTATATGCAGCAAAGTTTTTTACCTGCCGTGAACGTTGCTGCTTCGGGCCGGAAATCATTCGTGCGATAATGAGGAGATTATTCCTGCGTGTCAAAAATGCATAAGGATAAATATCAGATGAAAAAATTCAACACCACAGGAGTATGCATCCCTTCAAAGCATTATATGGCAGATATCTCCGAGAAAGCGCAGGAAATAAAGAAGCTGGTTGATGATGGGAAGTATTTTATGATCACCGGCCAAGACAGTACGGGAAAACCACGACTCTGACGGCTCTCACTCAGACATTAGCTGACCAGTATGATGTCATCAGCATTGATTTTCAGGATGTAACCAGCGCTGATTTTGAGAATGAAAGCGAGTTTACGAAAAGACTGGCGCAGCTCCTTTGCGATATCAGAGACAGCATGGAGATTCCCGTTCCCGATGCATGCTATGACAGGTTTCAGAAGCTTGCCGGCACAGGAGAAAAGGTGAAACTGAATGGATATCTTCAGAATTTTTGACAGCTGGTGCAAAGAGAACGCCAAGCCCGTGGTACTGATAATTGATGAGGCGGATACGGCAGCAAACCATCAGGTTTTCTGGGATTTCCTGGGAAAAATGAGATCCGGTTATATTAAGCGTGAAACTAATGCGAACTACCGTACCTTCCAGTCTGTAATTCTTGCCGGAGTTACTGATGTCAGGCATCTAAGCCCTCTAGACGAAATTAAAGAATACAGCCCGTGGAACATTGCTGCGGATTTCACTGTCGACATTAGTCTGTCAGAAGACGGTATCAAAGGAATGCTCAATGAGTATGAGGAGGATCATCACACCGGAATGGATACGGAAGCAGTTGCCAAAACTATCCGGGAATACACCAGCGGCTATCCCTTCCTGACAAGCAGGATTTGCCAGCTGGTGGATGAGGAAGTCACCAGGACCATGAACCCGGCGGAAGCCTGGACAGACAAAGGTATTAATCAGGCTGTCAGCTTGCTCCTTTCGGAGAATAACCCCCTGTTTGAGTCTCTCGCCGAAAAGCTGAACAGCTATCCCGAATTGAAGGCTGCCATTCGCCGCATTCTCATGGAAGGAACCAAACTTACTTACAATGCCCAGCAGGATGCCATTTCTGAAATGGAGATGTACGGGCTTATCAGAAACGACCATGGTACTGTCATGATAGCAAACCGCATTTTTGAGACGATGCTGCATAACCTTTTTCTTTCTGACGATGAGCTGAAAAAACATGTGTTAAGCCAAACGGGCGAATACAATTGAGTTTCAGCCAGCATTTACTTTTGTCTCGCATGACGTT
>JAEEGL012575426.1_pt1 | contig 14302 bp, 10 predicted proteins | sample 9134231 | NCBI WGS metagenome assembly JAEEGL01 (sample SAMN16246548, study PRJNA631951) | gut metagenome | biome: gut microbiome; feature: rumen; material: fiber-attached | host: Bos | place: Iran: Karaj | collected 2018-10 | reverse complement strand
CGTCACGGGCGAGCGCATAGGCCGCGTAATAGATCACGCAGCGGGCCGCAACCGCTATATCGGCTACATAATCTCGCTGGCGACCCATTCGTACAGCGGCAAGCGCATTGGCCTCGACTGCGCCAACGGCTCCACCTGGCAGATAGCGAAGAGCGTTTTCGACGCCTTGGGCGCCGAGACCTACGTAATAGGCAATTCTCCCGACGGCACCAACATAAACCGCGAGTGCGGCTCCACCCATATAGAGGCCCTGCAGCGCCTCGTGCGGGAAAAGCATCTGGACGCGGGCTTCGCCTTCGACGGCGACGCAGACAGGTGCATGGCGGTCGATGAGCATGGCGAGGTCGTGAACGGCGACGCCATAATGTATATCTGCGGCTGCCACATGAAGCGGCTGGAGGCTCTGCCCAACAACACGGTAGTTACCACCGTCATGAGCAATTTCGGCCTCTATAAGGCGTTCGACGCGGCGGGCATCCGCTATGAGAAGACGGCCGTGGGCGATAAGTACGTATATGAAAACATGCGCGCTAACGGTCACGGCTTGGGCGGCGAGCAGTCGGGCCACATCATATTCTCCAAATACGCCACCACGGGCGACGGCCTTATTACCGCGATAAAGGTCATGCAGGTCATGATAGACCGCAAGACGGCTCTTTCACAGCTCACGGAAGGGCTCGAGGTGTTCCCGCAGGTGCTGAAGAACGTACGCGTGGTCGATAAGGATGCGACCATGGCGGATGAGACGGTTATCGCCGCCGTCAGGAAGGCGGAGGAGGAGCTCGGCGAAAACGGCAGAGTGCTTTTGAGAAAGAGCGGTACGGAGCCCGTGCTCCGCGTGATGGCGGAAGCCGGCACGAAGGAGCTCGCGGAAGCGAAGGTCGATGAGATAATCGACGCCATGCGCGAAAAGGGCCTGCTCATCGCGATCAAGTGAGGCTGATATGGACGGTATAAAGGAACTTCTGGATCTTACACACACCCGCGCGGCGGAGCTTTTCGAGGGGAAGCGATACCCGTGGGAGGTGCTTTCCGATATAAAGGACTTCATTTTGAAGCTCGGCCCCACCCTTCCCGCGGATGAATTCGATAATCCTTCGGAGGGCGTGTGGATAGCGAAGGACGCGAAGGTGTTCCCCTCCGCATACATAGGCGCCCCCGCCATAATCGATCACGGCGCGGAGGTGCGCCACTGCGCGTTCATAAGGGGCAGCGCGCTCGTGGGCAAAAACTGCGTGGTGGGCAATTCGGTCGAGCTCAAGAACGTGATACTCTTCGATAACGTTCAGACCCCGCATTACAATTACGTAGGCGATTCGATACTGGGCTACAAGTCCCACATGGGAGCGGGCTCCATCACCTCCAACGTGAAAAGCGATAAGACCCTCGTTTGCGTAAAGACGGGGGAAGGCATCATCGAAACGGGCAGAAAGAAATTCGGAGCGATACTCGGCGACTGCGTCGAGGTCGGATGCAATTCAGTGCTGAACCCCGGCTCCGTGATCGGCAGGAACACCAATATCTACCCCCTTTCCCGCGTGAGAGGCGAAGTCCCCGCAAACAGCATCTATAAGGATGAAGGCGATATAGTCCCGAAAAAATAAGCCGAAAAGCATAATAATATCCCGGCAGGTCCCCGCCGGGATATTCTTTATTTCGGCTTATGCTTTTTTATATTCCGCGTACCACTTCGCAAAAGCTCCGAGCCCTTCGCGCACGCCGATACACGGCGTGAACCCGTAATCACGCTCCAGCGCCGCGCTGTCGGCATAGGTCACGGGCACGTCGCCCGCCTGCATGGGAACGAGCTCGCTGTGCTCCGAAATATCGAAATCGGCGGGGAGTATGCCGTGAGCCTTAAGCGCGCCCGTGAGCTCCGAAACGTAATCCATCAGGTTCACGGGGGAGCCGCCGCCTATGTTATAGACGGCGTATGGCGGCACGGGCAGCCCGTCCTCGCCCTTTTTGCGCTCCGGCGCGCCGAGAAGCACCCGGTAAACGCCCTCCACAATGTCGTCGATATAGGTGAAATCGCGCATGCAGTTCCCGTAATTGAATATCTTTATGCTCCCGCCTGCGGTCAGCTTTTCCGCCGCGCTGAAATAAAACATATCGGGCCTGCCCGCCGGGCCGTAAACGGTGAAGAAACGGAGCCCCGTCGCGGGGATGTCATAGAGCTTCGAATAGCAGTGAGCAAGCAGCTCGTCACTCTTTTTGGTTGCCGCATAGAGCGAGACGGGGGAATCGACCTTATCCTCAACGGCGAAGGGAACCTTCCTGTTCCCGCCGTAAACGGAGCTCGAGGAGGCGAAAACGAGGTGCTCGACGGGATAAGCGCGGCAGGCTTCGAGCAGGTTGAAGAAGCCGATTATGTTGCTTTCGATATAGACCTCCGGGTGGTCGATGGAATACCTGACCCCCGCCTGCGCCGCAAGGTTCACGACCGCATCGGGGCGGTATTTTTCGAAAAGACCGGCGACGGCGGCCTTGTCCGCAAGGTTCCCCTTTATGAAAACGTGCTCCGCGGAGGCGCTCTCCGCCGCTTTTTCTATGAGCCCGAGGCGGTATTCCTTGAGCCGCACGTCGTAATAATCGCTCATGCAGTCAAAGCTTATTATCCTGCCGCCGCGCATCTCCTTCAAAAGCCTTATGACGAGGTTCGCGCCTATAAATCCGGGCGAGCCCGTTACGAGCACCGTTTTGCCGTTAAGATCAACGCTGTGTTTATTATGAGCTGCCATTTCGATACCCTCCATGTCAATCCCTTCCGAACAGATCCCTTGTATAGACCTTTTCGCGTACGTCGTCGAGCACGCGGTCGTAGCGGTTGGCTATTATGCAGCCGCATTCCGCTTTGAATTTTTCAATATCGTTCACCACGCGGCTGCCGAAGAAGGTAGAGCCGTCCTCAAGCGCGGGCTCGTATATCACGACGTTCGCGCCCTTCGCCTTTATGCGCTTCATAACGCCCTGGATGGAGGATTGGCGGAAATTATCGGAATTCGCCTTCATGGTGAGCCTGTAAACGCCTACCGTCACCCCGCTTTGGCGCGATTCCTTTTCCTTCGAAAAGGCTTCGCTGCTGCCGTAGGTCCCCGCGATCTCCAGCACTCGGTCGGCAATGAAATCCTTGCGTGTGCGGTTGCTTTCGACTATCGCCTGAATAAGGTTTTCGGGGATGTCGCGGTAATTGGCAAGGAGCTGCTTCGTATCCTTGGGCAGGCAGTATCCGCCGTAGCCGAAGGAGGGGTTGTTATAGTAATCGCCCACTCTGGGATCGAGGCACACGCCCTTTATGATCTGGGCGGTGGAGAGCCCCTTTATTTCGGCATAGGTATCGAGCTCATTGAAATAAGAAACGCGCAGCGCAAGATAGGTGTTGACGAAAAGCTTTGTCGCCTCCGCCTCGGTAAGCCCCGTGTAAAGGACGGGCACACGGCTCTTTTGCGCCCCGCGAAGCAGCAGAGCGCCGAATTCCTCCGCGCGGGAGCGGCTCTTTTCATCGGTGCCGACTATTATGCGGGAGGGGTAGAGGTTATCGTAAAGCGCCTTCGATTCGCGCAGGAATTCCGGGCTGAAAATGAGCTCGTCCATTTGAAGCTCGCGCCTCAGGTGTTCCGTAAAGCCGACGGGGACGGTCGATTTTATAACGACCGTGGGCTTCGTTTCACGGCCCTCCGTCAGCCGCCGGACTTCCCCGGCTATTGCGGTAACGGCGGAGCAGTCAAAGAAATTCTGCTTGGGATCGTAATTGGTGGGGGCGGCGATTATTATGATATCCGCATCCGAATATGCTTCCGCGGGGCTCGTCGTTGCGCGCAGTTCGAGCCGCCTTTTGCCTGCCTTCGCTTCTTCAAGATACCGCTCGACGTATTCATCGCGTATGGGCGAGCGGAATGAATTGAGCATTTCGACCTTTTCGGGCACTATCTCACATACGGTCACGCTGTTTTCCTTCGCAAGCAGCACGGCGAGCGAAAGCCCGACGTAGCCCATGCCGGCGACGGCGATCTTCTTCGGAGCGGCGGGGGAGGGGGCGCATTCCGCTTCCCGCTCGCAAAGCTCCTCCAAAGAAAAGCCCAGCGCCTCCGAAAGCGCGTAAAGCTGCGGAACGGAGGGGATATGCCCGCCGGATTCCATCCTGCTCAAAACCGAGCGGTTGATCCCCGTGAGGGCGGCGAGCTCTGATTGCGTGAGCCCCTTGCTTTTGCGGAGAGAGGCGACCCTTTCCGCCAATGCTTTTTCGGAAAAACCTTTCATTGATACCTCCGGCGCGGAAGGGCAAAAAACGCCGCATACCGCGCGATTGTTGCGAACGGCAACACGAATACCGCAAAGCCGCCGCATGATCCATTCCGGATATTACCACAGAGCAGGCCGAATGTCAACGATTTCGGAAGAATGCGGAGCGCCTTTCAGCTTTTTTGGAATGCCCGCTGTGTTGCGAATGGCAACAGAACGCGACGATCATCACGGAGCTTGCCGCACTTGACAAAACGCTCCCGCATGAATATTATTGTCCTGTATGAAAAAACAAGCGCTCAAAAACGAATACGGAAAAAGAGAGCTTACCGAAGGCCGGCTCCGGCTGAGATGGGCGGCGGCTTTATTCGCCGCGTTCATATTGATCACCGCGATAGTTGACGCCATCCGCTGCGCAGACGGCTTTCTCACCATAGAATACGAGGTGGCTTCGCCGAAGATCTCGCGCGAGGTGCGCCTCGTTATGGTCTCCGATCTGCACGAAACGGAATACGGCGAGGGAAATTCCGAGCTCCTTTCCGCCGTAAGGGAGCTTTCGCCCGATGCGATACTCGTCAACGGCGATATGGTTTCCGCAAAAACGGATGAAGCGGGCAAGAATATAGGCGTCGATCTTGTTAAGGCGCTGACTGAGATCGCGCCCGTGTATCTTTCGATCGGCAATCATGAGCACGGTTATATCAAGCGCAACGGCATCGGGATCTGGAACGACTTATACAATACCGGCGCGGTGATACTCGACGGCAAATATGCGGATATTGAACTCAACGGCCAGACCTTCCGCATAGGCGGGACCTCCGACTACTGTTACAACCATTATTATAAGGAAAGGGTCTATAAGCAGACGGCCAATTACCTGTTCCTGAACGACTTTTGCGATACGGAGCTTTTCAAGCTGCTCCTCTGCCACATGCCGGATAATTACGTTCCCACGGCCAAGGAACTCGTTTACGAGGATTGGGACTGCGATCTCGTCCTTTCGGGGCACACGCACGGCGGGCTGTGGCGGCTGCCGTTTATAGGCGCACCCTATCTTCCGGGGCAGGGCTTCTTTCCGAAACTCGTCCGCGGACGGTACGACGTGGGCAATGCGGAAATGATAATAGGCGCGGGCCTCACGCAGCATAACCGCCTGCCGCGCATAGGCGCCCCCGCGGAGCTGCTGCTCATAAGGCTCGTTCCGGAGACCGCCGGCGAATGCGGGGCTTCGGAATGAGTCCTGCCGTCAATAAACAGTGGACAAACCGCGGCGTTCCGTGATATAATGTATTTTACGATGTTCCGCTCCGCCGAGCATCGACCCTTCGTGAAGGCGAGGAGCATTTATGAAGAACGCAAGGAAAAGAATACTCTCCTTTTTGCTGACCGTGCTCGCTGTTGTTACGGCTGTTTTCCTTATATACGTTTGGCAGGAGCAGATGCAGGGCTCCAACTCCAAGCCCGCTATAATCTGCCCGACGGACAGCATCTCCGTAAGCGTTGAAAGCCTCGGCGACAGGAGCATCCTCCTCAGGGACGTTACCGCAATGGATGTTGAAGACGGCGACATTACCGAAGGCATAGTGGTCGAAAGCATTTCGCAGTTCGTGGAATACGGTCACTGCATAATCACCTATGCGGCCTTCGATTCGAACAATAACGTTTCGAAGCTCACGCGCCATCTCTTCCTCACCGATTACGTCTCCCCGCGGTTCAGTATGCCCGCGCCCCTCGAATTCAGCTATTCATCCAATTTCGACGCGCTCAAGTGCATAAAGGCATATGACTGCGTTGACGGCGATATTTCAGACAGGGTAAAGATGGTGCTGAAGAACCCGAATGACGATATAACTTCCGTCGGAGCGCACAGCGTGGAATTCCGCGTTACGAATTCGCTGGGCGATACCTCCGTGATAGAGGCGGAGATCGACGTTTACGACAAGACCTATACCGAGCTTCGCATGAGCCCCGCGATCTCCCTTTCCGATCACCTCGTCTATATCGATCGTTACGGATATGCGGATCCGATGAGCTTCGTTGAAGGGATAACCGTGATGGGCGTCACGTACAGCCCGGACGAATATAAGGGCGGCACGCTGATAGTTGACGATATCGACGTCGATTACAATACCCCCGGCACCTACCGCATACTCTACACCTGCGATTACAGAGGCGAGTATTACGGCTCCGCGGTGCTCATCGTAATAGTATCGGAGGTGAGCGACTGATGGCGGGCTATTCTCGTGAAAACGGCGATCTGCGCGGCGCCGAATCCAACGTCAATCTTGAAGTCATAGCGTTCAACATAATCCGAAGCTGGTGGATCGTCGCCCTCTGCTTCGTGATAGCGGCGATGCTTTCCTATATCTTCATTTCGGAGCGCTACATACCCAAATTCAAGTCCGAAGCGACCTTCGTCGTGACCAGCAACGGCGGCGGCTCCGATCAGGTCTATAACAATCTTGTGGTGTCTTCCAAGCTCGCGCAGTCGTTCAAATACGTTCTCGAAAGCACGGTGCTCCAGCAGAAGGTGGCGGAAAACCTCGGGCTGGATGGCTTCGACGGCTCCGTTAAGGCGACCAACGTCGAAAACACCAACATAATCCAGATCTCCGTCACGGCGAGCTCGCCCAAGGTCGCTTTCGATGAGATAAACGGCATAATAGCCGATCACCGCATAGTGTCCGATAATATTATGGGCAAGGCCGTGGTAGACGTCTTAAAGGCGCCTACGGTCCCCACCGAGCCCTTGAAGCAGATGGACAGGGCGGGCAGAGTGCTCAAATACTCGCTCATCGCCACGCTCGGCGTAATAGGCGTGATCGCGGTATTCTCCATCACGTCCGACAGGATAATGACCGAAAAGGATCTTGAGACCAAGGTCGATTGCCATGCGCTCGCCGTAATCTATCATGAGCGCAAGAACCTTTCCCTGCGCGCAAAGCTCAGCGGCGTCAAGACGAGCATGCTCATAACCAACCCCACCACGAGCTTCCGCTTTGCGGAGACCTACCGCCTGTTCAGGACGCGGCTCGAATACCTCATGGCAAAGAAGGGGCACAAGGTCATAATGGTCTCCTCCGTATATGAGAACGAAGGAAAGACGACCTCCGCAGCCAACACCGCCATAACACTCGCTCTTAATAATAAGAAGGTGCTCCTCATGGACGGCGATATGCTGAAGCCCGCCATCTATAAGGTTATGACCATGAGGGTGCGCCGCGGCAAGGCCATAAACGAGATAGTGCAGGGCGAGATACCCATGGAAGAGATCCCCACCTATGAAGGGATCCCCACGCTTTCGCTGCTGCTGGGGCGCGGCGCCGTTAACAACTCGACCGAGCTCATCGGCTCGAACGAGATGCGGGAATTCATGCAGCGCGCCCGCGAATACTTCGATTACATAGTAATAGATACGCCGCCTATCGCCTTGGCTTCCGACGCGGAGTGCTTTGCGGAGATCTCCGATTGCCTCCTTCTCGTCATCAAGCAGGGCGGTGCAAGGGCGAAGCGCATAAACGAGAGCCTTGAAGCGATAGGCAGGAGCGGCGCGGATATACTCGGCTGCATATTCAATAACGTCTATCCGCTCGAATTCCTCGGCTCCCAGTCCACGGACAACTCGGCAAAGCAGAATTACAGAACGGTCTCCGACGGCGAAAGACCCGCCGCGGAAGGATCGGGAAGGGAGTGATCGGCGTGAGCGAAGAAAGAAACGCAAATAACGTTCCCGCTCCCGAGCCCGAGCGCGGGAACGCCCGCACGGGCGGCTATTCCTCCGCCAAGCGCGATACCGAAAGGAAGGCCGAGCCTTACGTCCGCACCGGCTCCAACGAGCTCGATCAGCCGGCCAAGGTCAGCGAGACCGCGAGCATCAACCCGATGGGCATCGCGGATTATGCCAACGAGATATTGAACACCGCAAGGCGGATGTATCTGCTCCCCATAATCCTCGCCGTGGTTTTCAGCGCGGTGCTCTGCATAAGGGCAAGGCTCGCGTTCAACCCCGTCTATCAGGCGTCCGCCACATTCACCGTTGAGGTCACGAACTCCGGCTCGAAGGGGAACGCTTCCTATTCGGTGGGACTCGCAAAGCAGCTTTCGGAGACGTTCCCGTTCATATTCAGCAGCGACGTGCTCTCCAACCTCATCATGCAGGATCTCGGCCTTACGGCCATCCCCGCCACGATCACGGCGGAAGCGGTGGGCGAGACGAACCTCTTTACCATCAACGTCTATTCGCGCACGCCGCAGATGTCCTATAACATACTGCATTCCGCGATAGAGAATTATCCGCGCGTGGCGGATTACGTCATAGGCAACACCACGCTGAAGCTGATCTCCGAATCGGGGCTTTCGGGCAAGCCGACGAACTCCATCTCCTACAAGGCGGAGCTTGCAAAGGGCATAGGCCTGGGCCTTCTGATCTCGATAATAGTGATCCTTATAGCCACCTTCACAAAGACCACCGTCCGCGATGCGGATGAGCTCAAATCCATGCTCAACCTGCGCTGCCTCTGCACGGTGCCCTACCTTGTGAAGAAGAGGAAGGGGGAGGAGAACCCGATAGAGATCTCCGATCCCGATCTTTCAAAGAGCTTCGGCGATTCGATCCGCCTGTTAAGGTCCCGTACGGAGCGTTTCTGCAACGAAAACGGTCACAGGGTTATCCTCGTTGCAAGCTCCATGCCCGGCGAGGGCAAGACCATCGTCGCCGCAAACCTTGCGATGAGCTTTGCTCAGGCGGGGCGCAGGGCCGCGCTCATAGACTGCGACCTCCGCAAGCCCTCCACGCTCGGCAAGCTCACCGAGCAGAAGGAAGCCGGCCTCAGCGAATACCTGAACGGCCTCGTTACGCTTGATGATATCGTCAACGAGCCCGCCGAAAACCTCATCGTGATAAACGGCAAGACCCCTTCGGATGACGCCGCGGAGCTCATGGGCACCGAAAGGATGAGGACTCTCATCGACGAGCTGCTCGAAAGGGTCGAATACGTGATACTCGATTCGCCGCCCTCTTCCGTCATTGCGGACGCGGTGGTGCTCTCAAACCTTTCGGACTGCGTTATCTACGTCATCCGTCAGGAATACACGAGAAAGAGCCGCATACTCGACGGTCTCAATCACCTGTCGAACGGCAAAGCGGTTTTCCTGGGCTACGTTCTGAACAGCGCCAACGGCGGCGGGGGATACGGCTACGGCAAATACGGCCGCTATTCGAGGTACGGCAAATACGGCAAATACGGCCGCTATTCAAGGTACGGCAGATACGGCAAGTACGGCTCCTATTCAAGGTACGGCAGATACTCCCGTTACGGCTCCTATTCGAGATACGGCTCGTATTCCCGTTACGGCTCATATTCCAAATACAGGTCAAGATACAAAAAACACTGAAGATGCAAACGGGACGGGGCAGGAGCTCCGTCCCGTTTTGTTATATGCGCACTGTATTTTCGGCCATTGGTACGAACGCCGTCGTACGGTCGGCCGAAGTATGTCGAACGGGAATTGCCAAAAAATATTTTTTCACATATTGCGATTTACCTCTTGCAAGTTACAACCGCTTGTGGTATATTGTAAGCGTAATTGTGTACCCTTGTTGGATTGGGCGATCTCGTCAATAGAGCCCGATCGCGCGATTCGGCATACGGTTACAGAAAATATTTTTCAGGAAGGAGTATATTCCAAATGAAGAAATTCCTCGCTCTCCTCATTTCGGTAGCTATGGTGTTCGGCCTCGTGGCCTTCCCCGTATCTGCTGAGGGTGAGGTATCGATCACTGTGGCCACAGTGGACGATGTTCAGCCCGGTGCTACCGTCACTCTTCCCGTTACTTTGGAAGGCGACTACAGCGCCCACATCATTACCGTTGATGTTAATTACGATCCCGCGAATCTGACTATTGCGGGTCCCGCCAAGCTCCGTGCCGGCGACCTCTTCCCCGAGGATTATGCCGATTACGGTTGGGCGACCGTTAAGAACGTCAACAACGACACCGGCGTTGCCAAGTTCGGCCTTATGATCGCCGGCGATCCCTCCTACCCCGAAGAGTATCAGGCTCTGAGCGGCAGTGGCACTTTCATTACCATTGAGTTCCAGGTAAATGAAAACTGCAACACCAACCAGCCTGTTACCCTCACCGTAAGGGAGTTCAAGTACATGCCTCTCGGCGAAACGAGCGGCACTCCGATCCCCTACATCGTGACCAATGGCGCCATCAATATTGAAGGCGCGGTGGATCCCACCCCCACTCCCACTCCGGTAGCGCCTACTCCCACCCCCACTCCGGTGCCCCCGACTCCCACTCCCGTTCCTCCCACGCCGACTCCTGTTCCCCCGACTCAGCCTCCCGTAGGCCCCGGTGAGGTCATCGGCTACTTCTTCGAGGAAGCGGATTGCCTCAGCGACTGGACCCTTATCGACGCCGACGGCGACACTTGGAACTGGATGTCCAACCTCGAGGTCGGTCTCGAAGCTCCCGCTTATGAGGGCGTTGGCTACATCTTCTCCCAGTCCTATGTCAACAACTACGGCGCGCTGAATCCCGACAACTGGGCGATCACCCCCGCCTTCCAGGCGACCGATCTCTCCGCTGTATCCTTCAGCATGTGGGCGTGCGCTCAGGACGCCAGCTGGCCCTCCGAGCATTTCGGCATCTACGTAGGCAACCAGCCCACCGTAGCCGCGATGCATGAGATCGCCACCTACACCATGACGGCTTCCGTCACCCGCGATCAGGGCACCTGGTACAACTACACCGCCGATCTTTCCGGCATCGATGTACAGCCCGGCACCCTCTACTTCGCGATCCGTCACTTCAACTGCTCCGACATGTTCTACCTCAACGTAGACCAGGTCGAGATCACTGTCGGTGAAGGCACCGAGCCTACTCCCGTGCCTCCCACCCAGCCCCCCGTGGAGCCCACCGAGCCTCCCGTGGATGTTAACGAGGCTACCATCACCGTCGGTTCCGCTCTTGAAGTTGAGGGCAACACCGAGGTCACCATCCCCGTTACCGTAGAAGGCAACTACATGGCCGATACCTTCAACGCCGTTCTTACCTATGATCCCAACCTCGTTGAGGTCGTAAGCGTAACCGCCGGCTCCGTGATCCCCGAGGGTTCCTACATCGTTATCGATACCGACACTCCCGGCACCATCGCTTTCGGCATTGCCAGCTATTCCGAGTCCATGACCGAGGACGGCGTCCTCTTCAACATCGTCTTCCGCACCGCTGCTGATTTCGATGAGGATGCTCCTCTCGATCTGACCGTGTCCGAGTTCAACTACGTTCCCTCCGGCACCGCTATCCCCGTTGACCTCACCGTTGTTGATGGTATCATCACTCCTGCTGAGGGCGGCAATGATAACGAAGCCACCATCACCGTCGGTTCCGAGTATGAGGTCCCCGGCAATACCGAGGTCACCATCCCCATGACGGTCGAGGGCAACTACATGGCCGACACCTTCAACGCTTATCTCACCTACGATCCCAACCTCGTAGAGCTTGTAAGCGTTTCCTCCGGTGAGCTCATTCCCGAGGATGCGTTCGTCGTTATCGACACCGAGACCCCCGGCATCATCTACCTGGGCGTCACCTCTCCCTCCGAGTCCATCACCGGTGACGGCGAGCTCTTCAGCTTCGTCTTCCGCACCGTTGAAGGCTTCTCCGAGGAAGCTCCTCTCGAGCTGACCGTCAACGCGTTCAACTATGTTCCCGTAGCTACCGCTATCCCCGTTGACGTGACCGTTATCAACGGCGTTATCACCCCCGTTGAGGTCGAGCCCACCGAGCCCGTTGTTCCCGACACCGTGACCTTCGTCATGGGTTCCGAGTATGAGGTACCCGGCGGCTCCGTCATCACTCTCCCCTTCACCATTGAGGGCGAGTATGAGGCGCACATCCTGAACGCTGTTCTGTACTATGATGCGGACGTTCTCACCGTTCTCGGCGTTGAGAAGGGTGAAGTCCTCACCTTCGAAGACGGCGAAGGCACCGTCATCATCGACTACACCACCATTCCCGGCGAGATCCACATCGGCTGCATCATGCTCGATGAGGCCATGAGCGCTGAGGGCGTTCTGGTCAACGTTACCTTCCAGGTATGCGATCCCTTCACCGAGGAGACTCCCGTTGTGATCGGCATCGATGAGTTCGCTTACATGCCCGTTGGCGAGATCTACGAAACTCCCATTGAGTTCGAGACCATCGACGGTATCGTGACCCCCATCGAGGTCGAGCCCACTGAGCCCGTTGAGCCCACCGAACCCGTTGAGCCCACCGAACCCGTTGAGCCCACCGAGCCCGTCGGTCCCCAGCCTCCTGTGACCGGTGCTGCCAGCCTTGTAGGCCTCGGCATCATCGCCATCGCTGCGGGCGCCGGCATCGTCATCTTCCGCAAGAAGGAAGACTGATCGAGCTTAGGCTAAACTGAACAAAAGGGAGCCGCTCAAATCGAGCGGCTCCCTTGTTGTTTGTATCAGCTTTTATAACAGCGGCAAAATCGGCGCCGGGATAGGGCGCGCCCCCGGCGGAGGCGGAGATCGTACCGCTTTATTGCGGGTTTCTCGGGATCCTCTGCATCAGCATGCTGAGAGCCGTCTCATATCCTTCGGGCCCCAGGCCCATCACTCTGAAAGCGCATACCTCCTGTATCACGTCGATCGTGCGGAAGAGCTCCCTTTCAAGAATATTGCTTATGTGCACCTCGCCCACGGGAATGGGGCAGCAGGCGATCGCATCACGCAGGGCGTAAGAATAATGCGTCAGCGCGCCGGGGTTTATTATTATCCCGGCATAGAGCGCGGGCGCCGCCTGGATGTTGTCTATCAGCACCCCTTCGTGATTGGTCTGGATATGGTCGATCGAAACGCCGAGCTCCTTCGCGCGGAGCTTGAGCGCCCCGATTATCTCATCGAGGGTCTTGGAGCCGTATATCTTGGGCTCGCGCCTGCCCGTCATGTTGAGGTTCGGGCCGTTCAAAACAAGTATCTTCATCAGCATCGCTTCCGCTTTGATAAGGCAAAGCGCTCCTTTCTTTTTTGCTGTTTCCATTATACCATAACGCCGCCTTTTGTGGTATAATGAATTTGATAAAAGGAGGTATCCCATGCTTCGATTTGCAGTGCTCGGCTTTCCCATATCGCACAGCCGCTCGCCCGAGATCTACGCGCCCATGTTCCGCGGCGCGGGGCTCGAGGCGGAGTTCCTGCGCATCCCCGTAAAGGCGGGGGAGGCGGGCCGCATCCGCGGGATAGCGGAGGAGCTGGATGGCTTTGCCCTTACAATGCCGCTGAAGCTTGCGGCGATACCTTATCTTGACGGGCTCGCGCCGTCTGCTGCCGCCTGCGGAGCCGTGAACATAGTCGAAAAGCGCGGAGGGCTCCTCATAGGCCACAATACCGACGGAACCGGGCTCGTTGACGCCCTGCTTGAGAGCGGGTTCGATCCGGCGGGGAAGACTGCCGCAATACTCGGCAGGGGAGGCGCGGCAAGAGCGGCGAAATATGCGCTTGAAAAGCACGGCTGCAGCGTCCGGTACCTTGTGCGCAGCCTGCGCGCCGGGGATGAAGAATTGATAGAAAACGTGCTGAACGGCGAGGATGGGTTTTCGGCCGAGCTCTTTATAAACGCGGCGCCTCTCGGAATGGAGGCGGGGGAGCGCTTCACTTATTTCGAGCTTCCCGTCAGGCTCGGGTCGGAGCTCGTATTCGATATGGTCTATCGCCCGGGCGGCGAAACAGAGCTCGTCCGAACGACCCGTTCACGCGGGGTCCCCGCAATAGGCGGAGAAGAGCTTTTATACCGGCAGGCCGTGCGCGCGTTCGAAATATGGACGGGGCTTAAACCCGTACGGCTCACATAAAAATTAAATACAAAAAACACACGGCGCTTGGGCGCATTCACTTAACGATACACAGCCTCAAAAGGGATCTTTTTGCGCCGTACCGCGTCAAAAATGCTCGAAAGACCTTGCACCGCCGCTTTTTTATTTGGGGTCATTCTTTTTTGACGATGAAGGACGCGCACGTGCGACCCTTCAGTCATCGTTCGCCTTGG
>JAEEGL010988930.1_pt1 | contig 14302 bp, 13 predicted proteins | sample 9134231 | NCBI WGS metagenome assembly JAEEGL01 (sample SAMN16246548, study PRJNA631951) | gut metagenome | biome: gut microbiome; feature: rumen; material: fiber-attached | host: Bos | place: Iran: Karaj | collected 2018-10 | reverse complement strand
TCATCCTCGTCATGATCGTGATGATGATGCTCATGCTCGTCCTCATCGTGATCATGATGGTGATGATGGTGGCATTCGCAGTCCGGATCGTCACATTCCTCTTCGTCGTGATGATGCTTCTCCATCACTTCCTTTAACAGCTCATCCAGCAGATCGTCTGCACCTTCCATCGTTTCCTTGATGGACTGACCCGTGATCTGTTCCCACGGTGTCGTAATGATCGTCGCTTCCTTATTGTGCTCACGCAGCAGATCAACAGCCACTTTGAGCTTCTCATCCGTGATCTTTCCGGTACGGCTCAGAATGATCGTACCTGCATGCTCTACCTGATTGATAAAGAACTCACCAAAGTTCTTGACATACAGCTTCGCCTTGGTTGCATCCACGACAACGATCGCACTGTTGAGAACCACATCATCGCCAAGGTCTGCGGACTGGATCGCACGTACCACATCCGAAAGCTTGCCGACACCCGAAGGTTCGATTACGATACGGTCCGGTGTAAATTTTGCCAGCACATCGCGCAGCGCCGTACCAAAATCGCCTACCAGGGAGCAGCAGATACAGCCGGAGTTCATCTCGGTGATCTCGATTCCGGCTTCCTTCAAAAAGCCGCCGTCGATACCGATCTCGCCAAACTCGTTCTCAATCAGAACGACCTGCTCGCCCTTCCATGCTTCCTTTAACAGTTTCTGGATCAATGTCGTTTTTCCGGCACCCAAAAAGCCGGAGATCACATCTATCTTTGTCATCTTCTATTCGCCTCCGTGATCAAGCCTTTCCACAGCACTTCTTGTATTTCTTGCCGCTGCCGCACGGACAGGGATCATTCGGATATACCTTCGGCTGCTCGTGACGTACGGTATTGGCGGATCTTGCTTCCTTGTACAGTTCGTCTCTCTTCTCCTGATCAAAGATCGCGTCCCACTCCGGCAGATTGTACAGCCAGTCTGCACGCGCATCGACCATGTTCTTGTACAGTGTTTCCTTATCAAAGCCCAGATTAACCTTGGTATCCTCTTCCATGGTCTCGATCGGGTTTGCTTCCTTTAAGCTTTCATTGATACCATCCAGAAAAGCGGTCATATACATGATCGAAAGATCATACTTTTCTGCCAGTTCCTTAACGGTTCCGGTTACCACTTCGTCCGGGTTCTTTAACAGTTCCTGATAGACGCGCTTCTCCTGCTGGAAATAGTCGTTCCACATCTGCTGCATCTTCATTCTGTCATTGTTCTTGGTGTCGTACGCCATACTACGCCATTTGTCTAACAGTGCCATTTTCTTTCTCCTTTAAACTTCTTTTTCATAATTTACTTTTTTATTTTTTGATCAATGCAATGGCATCTCTTACCGATTCCACCGCAACAATCTTCAACCCTTTTACTTTGCCGACGCGTTCCGCGTTGTTCTTTGGCAGTACGCAGATCTCGTAACCCAGCTTGGCTGCTTCGTTGACCCGCTGCTCCACCATATTCACGCCGCGCACTTCACCGGAAAGTCCCACTTCCCCAAACGCCAGCAGTTTGTCATTCACCGGCACATTGAGGAAACTGGATACGATGGCCATCGCAATGGCCAGATCCACTGCCGGTTCCACGATGCGCATACCGCCGGCGATGTTTACATAGGCATCGCAATTGCCCAGATGCATCCCCAGACGCTTTTCCAGTACCGCCATCAGCAGATTGATACGGTTCAGATCCGCACCGGACGTCTGCCGCCTCGGCAAACCGAAACTGGTCTGGCAGACCAGCGCCTGTACCTCCAGCAAAAGCGGCCGTGTGCCTTCCATCGTGCAGGCGGTCACGGTACCGCTGGCATTGAGCGGCCGTCCGTTCAGCAGATACTCGGAAGGATTGGGCACCTCGGTCAGGCCCTCGCTGCGCATCTCAAATACCCCTATCTCATTGGTGGATCCGAAGCGGTTCTTCACCCCGCGCAGAATACGATAGGATGCGTGCCGGTCCCCTTCAAAATACAGTACCGTATCTACCATATGCTCCAGGATCCTCGGCCCCGCTACCGTACCTTCCTTGGTCACGTGACCTACGATAAAGATCGAGATCCCAAGCGTCTTGGAAAGCTGCAGCAGCACCGCCGTGGATTCCCGTACCTGGGAAACACTGCCCGGCGTCCCCGCCACATCTTCGTTATACATCGTCTGGATCGAATCGATGATCACGATATCCGGCTTATCCCTCTTGAGTATGCCGCCGATATCGGTCAGGTTGGTCTCGCACAAAAGACGGATCCCATCCCCGAACTGTCCGATGCGGTCTGCCCGCATCCGGATCTGCTTTAACGATTCCTCTCCGGAAATATAGAGCACCGATTGCCCCCGCGCCGACACCTCCCTGCAAGCCTGTAAAAGCAGGGTGGACTTGCCGATTCCCGGATCTCCGCCCACCAGGATCATTGATCCCGGCACGATCCCGCCGCCCAGTACACGGTCCAGTTCCCCGATCCCGGTGCATACGCGGTCTTCTTCGCTCAGGCTGATCTCCGACAGCGCCTTAGGCTCGGCACATTCCGTTTTATTTCCGAACGTACCGCCCTTTTTGGCTGTCGCCGTCGACACCTCGTGCTCCGCAAAACTGTTCCACGTTTTGCAGGCAGGACATTGTCCCATCCATTTGGCCGACTCGTATCCGCATTCGGTGCAGAAAAATACTGTCTTGCTCTTTGCCTTTGCCATTTTATGCTTTCTTGATCTCGACCTGCACTTCTCCGGCGCCTGCCAGTTCCACACTGAGTGCCAGCTTGCCGCCCAGGTTGGTCTTCATATGTCCGGCTTCCGCTCCGGCAACGATCACTTCATACTCGGTATCTTCTGCCAAACCCAGAGTGATCTGTGCATCTTCGGGTCCTTCTACAACGAAACGGATCCCGTCTGCTGTCTCTTCAAAATTGTTTACGGATGTACCCGGTACCGACTCGTACAGCACCATTCCGTTCTTTTCCAGTCTGGTGATCTCATGAAATGTCTTTACCTTCAGCAGATCCCCGGCATGCTGAAAATCCTCCACTTTGGACTTTGCTGCCAGTGTGTAATCTCCGAAACTGACCTTTCCGTCTGCCTCTGCACGAAGCAATTCCTTTACTACTGCCATGTCGATTCTCCTCCGATCATTTTTGTGGTAACCCTCTTGTTATACTACATTCTTACCCCGGTTTTATTTCTTCTCTGTTTTTTCGTTCTTCTTTACAAACCGGATCTTTCCGTCCTTCAGTGCCGTCGTAATATGATCCCCGAAACCGATGCGGCCGGCCAGCAGTTCCTCTGCCAGCGGATCCTCCAGCTGTGTCTGGATCGCACGCTTAAGCGGCCGTGCTCCCATCTTCAGATCCGCATGATTTTCGATCAGGTAATCCTTAACGGCCGGTGTGATCGTCAGCGCAATTTCCATCTGATCACTGCAGCGCTTTGTCAGATCTTTGGCCAGAAGGGTCACGATCTTTTTCAGATCTGCCTTCTTGAGCGGATGGAACACCAGGATCTCATCGATTCGGTTGATAAACTCCGGCTTGAACACCCGCCGCACTTCTTCCATCACGCCCTGCCGCATACGCTCGTAATCGGCTTTTTCATCCGCTCTGGCCGTAAAGCCCAGCTGCTTGGGAGCGATGATCCTCTGTGCGCCCGCATTGGATGTCATGATCAGGATGGTATTTTTGAACGATACCTTTCTGCCCTGCGCATCCGTGATATGTCCGTCATCCAATACCTGCAGCAGGATATTGAAGACATCCGGGTGAGCTTTTTCGATCTCATCAAACAATACGACGGAATACGGATTCTGCCGCACTTTTTCCGAAAGCTGGCCGCCCTCTTCATACCCGACATATCCGGGCGGTGAGCCGATCAGTTTCGATACCGAATGCTGCTCCATATACTCCGACATATCCACGCGGATCAGGGAATTCTCGGAGCCGAATACCAGCTCAGCCAGTGCCTTGGACAGCTCGGTCTTGCCCACACCGGTCGGCCCCAGAAACAGGAACGATCCGATCGGCCGCTTGGGATCCTGAAGCCCTACCCGTCCGCGCCGGATGGCACGTGCTACAGCCCCCACTGCCTCTTCCTGTCCGATCACCCGCTTATGCAGGGTCTCTTCCAGCTTGAGCAGACGCTCACTCTCCCGTTCTGCCAGTTTGCGCACCGGGATCTTGGTCCAGATGCTCACCACTTCCGCAATGGCGTTCTCATCCACGGCACTGTCCCTGCCATGGTTACGTTTCTCATGGTCATCTTCCATCTTCTGCAGCTTCGCCTTCAGCTTGTTCTGCTCCTGACGAAGCTCCGCTGCCTGCCCGTAGGCTTCGATCCGGATGGACCGTTCGATCTGGTCATCCTTCTTTGCGATCTCTTCCTGCAGCTGTCTGAGTTTTTCCGGAAGTATCATGCCTTTGAGTTTCTTCGCGGCTGCCGCTTCATCGATCAGGTCGATGGCTTTGTCCGGCAGGAAACGGTCATTGATATAGCCCTCGGATAAACGCACCGCACTCTCAATGGCCTCCGGCAGGATCGTAATGCCGTGATGCTCCTCATACTTGGGTGCCACACCCTTAAGGATCTCAATGGCTTCCTCCACGGTCGGCTCTTCCACGGTAACCGGCTGGAAACGGCGTTCCAGTGCAGCATCCTTGGAAAAGTACTTGCGGTATTCGGCAATGGTCGTCGCACCGATCAGATGGATCTCGCCACGGGCCAGAGCCGGCTTCAAAATATTGGATGCGTCGATGGAACCCTCAGCTCCGCCGGCGCCGATGATCGTATGAATCTCATCGAGGAACAGGATCACATCCCCGCTCCCGATCACTTCGCTCATCAGACGTTTTAAACGCTCCTCGAATTCACCACGGTAACGGCTGCCGGCTACCATACCGGACAGGTCCATAGTGATCAGTCGCTTATCTTTCACGGTATCCGGCACATCTCCGATGGCGATGCGGTTGGCAATACCTTCCACGATCGCCGTCTTGCCCACGCCGGGTTCTCCCACCAGGCACGGATTGTTCTTGGTCCGGCGGCTCAGGATCTGGATCACACGCTGGATCTCGCCGGTACGTCCGATCACCGGATCCAGTTTGCCCTCCCGCGCCAGCTGGGTCAGGTCTTTTCCGAACTGTTCGAGCATCGGAGAAGACTCTTTGCCGTTATTGTTTTTCCCTTTGTTTTTGGCCATTTTGCGGATATAGGGCGCTGCATCCTGCCCCATATAGGTAATGGCATCCTTCAGGAACTTGTTCAGATCCAGACCGCACGCATACAGAAGCCGCAGTGCGATGCAGTCGGAATTCAGAACGATCGCCAGCAGCAGGTGCTCCGTTCCCGTAGCGACCGCCTTGGTCTCGTGTGCGATCTGATGGGATACGTTCAATATCTCCTGTGCCTTGACGGAATAATCCCTGCGTTCCTTGATCAGCAAACCGCCCTGGGGAGCAAGTGTCTCCCGCATCAGCTCCAGCAGCCGGCTCTCAAAAATCTGATTTTCGCGCAACAAAGCCGCTGCCACGCCTGTTCCCTCGCGGATCAGACCTGCCAGTATATGCTCCGTTCCGATATATCCGGCGTGCAGTTCCCGTGATACTTTTTCCGCGAGACTTAACGCCGTATTCGCTTTTTCCGTAAATACTGAATGCAATGCCGTAACCTCTTAACTCGTTTCCATTATACCAAAAAAGATACCCAAATACAACGATAACTATCCGGAACACACAAGTCATTCCGAATAGTTATCGGGGAATTTTCTATCCTGTATCACGCAGGATTCTTACTGTTCACAGCATTTGTGGTAATGATCATTCTTCGTCATCATCCACGATCGGTCTGCTCTGACGCTGCTGCGGTCTCTGTGCGCCGCCCTGCGGGCTGCGTCTGGTAACCGGTGCTCCACCCTGCGGTGCTCTGCGTACCGGCTGGCCCTGACCACCCTGCGGTGCTCTGCGTACCGGCTGGCCCTGACCGCCCTGCGGTGCTCTGCGTACCGGCTGGCCCTGACCGCCCTGCGGTGCTCTGCGTACCGGCTGGCCCTGACCACCCTGCGGTGCCGGTCTGGTCTGTGTTCTTGCTGCCGGCTGTTTCTTTACCGGACGATAATCTTCTTCCTCATCATCGTCGTCATCATCATCATCGTCATCGTCGTAATCGTCGTCATCATCATCGTCATCGTTTTTGCTGCCGAAAGCCTTAAAGCCCAGGAATCCGCACGCGATCACCAGGATGGCGATCACAACACCCATAACGATTACGATCGTTACGGATACGCCTTCTCCCTTTACTTCGCCGGCCTGTGCACTGCCGGTATTCAACAGGAAATCCGTGTAACGGATCCAGCGTCCTTCGGTACCGTCATACAGATACCATCCGGTATTGCCTTCCGGTGAGGAAGCATAGAAGATGTAAAAGGTTTCGTTGGTCCACGCACTTACTTCACGACCGTTAATACGGATCTTTACTTCGGAAAATCCTTCCGGAAGAACCGGCTTTTCACTTGCACCGTCTTCCCCTGCAGGCGGGTCCATCGGAACAATGCTGCCCGAAACGACCTGCGTCGTATCTGTGCCGGTTTCTGCCGGTGCTGCCTCTCCGCCTTCCGGTGCTTCTCCGCCTTCTTCCGGAGCCGCCTCTCCGCCTTCTTCCGGAGCTGCTGCTGCCGCAGTTACATCTACAAAGTCACTGCGGATATAGCCATCGATGGCTGTTCCGTTCACTTCACCGCTGATCTGATACCAGGTATAGCCGTCGCTTCCCTCGGTCGTGCTGACGATTGTGAAAGTATCACCACCGTTTACCTTTGCCACTTCACTGCCGTTCACGGCGCTGGCACGTACCTTAACATCGGTCTTGCCGCTCTTTACCGTAACGGTATCTCCTTCCGTTGCGTGTGCAAACATCTGCATCGCAAACAGCATTACAACTGCTACAAGCAAAGCCAGGCCGTATCGGATCCTGCCTGCCACATTTCTCTTTGTCAATTTTGCTTCCATAGTCAAACCTCTTCTTCCTTTCTTACTGCGATTGCGAATGGCACGCCAAAAATGCTCATTGGTTTACATATTTTCATGCATTCTGTCAACCATTATAGCTTGAAATTTATGCCTCGTCAATCGCTTTTCCGATGTCGTGGCGCATATACTTGTTCGAAAAGCTTACCCATTCCGTTGCTTCATAAGCTTTGCGGCGGGCTTCCTTCAGATCCTTTCCGGTTGCCGTTACGCCCAATACACGTCCGCCATTGGTCACGATCCTGCCATCTGCAAACTTAGAGCCTGCATGGAAGCAGAAATAATCTTCTTTTCCTTCGAAATTCTCAAGACCGGTGATCTCTTTGCCCTTCTCATAGGATAAAGGATAACCGTCGGATGCCAGTACCACACATACTGCGGCATTGTCCTCGAACTCAAGCTCGATCTGATCAAGTGTGCCGTCGGTGCATGCTTCCATCACTTCCAGCAGATCGTTCTTCATACGCGGCAGTACCACCTGCGTCTCCGGATCGCCGAAACGCGCATTATATTCCAGCACCTTCGGTCCGTCTGCCGTAAGCATCAGTCCGAAAAAGATAACGCCCTGGAAGGTTCTGCCCTCTTTTGCCATAGCCTCCACGGTCGGCTGATAGATATTCTTTACACAATACTCGTGAATCTCCGGCGTATAGAACGGGCTCGGAGAAAAGGTTCCCATACCACCGGTATTCAGACCTTCATCATTATCCTTCGCACGCTTATGATCCTGTGCGCTGGTCATTACACGGATCGTCTTGCCGTCCGTAAAGGTCAGTACCGATACTTCACGTCCGGTCATAAACTGCTCCACTACCATACGATTGCCGGCAGTACCGAACTTCTTATCCTGCATGATCTCTTTCACTCCGGCAATCGCCTCTTCTTTGTTCATGCAGATCAGTACGCCTTTACCGAGTGCCAGGCCGTCGGCCTTGAGCACGATGGGGAACTGTGCGGTTTCCAGATATGCAAGTGCCGCCTGTGCATCATCAAAATTCTCGTAAGCAGCCGTCGGGATTCCGTACTTCTTCATCAGATCCTTGGAAAATGCCTTGCTGCCTTCCAGGCTCGCCGCATTCTTTCTCGGTCCGAATGCCCGGATGCCGGCCTTTTCCAGCTCGTCTACCAAACCGCCTGCCAGAGGATCATCCGGTGCCACGATCACGTAATCGATGGCTTTTTCCTTTGCAAAAGCCACGATCCGGTCAAACTCCATCACACCGATATCCACACACTCTGCCAGAGATGCGATGCCGGCATTTCCCGGCGCGCAGTATAATTTATCTACCTTAGGACTCTTCGAAATGCTCAAAGCGATCGCGTGCTCTCTGCCGCCACCGCCTACGATCAATACTTTCATGAGAACCTCCTGTAATCTGTCTGTTTTATGCCTGTTCGTTTGCGATCCTGTCGATCGCCTGGGGAAGCAGGATCCATTCCGCCTCTTCCATCACACGCTTCTGCAGCGTTTCCGGCGTATCCCCGTCCTGTACATATACGGCCTTCTGTGAGATGATCGGGCCGGTATCGGTTCCCTCATCCACATAGTGCACCGTAGCACCCGTCACTTTGACGCCGCGTGCCAGCGCTGCTTCATGTACTTTCAGGCCGTAAAAACCATCCCCGCAAAACGAAGGGATCAGCGAAGGATGGATATTGATGATCTTTCCGCGGTATTTGGCTACCAGCTCCTGCGGCAGTACCACCAGGAAACCGGCCAGCACGATCAGATCCGGCTCTGCCGCATCGATCGCCGCGATCAGCGCCTTTTCAAAAGCCGCCTTATCCGCATAATCTTTCTTTGCCACGGTCACGCCTTCGATGCCGGCTTTTGCCGCACGCTCCAGCGCATACGCACCGTGCTTGTTGGAGATCACACGTACCAGCTGCGTGTTACGGATCGTGCCGTTTGCAACCGCATCGATGATCGCCTGCAGATTGGTGCCTCCGCCGGAGACACATACCGCTACCCTCAGCATACGGTCACGCTCTTTTCACCGCTAACGGTTTCGCCCAGGACAAATGCCTTTTCGCCGGCTGCCGTAAGCGCCTTGATCGCTCCGTCAACCTGTGTCGGATCCAGTGCAAGTACCATACCGACACCCATATTGTAAGTGTTGTACATCATATGCTCTTCAATCTCGCCTGCGCTCTGCAGCAGTTTAAAGATCGGCGGCACTTCATAGCTGTTCTTCTGCACCTTTGCGCCGATGCCTTCCGGGAACATTCTCGGAATATTCTCGTAGAAACCGCCGCCGGTGATATGGCTGCAGCCCTTGATCGTAACGCCGGCATCCTGTACAGCCTTCAGAGCCTTAACATAGATGCGTGTCGGTGTCAGCAGGGCATCGCCCAGAGACATGCCCAGCTCGTTATTGTAACGGATCAGATTGTCCGTCGTCATCTGAAATACCTTGCGTACCAGCGAAAATCCGTTGGAATGCACGCCGCTCGAAGCGATACCTACCAGCACATCGCCCGGTTTGATATCCTTACCGGTGATCAGATCCTTTTCATCTACGGCACCTACCGCAAAACCTGCCAGATCGTATTCGTCTTCCGGCATCAGTCCCGGGTGCTCTGCCGTCTCACCGCCGATCAGTGCACATCCTGCCTGGGAGCAGCCTTCTGCCACGCCCTTTACGATACTTGCGATCTTTTCCGGATAGTTCTTTCCGCAAGCGATATAATCCAGGAAAAACAGCGGTTCCGCACCTGCGCACGCAATATCGTTCACACACATTGCCACGCAGTCGATACCTACGGTATCGTGCTTATCCAGCAAAAATGCCAGTTTGATCTTGGTACCTACGCCATCCGTTCCGGAAACCAGCACCGGCTTTTCCATCTTCTTGATCTTTTCCATAGAAAAAGCTCCGGAAAAACCGCCGATCCCGCCAAGTACCTCGGGGCGCATCGTCTTTGCCACATACTGCTTCATCAGTTCGACCGACTGATACCCTGCCTCAATGTCTACACCGGCTTTCTTGTAATCCATTTTCATCCTCCATAATTTTACCGGACAAAAGTCCGCCGTCTCAAGCGCTTTTTGTCCACCATAGCTTCGTGGATGTCATCCACAAGCCTACATTGTACCCAACTTTTTGATTTATGGCAACCACAAAAATCTGTTCGCCGCATCAAACCCGTGCATTAATACTCCTTGTATCCCACTTCCTGCAGGCGCGCATCTTTCTTCTCCACCGCCTCTTTAAGCCCCTTGCTGTATGCCTTGAGCTTGTCGAGAAGTGCCGCATCCGATGTTGCCAGGATCTTGGCTGCCAGAAGACCTGCGTTGGTACCGCCATTGATCGCAACCGTCGCTACCGGGATACCGGAGGGCATCTGTACGATGGAATACAGGGAATCACGTCCGCCCAGGGATGTGGTGTGCATCGGGATACCGATGACCGGCATCGGGAAGATAGCCGCACACATGCCCGGCAGATGCGCTGCCATACCTGCGCCTGCGATGATCACCTTGATTCCGGCATCCTCTGCCGTCTTTGCATATTCATAGAACACATCCGGCTCTCTGTGTGCCGAAATGATGCGCATATCAAAGCTGATCCCCAGCTCCTCCAGAACCTCTGCAGCTTTTTTCATTACGGGCATATCAGAATCGCTGCCCATTACAATACCTACCTGTGCCATGTTTTTTCTCTCCTTTTTGATATTTACTCAGCGTCAAACGCCATGTTCAGTTCTTCCGTGCCCGGCAGTACAAAACGGCCGTTTTCGATCAGTGTCACACAACTGCCGTCCGGCATGCGTGCCTCGAGCAGTCCCAGTTCATCGTAGGGGATCGTCACATCGGTGTGACAGCCGAAATACGCTTTCTTCGGATCGCTCCTGCGCAGGATCGATACCGAGTTGTCCCTTGCAATGATCTCTTTTCCGTCCGGATTGTACGATTTATTATCTTCCTCGTGGGAATAACAGGTATCCCCAACGGCAAAGTGCGGTCCGGTCTTTTCCGCGATCAGGATCGGAAGCAGACTCTCGATCCCGTACTTTCGTGCCATCACATACGCCGTGGTATTGGTTCCGATGGCCGCCTCGCCCATCGGCAGACTCTTGTGATGGAACAGCACGTTTTCTTCGATATATCTGCGGTTCTCTTCCTCCTCTGCAAAGTTTGCGCAATGATAGTCCGTCACCATTCCGTCCGTAAAGGTCAGGGACAGATCCCTGTACTCCAGTTCATTTAGGAATACGCGGCTGACGTGCAGCACGCCATTGGTGCCTTCCAGTTTCGGGGTGGGGAATGCCGCTCCCACCGGGAGGTTGACAGCCGCCACGCAGTTTTCAAAAGAGCACTGCGTCTGCAGATCTTCCGGGATCTGTAACGCTACCGTCAGGTCGGTGCGGTTCGCCCCGCGCCCCCTCACGTGCATCGTTTCTGCACCGTTGAGCGTATCGATCAGTACCGCCTGGATCTGCTGGTATTTCTTATACTCCAGCGTGTTTATCGCGATCGTCGCATCAAAGATCTCGGCAAAGCGTTCGCCGATGGCCGGTACCGGAAAAGCGATGATCGTAAAACTGCGCTCTTCTCCGGGGATATACTGGTTGGTGATGCGGGTATTTTCCATACGGAAGCGCGTCATCAGCTCCTGCTGTTCTTTGCTGTATTTGCAGGCTTCCTTCTTACTCTGCGGTGTAAACGGTGTCTCGCCGAAGGTTTCGATCACCGCCGGTCCCGCGTGTCCCCTTGCCTGCTCTTTATAAGCGATAAAGCCCTGCTCGAGGCATTCGAGCCTGCGGCTCACCAGATGGCCATCCAGGATCAGCGCCGTATCTTCCTTATGATCATTATCGTACTGCTTGTTGGGATTCGCTCCGAAAAATCCGTTTTTCGAAACACTCCTGCCGGTAAACATACTGTCCGCCGCACGATAGATCGTGCACTGCAGTCCCATCTTTTCAAAATTCGCGATCGCTTTTTTTACGACCCGTTCCATTCCCAGCGGATATCGGATGTTTGCGGTCTTCTTTTTGGAAAGATCTTTTCCGGTATTCACAAAACCGATCCGGTATCCTTCCGTATACGTATCCACGATCAGGTCGATCTTCTCCTGCGGCAGTTCTGCCATATAAGCTGCCAGTTTCCGTTCGTTTTCGGTGATGTATTCCCCGAACCGGTACAGATAATCCGGATCCGACAGATCCGCCGTTTCGATCAGGTCCTTTGCAAAGCTTCGCTTTTCATCCACCAGCTGCGACACGCGCCGCTCGCATTCTGTTTCGTAATAGTCACTGACAAAGTAGTAGAGTGCCTCTTTCAGCTGCGCGTACTCCGGTTCCGCCCCGTCCTCCACAAAAGAGGTTTCCGCGATCGTATAGAGTTCCAGCAAAAACTCCATACGGATCAGCACCGGTTCCGTCTCCTGCTCATAGGCATACGGGATCGCACTGCGCATCTCTGCGGCCACTGCACTGAGCAGCCGGCCGGTCTCCTCGCCGAATACCCGCACCGCTTTGGCCGGGTCACAAAAGCTGTCCGCATAATGCTCCGGCAGGATATCCTCATACAGCCTGCGGTTCCATTCCCGGTACTGCGCTGCACTCACCTGCTGCGTGGCGGATACGCGCATCACTTCCAAAACCGCCAGGAGCAGATTACTCTGTACCACAAAAAAATCCCGCCAGTCACCCGGCAAGGTTTTTTCGTTATTTCCGTTTTCCTTTGGACCGGATAATTCTCCGATCAGTTCCCGCAATCTGGACTCTACCAGTCCCAGGCGTTCTTCCATCGTTTTGTCCTCTTCATTTTGTCACTGCGCAGATCCGCAGACCAAAAACAGCACGCCACCGGATAATACCAGCAGATTCAAAACGATCCCCAGGTTCGGAAAGAACCGGTAACGTTCCGGATCCAGCCGGCCGGCGATTGCCATTCCCAGGCCGACCAATGACATCAGCTGTGCCAATACCACAGCCACTGCATGCTGCGGTGCCACCACACCGTTATTCCGATAGCCGAGCCACACCGAAGCCGCAATCGTCACGATACCGATGAGTGCCAGGTTCACTGCCATGATCGAACGCAACGAATGCCGCTTGTTTGTAAACTTATATTTTTCAAATAATGCCATGACTGCTGCGCACTGTCAGAACATCAGCTGCGATTTCCCATGCTGCAGCTTTACGCCGGCAACGATCATCAAAATACCGCAGGTAAGTCCTACCACCAGAGAGGTGATCCCCAGAGCGATATTCCACGCCCCTGCACCCTTCATCAGTTTATAAACTTTTTCTTCCATAAACCTGTTCTCCTTTCCGGTTTACTGCTTTGCTCCGTACTCCTTATAGTAAGCATCGATCGCAGCCTTGATGTCATCCGTAATCACACTGTTCTCCTTGCCGTACAGATATTCCGTCACATCTGCCATCGTTACGATCGCTGCTGTCGGGAATCCATACAGGTCGCTGATCTCGGACAACGCACTCTTTTCGCTCTTGCCTTTTTCCATACGGTTCAGGGAAACGATCAGACCCTTGATCTCCACCTTGGCCTGGGAGGTCAGGATCGGATAGGTTTCCTCAATGGACTTGCCGGATGTGGTCACGTCTTCGATCATCATCACGCGGTCCCCGTCCTTTAAGTTCGAGCCCAGCATAATGCCCACATCGCCGTGGTCCTTTACTTCCTTGCGGTTGGACGCATACTTGACATCCACACCGTACAGCTCGCTGATAGCCATCGCCGTTGCCACGCTTAAGGGAATGCCCTTGTAGGCCGGCCCGAAGAGCACATCAAAGTCCAGACCGAAATTGTCATGGATTGCCTGCGCATAATATCTTCCCAGTTTGCGCAGCTGTGTTCCGGTCACATACGCACCGGCATTCATAAAGAAAGGAGACTTGCGTCCGCTCTTTAAGGTAAAATCACCAAACTTCAGTACCTTACTCTCCAACATAAAATCGATAAATTCCTGCTTATACTGTTCCATTCGCCTGATCTCCTTTTCCACTGTCTTCTTAAAAATATATCCACGTGAAAGCGGCATTATTTTATCATATCCGTCTGTATTTTTCAAGAACCCGCTTTTCCGCGGGGCCGCCGATGACAGGGGGACGGTCCTCTTGTCCTCAGTTTGATGACAGGGGGACGGTCCTCTTGTCCTCAGTTTGATGACAGGCGGATCGTTTCTCCGTCCTCTCCGAGAAATACGATCCAGCCGCCTTCCGGCATCGGCAGAATATTGGTCATACCGATCACGTGGGTCGTATAGACTACCTCGCCGAATTTGTTATATACATAAACCGCGCTGTGTTCCGGCCGTTC
>JAEEGL010918419.1_pt1 | contig 14302 bp, 24 predicted proteins | sample 9134231 | NCBI WGS metagenome assembly JAEEGL01 (sample SAMN16246548, study PRJNA631951) | gut metagenome | biome: gut microbiome; feature: rumen; material: fiber-attached | host: Bos | place: Iran: Karaj | collected 2018-10 | reverse complement strand
TTCGGGACGTTGAGGTCGGGGGTTCGAATCTCCCTTACCCGATTTTTTAATACCTGCACTAAAACATAAATCCTTATAACACAAACACTTAACATTTTCAAATCTGATGTGGACTTATGTGAGTAACAGTATTTGTTGCCACTTAGGAGTTTCCATATGCACGATAAAAGATGTAAACACAAGTTGCGAGAATGTAAGGATTTCTATCTGTTCATAAAACACAAGAAGTCGCATATCTATTATGCAAAGTTTCCAGAACACAATAAATGTATTTCAACCGGAGAGACTGACATAAGGTCTGCATATAAAAAAGCGTATCAGATATTCTATTCACTTGGAGCAGAACCCGTTTCGTTTCATAAAGAACTTCTCGATATGTATAAAGACGGCAAGAAGAAATATTACAATATGGTCAAAAGGATATCTGACCTTATGCCTGACGTTAAATCCATTGAGCAGGTTTCGTTATCAAGACTCGTTAAACTTCAAGAGCAGTTGTCAGATACGGGATTAAGCGGTAAGTCGGTAAACAATTATATGTGGCTGCTGAGAAGGTTGTGGAAGAACAGAGAATATAATCCGTTCAGTAACTTAAGTTCTGTAGGACACTCAAAGAATATAAGAGGCTGTTTCCCTGTAAGCAGTTTCAAAGGTTTCAGAAAATACATAGACAGACATAAGTACCTTCTGCTTCCGTATATTGCAATAAGCACGGGTATGCGTGTCGGTGAGTTCAAGACTGCAGAACCTCTGGTGGAAAATGGGAAGCAGTACATCAAGGTAAACGGTACGAAGACAGAATACAGCGTAAGGAAGGTTCCCGTAAGCAGATACGTTCTTGAGGCATATCTTTCATTCAGGGAATACGGTTTTGCTTCTGCAAGTTGGAGGAAGTCTGTTTATATGGCCGGTTCTCTGACAGGCTTTGACAGTAAGTTCATAGAGGAGAACAACATCGTATTCCATTCGTTCAGAAAGATGTTCAAGACCATATTGGAAAGCAAGAATATAAACAACCTGTGGATAGAATATTTTATGGGCCACAGTATATTGCAGAGTAATGACGTGAATAAACTTTATTTCAATCCGATGTCTGCTGATGACAGTCTGGTCTATAAGCAGGTCTTAGAAGCGATGTCGTTCTTGGATTAAAGCATATTACCGAAGTTCATACATTCGCCGCAGTTTTCAGGCTTTTCTGTTCCCTTGAAGTCTTCTATAGGAATCTTTTCCATATCTGCACAGCAAGTGGAAACGGTTCGTGTGTTGAGGTTACATTCCCATACCCCTACAGCAGAACGGCACATAGACTGAACCTTTTCAAGAGGTAAGTCGTAGAGTGAGAAGAGGGAATCTTTCGGTCTGTAAGGCTTTATGATTTCCCACATCTGTTTACGTTCTTCGTAAGTAACGTTGTAATCAGGGTTCTTTGAAAGGCACGGGTTGATTATTATTCCTCTATCCAAGTCTGCAAAACTTTCTTTAAGGTCGCTTATTTCGTTTCTGCATACCACGATAGACTGAAATTCTCCGTTCTTCTTTTTCGGTACGTTACCAGTCTGCCAGTTTATTATATGGTGGTTCAGTACGACATTTTCCTGTTCATACCACAAAGACTTTTCCTTCAGTCCGTTCGTGAAGATGTAGATGCACTTATAATCTTTAAGTCGGTTCAGTATTTTATTGATAAGGTAATCAGAGAATAGAGTTGGCTCACCGCCAAGTATCTGTGGGAATACGTTGTGGTCCGTGAGCTGTTCGAACTTCGTAAGTGCATCATCAAAGTTTTTGAAAAGCGTATCATCATCGGGAGATACTTCGTCTCTGCTTTGAAAACAGTAAGGACAGTTGGCGTTGCACTTCTTGTTAAGAAGGAAAGAAACCTTCTGCATATCTTTTCCTTCTGAGTGCATATTCTGTTCTGTCTTCCACATATTCACATATCGCTTCATTGATTCCGGCAGCCAGAACTGTTCGACATATTCGAAGAAGTGTTCATTTAATACGGTGTTTACATCACGGTCGTTGATGTCACTACTTTCTACACATCGGTAATTTTCAAGAGCATAGAACAATCTTTCAACAGGGTCTTTGATATCAAGTTCAATTCCTTCTCCCTTATATATAAGGTCTGCAAAACATTTTACTCTGCCACCTCTTAATATGATAGGGTTCCCTTCTCCAGAAGATTCTTCAAGAAGTGAATAATATGTATGAGCACACAATCTGTCAAAGCGGGCCTTAAGGTTTATATCTCCGTATTTATAGTAATCAATAAAAGCGTAAAGGTTCTCTTTAGTAAAGTTTTCAAGAAGCCACTTTATCTTTTCAATATCCTTGAATCGAACCCAGCTTCCTTTAAGTCCTTCAAGAAGTATGTCCAAGTTCTTTTCAAACATCTTGAAGTGGGTATCAGCATAGACAGAAGTTTTTGTCAGTTGATTTTCCGTAATCACATTGTATACATAATAAGTATCGGTTGTATAACATAACAGCCACTTTTTCTTTCCTACCAGTCGTAAGTTAAAGTCCGTATCTTCTCCACCTGCGGCAAGAGAGTCGTCATATCCGATGTCGTAGAAAACATCTTTGTGCATAAGACAGGTATTGTTGTATGCGATTATGTTCGTAATGTTGTTTGAGTTTACGTTCTGTAACGGTGCGTGTGTTTCGTGGTCTTTATAGAATCTGCATCCAGTAAATCTTGCTGCACCTTTTTTCTTTGAAAGCACTTCCATAAAGTTAGGTGCAAGTTCATCGTCTGCGTCAAGAAACACAAACCAATCGGTAGTACACATCTTTACAAGTTTCGTCCTTGCCTTTGTTACGATAAGCCGTTCTGAATTGATACACTCTACATCACCCATAGCAGAAAGTTCTGAGGATAACCTCTGACTGTCGGGGTCCATAAGAAGCACCATTGTTTTTACCGAAGGCGACTGAACGACACACGACTTTACAGCCTTCCTTATATAGTTTGCTTTTTTATAGCAGGGAATAAGAACGGTTGCTTTACCGTCAAAAATACGGTCTTCCGTTCCGTTCAGGAATTTGCAGTATTTGTGGTATTCGTTTAAGAAAAGGATATTGTTACATTCGTAAGGTTTTGTTATGTCGTATGTAAAGACATTCTCGAAAGAAGGTATTTTCATAAATCCTCGATAATAACTTCTGCGTTACCGCTGTTTACAGGATTCTCGCATATTACGTTTTCGTATTGATTGACGTAAGCGTTCTTATCTCCGTCAGTCCCACGGCCACCGTTTATTCCGATAGCAGCGTTTGAAGAAGGGTTTGTTTCAGAACATCCGCCGTTACCACCGTCAAAGAAAATCATTCTGCCGTCATATGCAATGGCATATCCGCCACCGCCACCGCCACCACCACCTGCACAGTAAAGCGTTGTTGAAGAACTTTCTGTAGATATTCTTACTGCTACAGATTTTCCTGCCTTGCCACCTTTATTGGCCTCATAATATTCCTGTTCTTTGATTATGACGGGAACAGAATCTTCTCCGTCTTTAGAAGCAGAGATAAACATCACCTGAATCTTAAGGTCTTTTGCTTTTGAAAGTTTTAACGATTTGATTTCACCAGTGCCGCCATTACCACCAAACTTGCCTTCACCTCTACGTCCGGCACCTGCCTTTACTGTGAGATTAAGATATCTGCCCGGTTCTGACGGTATGTCGATTGAAGCGTCGTTTGTAATCGTCATCAGCCGTTCCTCAAGTTATCAATAGTCAGGTCTACAAGATGATGCAGCTCTTCGTTCATTTTCTGTTCTACTTCGAACCACTCATCGTCCGTAATATTTGCATCAACATATTGTGATACGATATTTGATATTTTGGTTTCTGTGTTTCTTACATAAGCACAGATTGTATCTGTTTTAGTCAGAGTTCCGATTCCTTTAGACCTCTGCTCTTTTCTTAATGCCTTCGCCCATTCGCAGACGGTTGTCATAGGGATATTCATCTGTTTAACGATTACGTTAATCGGAATACCCTGCGAAAGAAGTTGAGTAACAACTTTTCGTTCCTCTCTTTCTACGCCTCGCACATCAATTCCCTCTCCACCACTTTTAACGCCATAGTAAAACTTTCTATGCGTATTCTAAATCCAAGTCTTTCGTGCCAGATGTACCACCCGTCTGATAGCTGATAGATTCTTCTTTTCACCTCATTGTTCTTGATTATAAAATAGTAGTTCTCTTTCATCGGGTCTAACCCGATTGTTATTTCTTTGTTAAAAGTTCCAGAACGGGACACTACATACAGCGGACTGTATTTTCTGCCCTTCCTCATATAAAAAGTATAACACAGTGAGACATTGCCAAGAAGACAAGTCTACTTTAGTTAGACCTCCTTTACTTCTGCGATTTCAATCTCGATTATTTTCGGATTGATACACTCTGGGTCTTCTGCAGTTTCCTGTGCCTTCTTGAGAGTGCCGTAGAAGACTGCTCTGTTAAGGCTTTTTACGAACTGACCCTTAGGTGCTTTATAACCTTCATCAGTCTTAACAACGTAATAGATTTCTTTCCTCATTTTAATCTCCTTGTATTTTTGTTCTTGTGATAAGGTAGAACGTTTCAAAACATTCGTCACATTTGAGCCGTTCTTTTCTTTCATAAGAATCGGACTTCACTATTTTAATACGCTTGTTACAGTAGGGGCATTTTACATCGACTACATAAAGTTTCTGCCAGTCATCAGGTTCTACAGCAGCCATTTTGTAATTCATTTTGAACATTCCCTTACATCTGTTAAATGTATTGCATAAACAGGCTTGTCTATTGCAAGGTCTGTGTCTTTACCGTTTATCGTTTCAACTTTCGTGATATTGGCTGTCAGATATTGATTTGTGTAACCTAGACGAAGTTTACAAGGGCAAGGTTGTTTTACAGGTTCTTCTGTATATATTCCTTCGTTGCAATATGTTCGTACAACAAAAGGTAACATATTATGAAAAAGTCTTTTTTCCCAGTACGGCTTTACTTCTCTGTACTCAATAGTCTTTTCACCGGACTTTATTTTTTCATACCATTCTTTTTTTAACGGAAATATCAGCATTACCCCTCCTGTTTTTCATTTCCAATGTTAAAGTTTTTCAGATAATATTCAACATCTTCTTTTGTCTTGAACCATTTGATAACATTACACTTCGGATAACTGCCATTTTCAGATTCGTCTATATGCCATTTGTTCAAAGGAATCTCTGAAATGCTTTGCCAAGCATAAAACCTATGCTCTGAATCCCACTTGTCTGATTTACCAGTAATTGTTGCAACGGCTTTTTTTAATCTTGTATCGTCACGCCATTCTGCAAACATCTTCTCTGCTTTTTCAAAAGCACAGTTTGGAACACACATTTCTGAATCTGGATTTGCCGTGTAATAGATTGCATAAGCAATAGCGTCTACAACATCGAAAGAACGATACAGATACATTGGTTTATCTTTTTCTTCGATTTCGATTTTAATTCCTTTCATTTACCAATCTCCTTTTGTTATTTTCAACTCTACCTTTAACTAAAAGCTGTTGTGTAACCACTTAAACATTACTTCCTCCAATTCTATTCCAACCGTCATTCATAACTTTTTTTATAAGTTCTTCTGGTTTCTCGTTTGAATACATATCATCAGAGCATACGCAACAACCAGATTGCAAATGTCTTTCAATTTGGTAAATAGTATTCATACTAACTCCGTGCTGACGTAAAATACTTTCAAACTCTTGTATATTACGAAATGAAGTAAAAACAGTTTTTAAGAGTTCTTCTGCTTCTTTATAATATGCTTCTTTGTTATTTCTTTTTAACCACTTAAACATTACTTATCTCCTCTAATACTTTTAGTTCCCTTTTGCTTAACTGTCGGTCAGACTTTATCGTCTTGTATCGGCAAAAGAACATATCGCTTGGGTTGTTGCAGTTGTCTACATCATAAACCCTTGCAAGCCATATACCTTCTCTGTCTTTTGGCTTCTGATAAACAAGGTCGCCGTCTTTTATGTATTGCGAATAAAAGCCGTGAGCACGACATTCCTTTTTATCATCAACAACAAAAGAATGACCCCAACAACATTCCGAGTAATCGATAAATCGTGAATTCTTGTGTTTGTCAAATAACATCTTTTACCTCCATTTGTACGGTATCACCAAATTTTCACTTTCTTGTAAATATGTTACGATTTCAAACTTCATACCCGTTACGGGGTCTGTTACTACCTCTTTCCGAACAATCGGTTTGGGCAAGTCTTTTATTGTGATTTCTTCTGTCATTTTTTATCTCCAACCACCTTGAGCGGGTTCATCTTCTATTTCAACAAAAATATCATTTCTATCTTCATAAGCAGAAAGGTATTTTTGAGCAATAATAAAAGTATTTTTGCTTCCATATCATTTACTCCTTCGGTTGTAACTAAGTTCTTTCACTTTAACTTTCAGAATGTTTGCTTTTGTTTCTTCTGAAAACTTTATAACACCTTTTTCAACTGTAGTTATAAACTTTGAGAAATCTTCAATATCCTCTACTTCGATTTCCATTGTTACTTTTACTTTTGTTTTTTCCATAACTTGCACCCCACTAATTCGTTTATCTTTTTTCCTGTCTTATGACAGTAAGCATTTTTACCACCACCAAATAAAGCAGTTCCGTAATAACAATCTAAGCAACTTCTCTGTTTATCTGAAATAGGTTTTAGTATAATTTTTCCTTCAGTCATTTTTCTTTCATCTCCCATTTATCCATTTTGTTGCACTCAACTAATTTATCTTCTTTAATGGCTTCTTTCAGTCCATAGTTACAGTGCAATTCGTTTCCCCAGTAAGAGTTATACTTACAGTTTTCGCAACATCGCATTTTCTCAATCTGTCCTTCAAGTTCTGCTATTCGTTTTGCCTTTTCTTCGTGGTCTATAAGATAAAATGCTATAGTTTCGCCTTGTGCTTCGTTTCGTTCTTTCAGTTCTGCATTTTCTTTTTCAAGGTCTTTTGCACCTTCACAGAAATATTGGAAAAACTCATTTTTTCGCCAATCTTCAAAACCGATTTTTGCTGCCATATCTCTGTGGCTTTCATAAAAACTTTCTCTCTTTTTATAAAGATTAGAAAATCTTTGTTTCAGTTCTTTTTTAGTCATTTTTATCCCCATATATCTCGTGGCAGCATTTACAGACATAGACAATTCCTATACCAACCCACTTTGTTTCTAAACATTCACCATTGCATTTCGGGCATCTCATTTTTCTTTTATCTCCTTAAGGAACGACTCCGCCTCTGCTTTTATATCATTAAACTTCGGGCAGTCAGGACCTTCGTAATCACCCCATTTTACAAACTTTTTAATCAGTTCTGTTGCTTTGGTAAGCTGGTCATTATTAACTTTTTCTTTATTAATTTTATTAAGATATTCTTTTCTTAAATCTAATAGAGCAATAGTCCGTTTCTGGCAATCAACACAATCACATTTTGCAAAAAAATCATTTCCTAGTTCATCTTTTCCAAAATAACAACCTTTTATTTTCTTTTCTTTGAGTCCTGTATTTTCTTTTTCAAGTTTTTCGATGTAATCAGCAATCTGAATTGAGTTGTTTAATCCTCTTTTCTTGAAGCCGTTACCTTCATAGAAGAACTCAAGCTGCTCAACCTTTTTGCGAAGTTCTACAGCCTTATCTCTCCACTTGTTTTTTGCACCCCGAAGAAATCTCATATACCAACGAGCAAACATTCTGTTACGCAATATTTCGGAATCGTCCATTAGTACCACCCCTTCCACTTAAAAATCTTAACTGCTTTCGGATTGAACTGATAAAGAATACGCATATCATTTCTCGGACAACCGGAAATCTGCACCTTATCAAACCTCGTGTTTCTGATAACACGGATTTGGTCGATGTCGTTTACTGTCATAAACATATCCTCAACTTCGTCAACGATAATTACATCGGGTAATGTAGGCTGTGATAAAAACCACCCTCTTAAATCATCAGTAGAAATAAAGGTTATGGTATTTCCCTTGTATACCGCCTGAAGCCGACCCTTGCAGAAAAACAAACCATTACCAAGTTTCCTCATAAGGTCGTCAAAAACGAAACCAGCCATTCTTTTGGTAGGCAGAAAGAAAACTACATTAAGTCCTTTCTTCACGCTTTTAACCGCAAGCCTCAGGTTGCAGTAAGTCTTTCCCGTTCTTCTTGCACCGACAAGAAGGATATACGGTTTGCTGCAAATGAGAACAAGCCACTGTCTTATTTTTGTAATCAGTCTGTAAAACATCTGAACCTCTTAAAAAAAAGTCGCCCATATCTTAGGAGGAAATATGGGCGACAAGTGAGAAAAAAACTGTTAAGGAGTGATTCTATGCCTGAACACACCTTAAATATACTCGCCCTTTGCTTATTTGTCAAGTATTTTTTTTTGACAGTTAAGACTTTTTATCAAAAAAAATTACGCCACTTCCACGAACTTTGTAAGTTTCGGATAGAAGTTCATATTGGAACTTCCACACGCACCGTCTCTGTTCTTTGCAACAATGACCTTTGCTTCAAGGAACTCTTCTTCACCTTTGCTTCTTTCGTGATGTAAGAAGATACATACATCAGCGTTCTGTTCGATACTTCCGGAGTCTCTCAAGTCGTTAAGAGCAGGTTCTTTTCCTTCTGCGTCACGTCTTAACTGACAGAGAAGAATGATAGCGACATTCAGTTCCTGTGCTAAATGGAGCAACTGCTGAGTGATGTCGTCTAACTGCTCTACCCTTTTCATACTCGGCATTGAATGTTTTACAAGTCCGATGTGGTCAACGAAAAATACCTTTACTCCGTTGATTTTTGCCATATAGCGAATACGAGACAGAAGGTCTTTTTCGTTTCTGAGACTTTCGTCGTGGATATACAACGGCATTTCATAGATTTTGGAAACGGCTACCTGCAGTTTTACGAGCTGATTCTGTGAGCGGACACAAGTTCCGTGCGAGATGCTGCCGATTGTTAATCCAGACTTCAAGGAAGTAAGCCTCTTCATCAAGGTCATTTCCTGCATTTCAAGAGAGAAATAGCCGACCGGAATTTTCTGTTCAGCAAGAGCACCTGCCAACTGTAATGCAAACGAAGATTTACCGATTGAAGGTCTTGCACCGATGATAATCTGTTTACCCAACTGTATGCCGTCAAGGATTTCAGATAACTTGTCCCAACCTGTTGAATAGCCAAGATACGGCTCTTTGCTTTCTGCTGCAGCCTTTACACCTTCCAGAAGTTTAGAGCAGAGTTCCTTTACGCAGGTCGCATTGTTTGAACCTACGGTAAGACACTTTGTCAAAGACGAGTCTACGTTTGCAATTACATCGTTTACAGTATCAGGACTTAAATCCTCGTTACTCTGTAAAAGCAACTGCTTCATACTTCTTGTCTTGTAAAGTTTCTGCAGTTCGTCAACGTAGAACGACCAGTTTTCAGAAGACGCAATATGATTTGTAAGTGCCGCAATATTTGCAGGAAGAACATCAGGAAGTCTTGTCTGTAAAGTTATAAGGTTAGACACTCCGTTGTTCATATAGTCTGATTTGATTGCGGTATAGAACTCACGGTTTAACGCTGAATAAAAGCAGTCGTCTGTAATCTGTGTCGAGATAACGTCAATGACACTGTTGTCAATCAGCATCATATTCAAAATTATTTTTTCGTATTCGTCGTTGTAGAAAATCTGATTATTCACGCTTTAACTCCTCTGTGACTTTCTGATACAAGTTTCTTAAAAATTATGACATCATTCATTCTGTCGATAATCGGGTCTTTGGAAATATTGTTACCCATAGCAACAAACTCTTTTAATCCGGCGGCATCAAGGTTTGTTCCGACAAAAGTATCAAGCATATTGTCGTATCTCAAAGCAAACACCGTTCTAAAAAAAGACGCTTCAAGTTTCGGGTCTTCACTTGCTCCAAGTTCGTCAAAAACAACGAGAGGAAGTTTTGCATACTTCTGAATTAATTCAAATTCATTTTCTTTTGCAGCAAAAGACCTCGAAGCCCTAATCATCGGAACTATGATGTGACTTACAAGATATTCACCTGCTCCGACTCCGTTGATTGCCCTTTCGTGTTGCATTGCCGTAAGGAAAGTAGACTTACCAGTTCCGGCAGGTCCAGAAACAACGAGAAGAGCACCCGAGTTCTTCTTTGATGTTAAACCCTTAACCTCGTCCAAAAAAGGCACTGAGAAGTCTCCTAGACGTGTTTTAGCAAACCTTTTCGGGATGTTTGCAGAGAAGTTACTCTGCTCAACAATCATATCTTTTTCGTGGTCTGATTTTGCGTCCTTTGTTTCAACTTCTTTCGGCAGACCTGTATAAAGACCACCGAACATTTTCTCGATTTCGTTCATCACCATTCTCCGTCATAGTCACTTTCCAACGACTGTTTTACAAGTGAGTTTGTGACAACAGTTTTTTTAGTTTCGTACTTAATGCCGTTAATCAGCATAATAAGTTTTCTCTCACCAAAGATGTGGTGGAATACATATCCGTGTTCAATAAGCCAATCGTCATTTACAGACTCTTTAACTGCTTTTAAGATTGTCTCATACCCATAGGCATCAAAGCATCTCTTGAGAGTTCCTTTGACAGACATTATCGCTATATTTGGCAAAGGTGTTTTTAGTTTACCAGTGTCTAAGAGCGTCTTGTAGTTTGACATATAGGTGTCGAGGACAGTCTTGTAGTATTCGTTAGGATAACTACCCTTTGCAGACTTTCTTGGTTTCTGCTCTTCATTCGGTTTATCCGAATGTGTCGAAGCAACTGGTTGCGAGACAGGTTCGTCGAATGGGTTTGGCTCGTCAAAAGGAGTTGGTTCTGGTGAAGAAGACGAAACAGTGGTTGAGTCTTCTGAGCCACAAGGGTTGTCTGTAGGAGTAGAGTTATAGTGTTGAGTAGATTCAGAGTGAGAAGAAGATGTATTATTAATTTTATTATTATATTTATTATATAATTTATTATTGGGTAAACTTTCTTTACCCCGTGAGTTAAATTCTTTTACCTCGTCGTTAAAATTCTTTACCTCGTCGTTAGATTTTTTTACCTCGTCAGAGTTATTCTCATCTTCTTCAATAACACTGTATGTACAGTATCTTATACGACCTTCTTGAACTACTTCTTTTTTAATTAAGTTGTTTTCCTCAAGAACTTTTAGTGAGTTGATTACTGTGGGTTTAGAACTGTTAGTCCAGTCCATAAGATAATTTAATCCACCGTAAAACTTACCTGCATTTTCTTTAGAGAAACTATAAATAATAGCATAAATTAACAGTTCAGTATTTTTTAGTTTTAAGTCTCTTATCATAGACTTCGTTAAAACAATAAATGATGTTGATTTTTTCTCAGCCATTCAGGCTTCCCTCCCAAAAAGTTTATTTAATTTGGGTGTGCAAGGAATCGAACCTTGCTATTCCTTAAAACACAACATTTGGAAATCTGCTCCGCAAACCAAATGCGTGTCCGACAGTTCCTCTGCCAGTTACACCCGAAAAACTGCTATCGGTACGTCTACCGACATTTAACTGTATTTCCTACAGACGGACAGCAGTAAAATCCGTGATGCTTTTTCAATTTTTTATCCACTAGCGAAGCATCAAATTTGGGGATTGGTACAGGTGGGACTTGAACCCACAGTCTTGCTCTCCTTGTTTTTAAGGCCTAGGCCGCTGCTTTACCATTAAGCTACTGTACCAGACTGTTATTAAACAGGTTTACCCTGCCGCAGAGCCTTAGGAACTCTGCTCGCTTCGGTGCGGTCTAAAGCGACAAAGAGGAGTGCACCTACACTTCATACTAGCCCCGGTGACTAGCGACCACCCTTCCCGAGTCATATTTTTAAGGAGGACTACTAAGTCCTTTATGCCAAAAAGAAAGCCCCTAAACTGCACGATTGTTTAGGGGCTTGAACTTCGAAAGAGAAGTCCGTCGCAAAAGCAACGGTGAAATCGTGCGTAACATCGTGGCTCTTACACTACTTAATTTACTCGTATAACTGCTATCTGTCAAGCCTTTTTACTTGACAGATAAGATATTTTTCTAAAAAAATATATCCGTTTGTATAGTATTAACTTGCTATTAAGCTTTCCCCACTGCACCAGTTCTGAAAATAAGCCTTCTTCTTGCTGATACTCGGAGCAAGGTCTTTACAGAAATACATATCAAGCGACATCATATCTTCCGAGAACTGAAAGAGGATAAGGTCTTTTGACCCAAGTTTCTTGCCGTCTCCGAAGGTACGCAGAAGTCCGTTAAGACCTTCAACGCTTGTAATGGTTTTTCCGTAAGCATATTCAAACACATATGCGAAATACCGTCTCATTGTTTCAGAGCGAGGAACGGTAAAGAGCATATAATGTCTTCCTGCCAAACCGGATTCGATGTTCTTCTTGGTGTCTGCAAACTTTGCAAACTCAAGACCTTCAACTTTACCTTCTGACTTTTCGAGGATGTAACATTTCAGGTCGTCCTCTTTTCTCTTGAAGTTAAAGTGTGCGTAGTATTTCATATAGCCTCCTTTTGATACACTACTAAGTCGTCTATCTTCACATCAAACATTGATGCTAAAATTACTAAGGTATCTATTCTCGGAATCGTATCTCCTGCAAACCACTTGAATACGGTTGCTCTTGAAAAGCCCAACTTCACGCTTAACTTATCAGCCGTATATCCGTGCTCTAAAGAGATACCCTTCAACTTTTTCCCTGTCTGTTTAATGTCGATTATTCCCATAACAAAAATAAACCCTACAGTAACCGCCTCTGATAAATCAGACAGCCAAACAACGATTACCGTAGGGACAATAAGCAAAAATTTTAGAAATCTGGCTGGTCTTTCTACAGATAATAATATATAAACTTATCTTATTTGTCAAGATTTTATTTGACTAATACTAGACTTTTTGTATAATTAAGATATGAGTGATATGACAAAATTCGTAATGGCAGTAGACTATATGAGGAAGTGTCAGAAAGATTACACCAAACGGTTTACCGATAAAGCTAAATCCGAACTTGCTGCAGCAGAAAAAACTGTTGATAAAATGATTAAAGAGTTCAAGGAAGAGAAAGGAGAATCGGTTCAGAACGAACTGTTCTAAACTGTGTAATCGTCACCGTCTTCGTATTTAGGTTTCTTTCTGCGTCTTCGGTATCTTTTCTGTGCGACCTTCAGGAATCCGAATAAATCTGTAGGAAGGTTCGGCTCCCAGAATCTCGGATAGCCGTAATATCTTTCGTAGGTCTTACATCTGCTTCTGTAAACATTAAGTCCCATTTTGGCAATGAACTTGCCGTAGAAGTTGCAGAACGGTCTGTCTCTGCATCCTGCCATATTAGGCTGTTGGGAAACGCAGTAAGCACAGGTATTGCAGCATATGTATCTTTTCTTGTAATGAAAGTATTCCCTTAAGAATATGACAGCATCTTGGTTTATATATCTGATTGCGTTGGTTCTGTCTTTATGGTCGGAAGGTCTGTCTATGAAGTTTTCAACAAGATAGTTTTTCATAGCCGAGTTCCATATCTTGTTGTATTGCATAGCATAGAGACATTCTTCGAGAGTAAAGTTTACGGCCATATTACTGTTGTAGTTCTTGGATTTTCTTTTAATGCTTTGTGCTATCGGGTGGTCTGTTTTGGCTGCTCTCTCAAAGGTATGGCATATCTCGTATTCGGTATAACCCAATACTATTGCAATCTCTTTTTTAGTCACCGTCTTCCTCGTTAGAATATCCTGCCGGGTCGTTTGTAGGCTCGTTAGGGTCTACAGGGTCAGTTGGCTCTGTCGGTTCGTCAGGCTCTTCTTTTCCGTCGTCAAAAAGCAAACATTCGTTATAGCCGTTCCACTTGTAACAACTTTCATAACGCTCTTCACCCGTGATATAGTTCTTGATGATGTGGTCAGGGTGCGAACAGATGTGTGTCAGCTGAACCTTATGTCCACACTCTCCGAATGGTTTTGTGTAGAACTTCTGGTCAAGTTCACTTGCGTTGCGGTGATAAATACAATCAATGCACAGTCCCATTTTCTGCCTCCAATAATGCAAGTTTCCCTGCAATCCTTCTTGCCCTCTCTACCCGTCCTCGTAGATGTGGGTATATCTTCAAAAATTCATTCCAACCCTTCTGATGCTGCTGTCTATGTTCTTCCGGCGTAAGCATTAAAGCGTTCCAACAACACTCACGATGAATCTCGTCAGCACCTTTAGAGACGATGTGTGCTAACTCTAACGGTCCACCAACACCCGAAGCGAAAGATATCGGAT
>JAEEGL010119477.1_pt1 | contig 14302 bp, 11 predicted proteins | sample 9134231 | NCBI WGS metagenome assembly JAEEGL01 (sample SAMN16246548, study PRJNA631951) | gut metagenome | biome: gut microbiome; feature: rumen; material: fiber-attached | host: Bos | place: Iran: Karaj | collected 2018-10 | reverse complement strand
GGCATACCATAGAAAGCTTCAGCGATACCGCCCGCAATACAGGCTTGCGTATCGCTATCTCCTCCAAGAGAGACAGCTAGTCTTACCGTGCTTTCATAGTCATTGCTGTCTAAAAAAGCAATGATAGCTTCCGGCACTGACTTCTGACAGGTTACTTCAAAACCATAGTGAGGTCTGATTTGGTCACAAGTCCGATTGAGGTTATATTTATACTTTGTTGCAATATATCTTCTTATCTCATCCTTACTGGCTCCGTTTCGTGCCATGAAAATTGCTGCGGCCGTGGCTTGCGCTCCTTTGATGCCTTCTGGATGGCTGTGAGTAATACTGGCTGAGATTTCTGCTACCCTTTCGGTTTCTTCCAATGTATCAAACATCCATCCCACAGCACTAACACGCATGGCTGACCCATTCCCGAAGCTGTTGTACGGCTTTCGTTTTCCATCCCTAGAAAGTGTCTCGGGATAAAAGAGCCACTCAGAGAACATGCCTCCGTAGCCTGCACCTGGATCTAATTCTCCATACTTCACCATCTTTTTCTCTAGCACTTCATGGGAATACGTCGGGTCATCCATCAGCCATTCCGCCACTGCCATAGTCATCACCGAATCATCGGTGTAGCGGCATCCTGGGCCAAACAAATCAAAGTCGGTTCTCTTGGTTCCTGCAAACTCAAATCGGGAACCAATGGTATCTCCTGTAATCGCTCCTAACATAATTTATGTAATGTATTGATAATAAGTTTACTGCTCGCTTGTCTTTCGACTTTGCAAAGTTAATGCTGAATACACGCATCCCGCAAGAGGTGTTGATAACTTTTAATAAATGCATTTTGGCAGTTGATATTCCGTGGCCATGGCAAAGTCGGTGATGACTTTGCGGAAATGGCTAGGCAGATGATGCACGGCTTTTTTGATGATTTCTTTCGGAATACTACCATAATATGCTTCAGCGATACCGCCAGCAATACAGGCTTGCGTGTCGCTGTCGCCACCCAGCGAAACAGCCAGACGGATGACGGACTCATAGTCTTCGCCATCCATGAAAGCCATGATGGCTTCAGGGACGCTGCCCTCACAAGAACAATCGAAACTGTAGTCTGGGCGGATTTCTTCAATCGTGTGACCAAGGTCGTAGTGGTTGCACGATATATATCTTGTTCAACAAATAATTCATTGAATAAAATGAATCACAATATTGGCGACCATTAACACCGCCAAGATGATGGCCACTATCGTTATTTTCTTGTCGACCGAAGCCTTGAAGTCTGTGAGCAGCTTCTCATTCTTCCCGGTAAGATCTTTAATGGTGGTTTCCATCTTTGTCGTAGCCTCATTGAGCGCATCTTTTGCATCTTTCTGGGATGCCTTACTAGCTTCGGCAGCCTGGTTAATGGCCTGCTTAGCTTTTCCAACAAACCCATTAACCGCTTTGTTTAGATCATTTATAGCCGTATTGGTTTTTCCTTCAAAACCGTCTATCTGTTGCACAGTCTTGTCAGTGAAAGAAGATGCAGCCCTTTCAATTTTAGTAATGGCCGTATTGATTTTTACATCCACCTCTGAAGAAAGCGCATCCTTGTTCTGTTTAATTTGCTCTATCAACTGGCCAATTTTTTCTGAAACCTGTGAAAGCTGTTCGGAATATGCTTTTATCTGTTTTGCACCTCCTTTGTATGCGTTAACAGTTTCATCAACCATTTTCCTTGCAGACTCGATGTCTTCAAGGCTTTTTTGGAGTTGAGCAAGTTTTTCAAGAAGTTCCTGTTTTTCCATTATTGTATGTTTTAATTATTCTATTCTGTAAATTTGTTTCTGAATCCCTCCAACCATTCTGTTTGAAGAGAAATTTCACAAAGAAGCTCCCAGTCTTCAAACTCCTGAATGTCATCTTTCGTGACGATATTTTTTGCAAGAAGCGTGTCTTTGTATTCTTTCATTTTGCTAAGGAACTCCTGCTTCGATGGGGTCCTTTTGCTAAACTCACAGTAGCCTTCAATGTAGCTTCGCTTCATTTCGGCAAGCGCATTCGCCGTGTTGCTCTTCAGATATTTGATGCAAAATACATTCAGCAAATCCAATGCGGGATTAGGCTCTGTCAATGCCCGACGTATTAAACGGACTGCTCCTTGCAAGTGCATTACATTGTCTTTAGGCGTTCCCTCATTCACCAGCTCATCGTCAATGACCTTCATGTATTTGAAGAGAATGTCATAAGAAGAAAACGCTCCTCTTTGCGTATCGTCCGTTAATGAATAGGGGACAGCCTCTCCATTGATGTCAACGGTGAAGCCTTCTCTGGCATACTTGGAATTGAAGTAGAAGAATATGAAATCCTTCAAATCTTCATTGACTTCAAGCCAATTGTTAGTATTGTGAATAGCATCATTGCAGAAACGCTCCATGTCATCGGTAGCTTGTTTCCGCTTCGTTGCGATCTTCTGATATACGAACTCGGTTAAATATCCAAGGCATCGTTGAATCTCATTCTGACCTTTGAATGAGTAAGCTCGAATCATTTCCACATCGGCTCGCTCTTCTGTATAGTACCTCATCAAGAAGCGTTTCAGTCCTTGGTAATACCCACCATCCGGCTTTCTCCTCGTCACTATTCTAAATGTCCGTGCGCTATAGTCTCGTGTGAAATCATCAACGATACCAACGCAGCACATTCTGTATATGGCTTTTTCAAGTGAAGCTTGATAGTCCTCCTCTTTTTCAATCCCTTGCAAATTGAATCTACGAAGCCGCTGATTGAGTGCAATGAAATCCTGGCTCTGAACTTGGTAGGATATGGTTGAAACAATCACTTGCCCTTCCTCTGCCGCCATAAGTTCCGACATAAAACCTGCAACATTTCTTGGTGCTACGATTCCTCCTTGAAGAACAACACTTGTATTTTGGTGCTCCATCAAGAAATACATAACATGCTTCTCAAAATCCGCACCTTTGAAATTGTTGTCATAGAAGAATTGGTGAACTTCACGGTCTGCACCAAGTTGCTCAGAATAGAGAATAATGGATAGTGCCATCTTTCTATCTCGCCCTGCACGTCCAGCTTCCTGCACAAATGCTTCTAATGAACCCGAATGATTTACATTCATCGTAAAGCGAACATCGGGCTTGTCTATTCCCATGCCAAACGCTTTTGTCGCTACCATTATATCCGTGTCTCCATGCAAGAACTCATCTTGTGCAGTCAACTCATCACCACCAACATAACCACTAATTCTGTCACATCCAAGAGCTGTTTGAATAGAGGAAACAATGCCCTCTTTATATTGAGTATTATTCACGCCAATACTTCCTCGACGATGAGGACAGAATACAATGGCTGATGCGCCATTATTCATATACCAATTATCGGGAACATCAACAGATAAGTCCGTGCTGTTTATTCGTTGCTGAAGAAGTGGATCTACGATGTTCTCTCTCTCGATAAATCGCTCCTTAATTCGCCTTATGGATGACGGCGTTTCAAGTTCTTTGAGCATGGACTGTGCTTGTACTAACACCCTGGGGGCACTGGTGTTCTTGACCTCAAAAACATCCCACTTGGTGTTTGCATAGCGTGCCTGTATGGGTACAACCCGATATTGAAGTTCCAGTCTGTTTGTATTCTCAAACCTGACCGTCGCATCCGTGTCAAGCGGGAATGCCGTATCACCTGAAAGCTCTCGCTCAACGTCTGCAAGGACATCGAAAGAGGCTGTAGCTGTGAGGCCAAACAATGAAATATGCTCTGTGCCTTCCTCACTTTGCTTAGGAAGCACATAATTGTATAGGTTCCTTCCCAGATGTAGATATGAGAATCTAAAATCATGTCCCCATTCTGAAACGCAATGCACTTCGTCGATAACGCCATAAGCAAAATAGATGTGGCCTTCGGCCATTGCTTTAAGTTTCTGTCGGAAACGGTAAATGCAAAGCCTTTCTGGTGAAACGAAGATGATTTGAACCTTTGACTCCGTCATCTTGGCCTCTCTTTCATACATCAAAGTTTGGCCTATAGTGGAATTGATGAAAGTACAGCAATCTATGCCATTCTTAATCAGGCCGTCATATTGGTCTTTCATCAAAGAGGTGAGAGGATCTATCACAATAGAAATACCAGGCTGCAACATGGCTGCCAATTGGTAGGTGAGCGACTTACCGCCTCCTGTTGGCAGCAAACCGATAACACTCTCTAATTGAACCGCTCGGTTCAATATCGGCAACTGGCCATCGCGGAAATCTTGTTTACGGAACAAAAGCTGAAGGAAATAACGCAAATGAGCAACTTCCTCCTCGTTTGGCAGATACGCACCTCGCTCATCCCTAGTGGTTAAAGCTCGATATTGAATCCTTTCAGTTGTGTATACCGTTCTCTCATCATACACCTCTTCAGAGGAACGTACATTAAAGTAGCACTTGTTCTTAGCCTTGAATTCTGAAAACTCAACATTTCGTGAATCACAGAAATCATCAAAGCTGTAGTCAATCACAAGGTCATATTCCTTTGCTAACACCGCTGCTGAGGGCAACTCCATAACTGTAGCATCAAAGTGCAGTGGCGAATCCGTTTGGTTTGAAATAATGGTCAACGCTACATCTGGAAATTTTCTATCCGAATACTTTACAGTTAGCGATGTTAGATGATTGTACATCTGTTTCAAGTCCTCAAATGCAAGTGCAGCGCAAGGATGATCGTTTTCCTTGACTAAGACATCCCACTTCGCAGCGTTCCAATCGAGGTGTCCCGAAATCATTGCTTCTACAATAACTTTCTCTATCCTCGCCACCGACACAGGAATATACTCAAAATTGCTATCAAAAGAAGACGATTCTTGCATATTCCTCTCAAACACAATTGAGCCTAAAGGATTGTTCTCGTTGGTAATGCCGAATGTTTCCGAAATAGTCTTTTCAAGATAGGGACTTGCTTTCGATGGAAGCCCTCTACAGATGATATTGCTCAGAACAGCCAGGACTGGATCAATGTCTTCGTGGATGCTGGCGCCAATATCGAATGGAGCAAGCACCTCAAAAGCGGAACACTCTTGCATCTCATCCGCATCTTGGAAATCAAGCTTATATGCTGCGAAGAATTGCTTGGGCGGAAAGAATGAATAGGGTATAAGAATAGGCTTCCCACGAACCACCTCAATCCTGAAGCATTTGATTTTAGCGGTATAGGCTCTCCCATTAGGGTAGTACCCTAATTCATTTGTATAAAAATCTTGCATTAAGGCATCGGCATCAAGATCAAAGTATCTTGAAAACGCATCAAGGCGTGGGGCATTGACGGTCGGACCCATGCACATAATAAAATGATTGCCTATGGTTTCACCGATAACATTGGCAAGCCCTTTGAGATTGACAGTTTCAATATCGAGGATATTTGAAAAGAAATGGATGCACACGGGACTTGCAACATCGATGTGCTCAATCACTTCTCCTGGAACCTTTGATTCTGCTGGAAGATAGGCACACTTCGTTTCTATCTTTGTCGAATATGCAGAATAGGCTTGCGTTACATTGGCTTTTGCTCTCGCAAGAGTAAATTCTGAAGGCTCAATCAGAGTTATCTTTCGAGGTGCACTAATCCTGCCCAACCGTTCAATCAAATCATGGAAACACACGCTAGCTAATCCTTGTCCGCAAGCCCAATCAATTATCTCGTAACCTTGTTGTAAGATATGATATGGGAAATTCTCAAATGCCTGCTCAAGCTTTTTTTTGTGAGCTTCCCCATAAGCAACTATATAAGCACAGGCTTGCCCGTCATCTTCAAGCAAAGCCTTTCCTCTGTCCAGTCCAGGATACATCCACGGGACGTTCCTGTATCTCACAGGAAGCCTCTCTGTGCAAATCCGTAGAATATCGTCAAACGATATTTGTGGGATTAGTTGTATTTGTTGTTCGTAAGTTGGCATTGTTATTTCCCTGTAATCGTTTCAGATTGCCAATTTGTAGCCTTTGCTTGCTTCCAATTCCTTACCGCCACTTCCTTGCTCGCATTGGCATAGCAATACTCGCAAAGATGAGGGCAGGTGTTGTATTCGCCAATGTCCTTACTGACCATGCAACCGCAGAACTGTCGCTGGCCTTTATCTTTGTTGTCTTTTTTCTTAATGGCGTATTGAGTTTCATTAAGCCAGATAACAGAATAGCGTATAGGTTCTTCACCAAACAGTGTGTTTTCAACCGTCTTAATCTCCACGCCAAGGAAATCCATCAAGACTTTATCGTGATGAGCAAAGCGTATCATCAAATTGTCATCCACGCAATGATTGTGCTGTATGCCATATTGCTCAATGTCAATCTTCTCGCCGCACGTAGCTAGCTCATAATGCCACTTTTGGTTCAATTCCGAAAGTCTCTTCGCTAATTCTTCCATCTGTGGCACCGTCCATTCTTGATAGCACACATGACTTTTGTCGAGATTGGCCTTCACTTTCTTATACAAAGCAATGTCAGCATAGCTGAACACCAGTTTTTCGGTATAGCCTTGCAGCTGGTCACCTATATTTTCCACCTTACGTAGCAAATCTTCTAGACTAATTTTGTCTGTCAAGATAAGAGGATCAAAACGCCAAATCACGCGACCTTTGCCCAGCTTATCCACTAGTTTTTTGAATGTGCCTATTCTTTCCTCTAACGATGGCACACCTTTTTCCAAACCTTCCTCGACATAATCATTCAGCGTATACTGAACATAGCAGCCGATATTTTTCTCTTTCAGTTCGTGTAGATGAGCGAGCAACGGTCTCGGATTCTTCGACCAAAACACAATGAATCGTGTATTCTGGTACGACACATAGCTTTTCACGCCATTGAACGGATTTGTCCATGCGGAATAGCCCTTCTTTAACCGATAAAAAAACCAATCGGCATAAAATGCAGGAATATCAGTACTACGACTTGCCGAAACAATAACAGGAGCTTGCGCATCAACTACCATGCTGTTATCTAATAGTATCCGAGTCTTTTGCCACGTGGCCATCACTCACCTTTTTAAATGCTGTTATAAATATGACAATTTCAATGGCTAATAGTTGTCTAATTCTCCACAAACATCAAGAAACCTTTCGTATTCCCTTTCAAAATCATATGGCAATTCCCATGGCTTTAAACCATTAAAATCTGGTCGATTAAAAAGCCATCCCCAGAAGTTTTGAACATCATCGCCTTCAGCTAGCGATTCAACATAACCTCTAAAACTATAAGAATTAAACCAATATCCTTGATAAAACTGATTGTTTAACGTCTTAGCTTTAAAACCTATATCTGGTATTAAACTCACCTCGTGCCCACTATTCAAAGTTTCATCATATGAACCATCAAAAAAACTCACATGACGATAAATTGGAACTCTCTTATTCAGGTTCTCGTCTAGAACCGTTTCGGTTTCAAAATCATTTTCATTAGGATACCAATCACCATCTCCATTTGCGATAAGTAAAATTTGACTCAATAAATCTTCCTCTGATTGAGGAAAGAAAAACGTATCTGTTTCATCGCAAATAGTCATAGACACGGTCCGACCATACCCTAAATCTTTTATTGGATTTGCTTTAACAATGATAATTTCTCCATAGGAACTATCATAACCATCGGTTACATCCATTATTCTATAGCCATTCTTATTCATACTCCGTTTCTTATATGATTAAAAATACTTTTTCTTCGTGTCGATTTTAACAGTAAGCAAATTTGGTGATATGCCATTATATGATAACACTTCTTTAGGATCCATTTCTTCAACAAGATTACCTTTCTCAAATAATCCTATTTGAATATATCCGTCATGTGTGAACTTAAAGAAAAACCCAGATTTATCTAATCTTGGATTATCTGCACCAACAAACAAATCTCCATTATTCATAAAATGAAAACCTTTTGCCTGATTATTTTTTACTTCTCCAACAAGAACCTGTTTCAGTTTCGAACTAACCTTTAGCCCCACATCCACACTTCTAATCATCCATGTTACTGCATCACCTAACGAATAGACACAATCATCTTTTTTGAACACTCCAAATACAAATCCTCGACCTCCTTCGATGCTAAGACACCAACCATTCGGACGACTATCAATAAAATGACCTGTAACCATCGAATGATGCATGTTCATATAGCACACACCATTCATATTGCCATCTTTCCAGTTAGCAGTTATTTCCAATTCGTTGCTTACATATTTTTTACCAAATCCGTTTGGTAGATAAAAACCATTCGAACAAAGAATTGCTTCTCCTGTATAAATTGAACCATCTGCAAGTTTTTGCTTCTCAACTTTTGCCGGCTTCTCTTCATTTCCAATAACTTCTTCTAAAACAGTCATTACTTTTTTGTGTGCTTCAGCCATAGGCGATTCAGAATAAGGAAGAATTGTATATGGCGAGTTTTTTATATAACTTACAAAAGCTGTTTGACCAGGGTCTTCGTCATCATATCCATTCCATTTCTTTAGGATATTTCCTTCCTCGTCTAACAATAGTGTTGTAGGAACAGATATTATTGAATACTTTGTGGCGAGCGATTGTTCTTTATCCACATCTATAAGTGTATAATTATTGATTCCGCCTTGCTGAATCTCATTCAAAAAACGTTTAGACGGCCCGCACCAACTTGCACTAAAAACTGCTAAATAAGCTTTTTTGCCTGTTACTTGATGTTTGCGTTCTTCTTCACGATGTCGAGCTTCTTGTCTTTGCCGCTCCTCGGCTTTTCGCTTTGCCTCTGCCTCTTGTTGAATGCGCAGTTGCTCTTGGCGTTCGCGTTCTTTTTTGTTCTTGTTGAAAAAATCAAATAGTCCCATAATTGTGTACTTTTTTATCATTTTCTTTTGCCTGCAAAATTAAATAATGTAGGTATAATAAGCAACAATAAATGCCAATTTTACTACTGTAGTAAATCATACTCCTTTGTGGTTTATGTATTTTCATTTGGCCGCATCCCCCACCATCCCCCCATAGCCCCATCGACAAGAAAACCTCAGCAGGCCCTCAGGCTATCCCCTAGTTTAAAAAACTTTGAAAGTTATAAAGTAGACATTATACAATCGATTTTTCAAATAACCTGTTAAATGTCACATCATTCCATGCTTAAATCCAGCATATACAAATCCCGCTCAATATGGTAATCCCAATAGCAATCACAATGAGCCTTTACATATTGGGCTGTCTTGGTCTTTGGATACCAACTGGTCACAGTGTAAAGGTTACCTAATTCATATTGGGCTTCCGCTGCCTGTTCGTCATCGGTAAACAACCGTAATGCCTGTTGACACAGTTCATTTGCTCTCCGGCACAACATCTCCGTTTGCTCCCAATTCTTTCCTTCGCTTCCATTCAGTGTGCTGAACACATACCCGGACTGATAAAAACCCAGTGCAAAACTACGACCTCTTAGACTGGAATTGTAAAGACCTGTGGCCATCTTGAGCATCGCTATAGCTTTACGATTGGGGTCACTGTCTTGTGTTATTTCCTCCTCGTATTGGCTCATCTGGCAAGCAAACTGGTACTTGGCATCCCAAACGCCACTCCAGGACGTGCGTTGATGACTGAACGGGTCGAAGTCCAACAGGCCTTCCTTGTAAACATTGGTTCGACGATAGAAATTGTAAGATAGTTTCGCAAACGTCTTTTTGGCCTCGGCATAGCGCATCTCACGGATATAATGGGTGCCGAGTATCTCGTTCAGAAAGTTAAGGTCCGTGTATGAATGGGCATCAAGGAAACGCTCAAAAACACTTTGGGGCCTCTCCACCGACTTCACATAATCTGCCAGCTGATTGGCTGACAATGTATCCATCATGCCAGCAAAGTTGTTCCGATAGTCATACCTGTTGAATTGACTATCTTCACGGTATTGTTCCAAAGTCAGACTATCCACAACATATTCGCTACGCCTTTCGTCCCAATGGTCATCATAGACCAATCCAGTGCAGTTTAGCAGAGTGTAATCTGCCATGTTGGCCAACCGTAATGCAAGATTGGTGTTTCCTTTTTCAAGCATCTTTGGGCAGACCGTTCCCAACAGGATGCAGCGCAGGGCATCATTCCAATAATAGAAGCTGATGTTTAGATTCAACCCGTACAATTCACCCGCACTTTTACGAACATCATTGGTGACATTGCTTTCCACTTGCCGTTGCAGCCAGACAAGCTGGTCGAAAAGCTTTTGTTCGTATGCCTTGTTGTAATCGCAAAGCTTTGCATCAATATAGATTCTCATCACTTTAACCGAGGCTTCCAGCACTTCGTCTTTTACGTTCTTCTCGGCAATTCTCAGGTATTTGTCCGCCTTATGGTCGTCACCCTTGATAAGTGCAATGTAACACGCGGTATATGCCCACATCACAGGGTCCGACACCCTCCCTTCCTTCAATACACGGTCGCACAGCTCTTCAAGTTGGGTGATGGATTTCGCTTTCTCTACATTGAAACAATAATCACCAAACTCATCCCAATCCAGGTTAGGTTCCACGTTACCCAGCAGCCACTGGATTTTTTGCTTAAAATGCGGACAGTCTGGAAGGGTCTCATACAACAGTTCCATTCCTTCCACAAGACTAAGAGACTTGCCGATCTTATTCTCACACAGCAACAAGCCATCAACATCACCCAATGAGGCAAACATCCTTTTGGCCTCATCAATCCTACCTGAATGATAGTAAGCACCGGCCACGTAGGGTTCAATCATCTGGCGCATCAGGCCATCGGGAAAATGACTTGCTGTCTTTTCCCAATAGTCGACACACTCTTCATATTGTCGCAATGTTATCATCGCCCTTACGGCCTGAAGGGCATAACGCTCAACCATGGCATCATCGTTGTGACTGAGAGCGGTTTCCACCACATCGCTCAGAGAGCACCTCACAGGGTCGCTTTTACAGGGGTAATACCATGGGGACTGATGCTCCAATCGCAGCCATTCACATGTTTTGGCCAAGATGAGATAGTCGAGCACCTCAACGTTTTTCGTCTCCCTCAACCATTGTGCGAAGTTGTTGCCCACCGACTCCTGGGGATTGCGTCCCTCTTTGAGCTGCCTCAAAGTTTCCAACTTGTAATGATAGACCACCGCCTTGATTTCTTCCGGCGTGAAAGTGCTTAAAGTCTGCTCTTGCCAAAGGCGGCAGTTTTCATGTTCGTTGATATTGTATGTTTCTTGAACCCATTCCTGTTTGTCCATCAAGTGGAAAAGGTAGTATTCCGAAGGCTCGTAGGAAAGAGGGATGCAGGCAAAAGCCTTAGTGAAAAACAGAACTAAGCTAATTGCAGCTATACATTTGATCGATTTCATTATTGGTGTATTTTGAAAGATTGGCTGAATCCAAGTGGTAAAGAATAATGCTTGCATTCTGTGTTTCTTGCTTTTCCAGCACGGCTTGTTTCACCTCCATGATTTCGTCGAAGGTCACTCGATCGTGACGTATGGAGTCGCCATGCTGTAATTTCAGACTGTCATTGAATTGGTGCAAAATTCCTTGATATTGGCCATTGCGAAACCACACATACCATTCGTAGGTGGGCAGCGCGTAATCCAATGGAAGCGCATAGGTTTTGTTTTTCAGATAGGGTTTCACATCGTTGTTGTCAAGAATGGAATTGGTGGTGTTCACCGAAGCTAATGCTCCCGTATTATAAAGCATCAAAACGCCCCTTCCAACAGGTGGGGCGGGCAAGCTGAGTTGCCATAGACGGATGGTGCAACTGAGCTGAACGCCCAGCTTGTGCAATTGTTCGGATGTTTTCTCACAAAGCACGAAGTAACTCTCTTGTGTGAGTTGCGTCCAGTCGCAATCCAGTTGCACCTCATGGATGACACCTAGCTCATGGAAATCGGCGATATGCATCACACGTTCAGTGATGAGTTGTGCAAATTCTGCTTCTCTGCCAGCCATCTTGCGCAGCGCGTCAATGGTGATATAGACCACAGGGACGACTTCCAGCCCTTCAGGGACAGCTTGCGTAAAAGTGATGGTGGCATTAGGAACCACATCGTACACAAAGCCATTTATGTTAACTCCTTCATTGTCCGGTACCACATCAAAGAGCCTCATATAGAGCCGATTCACCTCATGGTCTTTAAGAAATGCCTTTTCGGTCTCATTGAGAGCAAATGTGGTCTTCCAATAATAAATCCCATTGGCAGAGGTTCGAAGCGTTGTTGTCTCTTTCTGTTTCTCCGCTTGCGGGGTCGGCGCACAGCCGACCCCGGCAAGCATCAGCAACGTAAGTAAAAAGTGTTGCGGTTTCATAATCATTACATCGTTTTGCGTCATTATTATGATGCAAAATAAAGTAACCCCGAAAACGTGGCCAAACGATTTTCGGGGTTCTGTATGAAATGACTTTTAGGTGTACGAATTACCGTTTGCTAAGTGATTTCATAAAATTACGACTTTCCTCTCATAACCAAATAATTGATATTCCTCCACTTTTTGCTGGTCTTGGGATTAGGGTCACCAAACTCATGGCGTTGGCCATCAGCATCGGTCGACCATCCGTAAGCGTTGGCACCGACCAAATAGATGGCATTGTCCACATCCAAATCCACCAAAGCCTGGGCAAAGTCGTGGAACGACTCGATGCTAAGTGTTTCCACGGTGAAGATTTCTCCGCTGCGGTCGCACAAGGCTCGGCGTACCGCCTTGCCTTTCAGCTCATTTTCAACGAGATTTCCTTTATCCACCAAAGGGAACTGACGGAAGAAATAGCCGCCTTTTTCTGTCGCCTCTTCAAAAAGCGGAGAGTTATCCGCTACACCGACCGTCACCGAATCATCGATGATGGCACAATAGCCTCTTTTGGAAAGTCCCCAAGCCTTTGGCTCACCTTGCAGAACAAAAGCACCCACGATGCCGCCATTGTCGGCTCTGATGTCAGCCGCTTGTGCAGCGAAAACAATGCTCTGGTCATTGCGGTCAATGTTGCCCACATAAAGGCTCATACTCACCGAATGAGGTATATACAACCTCATTGGGATGTCGTTGATGGTGGTGTCTGCTATTTCAACGAAACCTTGCCCTGTTTCCTCTGCTTTAGCCAACGGCGTTTTCACCGTGGTTGTTTCCACCACCTCATTTGAAGGCTCGAAAACGCCCTGCTCGGGTGCAACTAATTGTTTTTCTTGCTTCTGTTCTAGATATCGAACAGGGAACAGAATTCTCCAAATAACAAATCCTATAGCTATTCCCGCAAGTAGCAACAAAAACCACTTCCACCCCTTGAATCTTACTTTTTCTTCTTCGCCGATGACTCTGATCTCATCGTCACGAATGTCTCTAGTTTTGTCTTTCATCCTTTTGCCTCCTTCTCAATCAAATCCTTAAGCTGTTTCAAAGCCTCCTTCGATGCCGACACGGTATGCGTAAACCGCGACACATCCGAAAGGATGAGCTTCTGGCTTTGGATATTGATATAATAGATATAGTTGCGGTTGATGATAAGGCCCCTGCCTATACGGATAAACAGGTTGCCGTCGGTGCCGAGTTGTTCCCGAATCATATTCTCCACTTGCCCGAGTTGGAACGTGAGCATTCGCGTTTCGTTGTCGGTCTGCACCAGGTTGCAATAATTCCCGTCCGACGAGATAAACACAATCTTGTCGGGCGCAATGCGCACCAGGTCAGTCGTAGTGGATATGATCAGATACTTCTTCAGCATGACGAGGCAAAAGTAGCAACAAGTTGGGATTGCAAATATAGGTTATTTGTCGAAATGTACGAAATAGGTCTAAAAATGTATGAATTGGTAAATAATTGTCCACCTTCTCACAACTATCAAAACTTTGGATTATCCCTTCCAAATTGACCATTCCAATACGCAAAAGAAATCATGAATCCGTGTCAACCGATTTCCACATAACAAGAAAATCCCAGCCGAAGCCAGGATTTTCAAGAACCAAAAACCAAAATTTATGAAACCTTTTACTTGCGGCCATTATTCACAGCCGCAGGTCTTAATGATAAGAACCGCTGCAAAAATATATTTTTTTGGAAATAGAGATACTTTTTTTGGAAAACAAATCCATTTTTTCTTGACAACTGCATTTTTTCTTCCTATATTTGCAACCCTAAACACAAAAAACTTGCACTGCACTATGGAAAAATTCATGGACAAACTCACCGAGGCCATCATCAAGAACGACGGTCTCTCCGAAACCGAAACCGAAGCCAAAGCCAAGCTCAACCTGATCTATATCAAGATGGGGCAATCAGAAGTCAAGGCGTTCGTCGACGAATTCATCGACTGGCTTATGACCGAAAAGAAGCTGAACTACAAGGCCATCCTACAAACGCCCGACAG
>JAEEGL013780346.1_pt1 | contig 14303 bp, 16 predicted proteins | sample 9134231 | NCBI WGS metagenome assembly JAEEGL01 (sample SAMN16246548, study PRJNA631951) | gut metagenome | biome: gut microbiome; feature: rumen; material: fiber-attached | host: Bos | place: Iran: Karaj | collected 2018-10 | reverse complement strand
TCTCTTACAAAATGCGTAGGCAGCGATGTCCTGTAATCACCAAGAATATCCGTGATCATCATCAGCTCTTCCCTGTTAGGAAGCTTTCCGAAAAGAAGAAGATACACCGTCTCCTCATATCCGAATCTCTTCTCCTCCATAAATCCTGATACTATATCTTCAACATCAACGCCCTGATAGTAAAGCTTTCCTTCACAAGGAATCATATCATTGTCTTCAACAATATAAGACTGTATCTTTGACACATCAGTCAAGCCTGTTAAAACTCCTCGTCCGTCAAGATCACGAAGTCCTCTCTTAACCTCATATTTGGTATATAATTCAGGATCGATCTTAAGATTTTGCAGACACAATTCAGAAAGACCCTTTATCTCATCTGTTATCTTTGAATACGAATTAATTCTTTCAATGTGGTTGTTATTCACGCAATCACCCCTTCTAAGCTTATATATCTCTAAGAAATAGTATAGCATGAACTAAGTATTTGTGGCTTCATTGTCACAAAGAACATTCGTCCATGCTATATAAACTTACATATATAATATCACATTTTACTGAAAAACTAACATTTTTTTGTAAAATTCATAGAAATTTAACATTTTTTATACATTGATCTCTGCTGTCATTCCCAAAACATCGCTGTTCGCATCCAATACAGGCTTAACCACCTCGTTAATGAATTCCTCTGTCTGCTGAGGCGCGCGACCCACGAAATTCTTAGGATCAAGGATCTCTTCGATCATTTCTTTGGTCATTCCAAATGCCGGATCTCCTGCGATCCTGTCCACGAGATCATTCTCCTTGCCCTCTTTCTTCACAACCGCGCCTGCTGCCATTGAATGCTCACGAATCCTCTCATGAAGCTCCTGACGGTTTCCACCGCGTTTTACGGCATCCATCATTATATTCTCAGTAGCCATGAACGGAATCTCTTTCATAAATCTCTGATAAATAACCTTATCATAAACAACGAGTCCATCCACTACATTAAGATAAAGATCAAGTATTCCGTCTATTGCAAGAAATGCTTCCGGAACGGATATTCTCTTATTAGCCGAATCATCTAATGTTCTCTCAAACCACTGTGTTGCTGCAGTAATAGCCGGGTTAAGCGCATCTGCCATAACATAGTTAGCAAGTGAAGCGATTCTTTCCGAACGCATAGGATTTCTCTTATACGCCATAGCCGATGAACCGATCTGATTCTTCTAAAACGGCTCCTCAATCTCCTTAAGGTGCTGTAAAAGTCTTATATCATTAGAAAACTTGTGTGCACTCTGGGCGATACCTGCAAGAACATTCAGTACTCTTGTATCTACTTTTCTCGAATATGTCTGACCTGAAACTGGATAACACTCAGAAAATCCCATCTTCTTCGCGATCATACCATCAATCTTCCTTACCGTTTCATGATCGCCGTTAAAAAGCTCCAAAAAGCTTGCCTGTGTTCCGGTTGTTCCCTTACAGCCTAACAGCTTCTGCTGGCTGATCATATAATCAAGATCCGAAAGATCGAGCATGAGCTCCTCCATCCACAAGGTCGCACGTTTTCCTACCGTAGTAGGCTGCGCCGGCTGGAAATGCGTAAATGCAAGCGTAGGAAGATCCTTATACTGCATAGCGAACTTTGACAATTCATTAATAACATTAAGAAGCTTCTTTCTAACTAACTTCATGGCCTCTGTCATTATGATAATATCCGTATTATCGCCTACATAACAGCTTGTTGCACCAAGATGTATAATACCTGCAGCAGTAGGACACTGCTTACCATACGCATATACATGACTCATAACGTCATGTCTGACAAGCTTCTCTCTCTCCTTAGCCACATCATAATTAATATCTTCAGCAAATGCCTTAAGCTCCTTTATCTGCTCATCCGTGATAACCGGCTTCCCATTCTCGGAAAGACCTAACTCCTTCTCGGTCTCAGCCAATGCTATCCAAAGCTTTCTCCAGGTTGTGAATTTCTTATCGGGAGAGAAAATGTACTGCATCTCCTTACTTGCATATCTTTCCGAAAACGGACTTAAATACTTATCGTTCATAAGCTCCTCCTTATGTATTACCGGTAAATGATCCCGGTTATTATTATTGAATCATTAATGAATTACTAACGTATTAATTTTCATGTATAACTACTGTAAAGGTTTCAGTTAAAAAAGTCAATCAAAATACAATTTTATTTGTTATTTTATATTACCTATGATATAATGAGCAAAGAAGTTTTTCTTATGCTTTAACAGGGATAAGCACCTGATAATATCGGCATTTAACGGCAAAGCCGTACTATTTTTCAATAAAGTATTACATATTGGAGGGCATTTTATGGAGGAGAAAAGACGTTACAAAAGACTTCCTATTCAGTTAAACCTTGAGGTTTCAGAATTATTCAAGCAGGATAATAAGATAATTCCCGATCTTAATGCTGAAATCCATGTTTTTGACATCAATCAGGCAGGTATCGGATTCACTACAAAGAGTTACCTTCCCGAAGGATATTATTTTAACGCAACTATCGTATTAGAATCATCTGAACAGAAGATAATGACTGTGGTTAAAATATTAAACGTATTCCAGTTAGAGGATGGCACTTACCGATACGGCTGTGAATTCGTAGGATTAGCCGGAATATTCAATTATCTGTTTGATGATTATGCAAAGAAGCTTGAAGAATAATAGCGAGAATATCAAAGGGTACGCAAACGCGTACCCTTTATTCGTACTGTTGTATTATTCGTTCCTACCCGACATTACTGTCTGCATTGTTCTTTCCGCCACGTTCCTGTATCTGCATTCTGTCTGCATTGTTCTTACCTGATGTCTACCTCCTGTATTCAAGCGGATATACGCACTGCCTTTTCCTTATACCCATCATAATTTCATAGTTAAGCCTCTCTTTAAGAACTGCTGATACTGCCTTTTGCTCTTTTACTGAAAGATCAGCCTCACCACCATAAGCAAACGAATTAAGCCAGTCGCATTTCCCAAAGCCAATAAGCTTCCCACCCGAATTACTATAGCCTGCATCAAATCCAACCTTATCATATAATCCGACATAGGATAAGGTGTAGTACTGTAAGTCAAGATTGTCGGGTATATAACCTTTAAGCTTATACTGACCGGTTTTTAATTCTTCGCCGAGCATAAGATTTACCGTAAAGGAATTGCCGGAGCCATTCTTATATACAAGGTATATATAATTCACGCCGACACCGTCTTCTATATCCACCTCATATTCGGCCATTGACGGAGAAGCATTGTTATAGTCACAAAGTTTTACTGACAAAAGCTTGGGCGGTGCAAAATAACTATATGATATCGCCTTAGTTGTCGCGCCATACTGCCTTGCATGCCTTCCTTCATACGTTGTACCATCCTTTGATGTAAGACCGTAGTACGCTGCTATTGCCCTGACATCAGCTTGCGCCAATTCCTTAATGCCATCTTCATTTCTAACAAATTTCCAGTCTTCTATACTATCCATGAAGCAATGTTCCACGATGATCGCAGGTATCCCGTAATTATAAGAATGCCTGAGTACCCCATAGTAATCATCAAAGCTTCCGTCTTCCCTTCGTCGTCCCATCTGAGTCACCCGGGCAAAAGTACCCGCGTTATCTAATCCGATAGCTTCAAATTCACCCAGAAACAGATCCGCAAAATCTCTTAAGCTCTGCCTTCTTGCTTCTCCCGTACTTATATATACCGACGCTCCATGACTCTTGTGTGAAACACTGGCATTACAATGCAGACTGATAAACATATCAGCACCTGCATTATATGCTGTAATAACTCTGTCCTTAAGACCTGCTGCCTCATCTTTATCTCTGGTTAAAACTATATTAACGCCATCGTATTCTTCAAGTCCTTCTTTGACATATTGTGCAAGCTTTAGATCAACATCCTTTTCCTTCTCACCGTAATAATCAGCTCCATTCTCATCCCCGCCATGTCCGGGATCAAGTGCTATCGTAACAGCTGCAGCCACTTTAACCGGCATGATCATTACGAATAAACACAATATGAGAATTGTAATCATAAATCTGTTAAATGCATTACACATATTATTCTCCATTCTTTTTCAAAGCAATAGAATTGAAAACTGCCACATTACTAATCCCTCAATCGTAATGTGGCAGTTCCTTATATCGCAAAGCCGCCTATATTAAGTAAATTTATTCTCGCCAACCGGTGACTCGCGGGCGAACATGAGGGGATAAACCACCTCACATCCAATTGTATAAAATGTCCGGTGTCTTCAGAACATATTATGACGCAGCCGCCAATAATATGAATTATTTAATAGCAACCTTTTTAACACCAGACCATTCTGACATTAATTTCTTCCCGTTAGCATTCTTAAATGTACGGATCCTAACATAATATGTGGTCTTCTTTTTCAAACTCTTAACCGTTGCACTTGAAGTTGATTTGGATACTTTAACCTTCCTTGCTATCTTCTTGAAATTCTTAGTAGTACTTAACTGTATCTCATATCCATCAATATTCTTGATCTTCTTCCAGGTTATCTTACATTTCCTGCTGCCTGCCTTAAGCTTCTTAATTGAAGCAGCTGACGGTTTTTCAACCTCTGTATCAACAGTTTCCTGTGATCCTTCCGTCTGCGCATCAGCACTTACGTTATCAACAACTTTTGTTTTCTCGTTATCCTGCTTAACCTCTTGCTTTTCTTCACTACTTTTAACAGGAGTTGGTACTAAGTCGAACTTTTCCTTTAACTTATCAGACTGTGAAGAATCCTTATCGTTCTCTGTTTCCTGAACAGGAGTTATCTCTTTAATCTCCTGCTTAACCTCTTCCTGAACCTCTGCAACAGCGGTATCTTCTTTCTGATCTGCCTTTCCCTTATCGTATACTTCATCTTCTGATGAAGCCTCATCCTGCTTCGATGAATCAATCTGTTGCTCTGAAGAAGATGTCTGCTCTTCAAGAGCCTCTGTCTCGTCTAGCTGTTTATCTGCCTGATCAGACTCCTCTGTATCTTCAACATCCGCCTCTTCAGTTTCTTCTGCCTCGTCAGCTTCTTCCGCTTCCTCATTATCTTCAATATCTGTTATATCATCAGCCGAATAATCCTTTACAGCAGCAGGATAATACTTCGGAAGCTTAACCTCATGAACCGGCAGTTCATCATCATACAGCTTAATATTATCATCTGACTTGTTATAAAAGCTGTAATCAATTCTTGAAGAATCATCAACATCATCCCACGTAACATCTACAGCATACCAGTTATTACCACCAAGATAAACCTTATTCCATGCATGGTAATCACTGTAAGCTGTAACCGTAGGAACTCCTGCCGCATTCATAAGGAGCTCAAAAGTAAGAGAATAACCTGCACACACACTCTTATTCTTAGTAATCGCACTGTATATCGACTGACTGTAATAAGCATCACCACTATAATTTCCGGCATTCATCTGTTCTACAGCATCATAATCATAGCTTATCTGATTACACAGGAAATCATGCGCCCGTTTCTCTATATCCACATTTGACTTAGTGTCCGCTTTGATCTCTTCTATCCACGAATCTAATGTTGAGAATAACTTATTGGTAACCTTTGCCCTTTCACTTCCTTTGGCAAACTCCGGATAACAGAAAAGGTATAGATCACTACCGTTTACCGCATAAGAAGATGTTGTAAAATAATACTGCGGATTAGAATATATAAATAACTGGATCACATCAACAAAACTCTTATCATCAAAATCGCTTATTGAAACTGCCGGAAGATAATAAGCACTGTTACCGGACTTATCTTTAATATTGAGCGCATCCTTATCGCTGCTCTTTGCAAAGTCCATGCAAACAGACTCAAGCTCATTATATAAAGCCTTTTCCTTAGCATCCATCTGATCAAAAACATATGTTGTTCTGTAAAGCTGCCAGTTGCGGTCATCTACGGTAACTAAAGCTGAAGAACCCGGAGCTCCGTTACCCAAAAATGATCGCTTAAGCTTTCCCTGCAATACGGCAATTCTGCTTACCTCTACCGACTGCACATCCATAACATCCGATCCGGCCACTTCTTCACTAACCGCCTCATCAGTCTGAGCATTAGCACCAACCGGTACGGACAAAACGGAAACCATCATTGCGAACACAATGATAAAAGCTGTTACTGATTTATATAATTTGTAATTAGATGTTTTCTTTCTCATAGCTGACATCCTTTCCATACCTGATCACTTAAGAAATTACCGTCAAACAATCACATTAATAAAGAAAAAAAGCATTGCCCCTATCTAATATGAGCAATGCTTCTATAATCATTCTAGTATAATCCGATATAATGTCTATCGGAGCAACTGGCTGCCATGTTAAAGGCCCTATAGCTTTGCGTCACAAGATTTCTCATGCTTTGCCCATATTCGTACTTATATTTTACCATTTCAGTTGATATATGTCAACAAAATAACACATAATTTCAAGGTGATTTTCAAGCAATTTTCAGTCTTTTTCCATGATCGCATCAATCTTTTCTTCGTTACATTTGAACCTGATCCTCACCATTTCTTCATTTATCATTTTCTCCCTCATATCAATGCATATTGATACTCCGGGATAGAATTTGGTTCCATATATATACCCATAGACCCTGTCCGGACCATACATAAGCTCTATTGCTGCATAAAGCGCCTCCAGCTGCTTCTTCTCCGTCAATAGAGTTGCCTTATTCTGCCGCACTATGTGCAAAAGATTAGACTTTGAATGATCCTCTTTGGCTTCGCGCCCGAGCACGATCTCTCTGGCATTGATGGCCTTAAGCTTTACCTCAAGCTCATTGATAAGCTTAGGGTATTCTATCTTTCTTGAAAGTGCATCATTATTCTTGCCCACACTAAGCTTTGTGTTAACCTTTCTCTGGTTGCCGAATACCTTGCCGTCAAATCCCCTTACTGTATAAAGCGAACCACCTGACACAGAACCTGATGCATCTTCAACCTTAACCATTCCACCCGCATATACTGTGCAATCGAGCATGGTTTTAACGATGATATCACCGCCCGCAACAATATTAGAGTATTGCAGGAATCTTGCCTCCAAATCTCCGCCGCAGGTTATATGCGTCTTCTCATCTCCGATAACGCCACCTCTGACAGTGATATTCTCCCCCGCATTAAGACTTGAACCCTGTACGGTTCCACCAATGGTTATGCTTCCACTGGCATTAATCTCCACACCTGAATCAACATCGCCATGTATATCAACATCGCCAATGAAGAAAATGCTGCCGTAAGCCACATTGATATTCCTGTTGATCTCTAACAGACCTGTAACCTCAATCTTAGTAAGCGATGCCTCCACCTTCCCGTCAATCAGCGCATAATAAGAATAGGTCTCCTCTTCATATCGGCACCCGTTAAGCTGCGGAACCGGATATCCCTTCGGCACCTTCGGCTTTAACAGATCTCCACACACGGTGTATCCGAACTTTCCGGGTACGGCAGGATTATATACAGCTATCAGGTCTCCTTCCGAAACCGTTCCGACCGTGTTCACACTTGTATAGTCAACAGAACCGTCATCAAGGATTCTCGGCTTGCCGGATTTCTCATCCTTTCTGTGAAAGAAATATTCAAAATATCCGTCAATACCGTCAACGCTCGGAGTACCCTCTGCGATCAGTCTCTTCTCATCATATATCTGATCAAAGATCATTTCTAAGACCACATTTTTATTAATGCCGCCCTTAATCCCGCTATCATCTAAAGCAGCAAAAACCTCCATCTGGCCATAAGCCGGCAAATTCCCCTGCGGAGTGTGCAGAGTAAGATAAGCCTCCATTTTATCTTCGGAAATCTCTATCTCGATCGGTTTGTAATTGTCTAAACTGTTATCCTGTTCATTATCCATAAACACCCCTCCGAATAACTAATTTGATGGTCATCTGTAGCTGCCGTACTTTTTCTTGAATTCGGTTTTGTAGCAATACATTGCCTCGTCAGCACGCCTTAATACCTGCTCAGGATCATTATCACTCTCAGTATATTCCGCCATCCCCATCGAAGCGGAATATCTTTCATACAGTTTCTTATCTTCCTGTTCATATGTATTAATAAATGATCTCTTTATTATCTCTAACAGCTCATTCCGGTCGGCATAATCCTCACCCTTAAGTAAAACTACGAATTCATCTCCACCCAGTCTGAACATCGGTGAATGCGAATATATATCACGTATCATATTACAGCAGTTGACAATATAATTATCACCCTGTTCATGTCCGAAAGTATCATTGACATATTTGAGATTATTAATATCAAACACAACATGAGCTCCATCCTTCTTATATCGATACACATACATATATAAAACATCCGGATAATTGTCGCGTATCCTATAGAAAGCCTCAACTATTCTGTTGTATTCTTCCATCTCAACATTTTTTCAATATACTCATCTACTATATCGGCATTTATCTCATCTTTCATGAAGTTAGTTATACCATGTCCGAGAAAATCATAATCCTCCATCATATCCTTTTTCAAACGAAAATACATAGTAGGTATAATGGCGAGCATAATTAACAAACTACTGATAACTATTATTAACGGCAGTCGGAAATTGATCGATCTGAACTTTTTATTCCTGTTATTATGTCTTTTACCTGTCCCCATAAAGTCCCCCGACGATCACAGTTCAAACAAATAATATATTAAAATAATATCATATCAACAATAATTTGAAAAGTTAAACAGAAATATTGTATGTGTCAACACTTAGTTGGCATTTTTTCATTTTCCAATCAGCCCTATAAATATAGTTTTATATAGTTTTTCTTTAGCCTGTTCATTGCATACTTCAAGCAAATATTTTAACGAATTCTTTCCTTGCTGCGGTCATTGCAGCTTCTTTTATTGGTATATGTACTCCTATCAGATCTACATATATATTGCCTTTTCCATCCTTCTTCGGACTTTTAGCTGCACTTATTGTTTCTATTATTTCCGGCATTTCAGCCTTAAATATTAATTCTTCTGCATATCTTTCTACCACACGATGAAGCTCTTTTACCATGTGTGTTTCTTCCTCACTCACACGTTCTCCTAAACGCTGTACAACCTTCCATATTCCTCCGTGACTTATTGTCTGACCACTGGGTGCTTGATATTCCATCCGCTGCTGCTCTGTACGATTGCTCGGTTACGCAGTCAGCTATCTTTTCTGCAAGATTAGTTGAAATAAGTCCTATCTTATCCATATTCAGATATTCATCCAGTAGATAGATATATTCTATACTTCCATCCTCATTTACAGTCTTATATACATGCCGTAAATATGTTACATCTCCATATATTGTCTTTATTGAAGTCTTACGGTATCCTTTATCCCTGTATTTGCTTTTATCTCTTGAACTGTGTATTTCTCTGTCTTTGTTTTCAAGAAGCTTTTGTGTGATCTCTACTCCTATATCACACACATATTTAAATATTTTTTTCTCTAACTCCTTGAATGTTATGTCCTTTTCCTCTACAATAGTATTCATCATACAGTCTCCTTTACATGTTTTTCTGGACAATTAACATCATAAAGAAAAACTGTATGATTGGGAAGAGGGAATTTCTCTCTTCCTATTTTTTTACTTCTTTTGCCAATAAAAATTATACACTAACGCAAAGAAAAAAGGTCTCGTGTGAGACCTTTCATTCTAATATCACTCCTGTTTATGTGTCTTTTCTCAATATATTCAAATCGATTTTATTAAAACTAATTTTATTAAAATATGTTTTAATAAAATTATCATAGTATACAGAACTTTAATCATTCCATCACTTTCCCGGCATACGAGCATGTCATTATAACATTTGCTTTGTCTTGTTCTGCGGCCTGTACCACTACATACACAAGACGCTTGGCAATACTCTTGCCACGATAATTATTATCAACTTCCGTATGATATATGTTCCATCCATCCGCAGTAACTTCAAAATCGCACTCGCCGATTATGCTATCGCCATCATAAGCCACGCTTCTGTTGTCCTCCAACTTAACAATTATGCCGTGGTTAAATACACAAGTGAGCGCCCCCGAAGGACAATTTGATACTGCTTTCCACACCTTAGCAGTCTCCGCTTTATCCAGCTGAATCCACGGCTTTCTTTGTATGTCAAATGCTTCCGGGCATCCGGTTACACATTTCTTGGCGTGCCTGCATTTATCCGAATCCCAAAACACGCTTATATCTTCCGTTTCGTATAACCTGTGCATAGTCGTTCCTCCTTACTCCATCGGATATTTCATGCCCCACTGTCCTCTTATCTCATCAAGAAGTTTCATAACCTTGTAGGTCTCAGCAAGCGGCATTTCCTCGCACTCAGTTTGGCCTGCAAGCAGTGCGCGCCTGCACGACAACACCTCATACTCGTAGCCGTTAATCTGCTCGGGAACATTTATCTCATCAATCAACTCGTGCTCTCGGTTATATATCCTGATGCCCTCGCAGTTATTGATATTTTGCACTTCTATATATCCGTCCTCACAATAAATGATTCCGCTCCTGTCGGTCGGTGTCATCATGGTGCTGTGCAAAACAGCCATTCCGCCGCCTCTAAAATACAGCGTAACGCTGTTGCTCTCGTCCACTCCCTTATCCGACATTACAGCAGAGCTTTCCACTCTGGAAATGTCCCTGTCAAAAACCATCATGGCGAAGTTAATCGGATACACTCCGACATCAAGAAGCGCCCCGCCTGCAAGCGACGGCTCAAGAAGTCTTTCTTTGTCCTGCAGGTAGTACCCAAGGTTAGCGGTCAAAGAAATCGGCTTGCCGACAGTCTGGTTGTTGACTATCTCCGAAATCAGCGTTCTGCTCGGCATAAAGCGTGTCCAAATGGCTTCCACAAGCAAAAGACCTTTCTGCTTTGCAAGGTCGATAAGCTCCTGCGCTTGGGCTGCATTTACCGTAAATGGTTTCTCGACAAGCACATGCTTGCCATGCTCTAGGCACAATTTGGCGTGCTCAAAATGGAGCGAATGCGGTGATGCAACATAGACAAGCTCGACCTCGGGATCATTTACCATCTCCTCGTAGGAACCGTATGCCTTTTTAAAGCCCCACTCGTCCGCAAAGCTTTGTGCTTTTTCTATATTCCTCGAAGCAACGCTGTGACAGACTATTTTGTATTCGTCCGAAAGACCGGTCACTGCTTCTGCCATCTTTCTTGCTATACTTCCCGGAGCCAAAATCGAAAAATTCATATGTGCATCTCCTTTCTGCCAAATAACAACTCGGTAGTTAATACGCAATAATTTGCGTGTTGCTTACTCGCCTTTCATGTTAAACTCCGTATAATTGTAATCGCTGTTTCCGTATATCTCCTGGCGAATGAGCTGATCGTAGTCTGAATATCCGCTAAGGAACTGGTTGGCAATTATTTCGCTGTGGTAAGTCATTGAGTGTGGCTCGTAATCGGTTTTGAGCTTACCATTCTCGTCATATGATACATTTTTCAAGCATGCCCCATCATACATAACATAATGCTCTGTGTGGTCATCATAGACCTTGTCCCAGTTCACTTTGTAAATGGATAGCACGATGTTCTGGGTTCTTTCGTCTTCGTTTTTCGCATGCAAAATGTAACTTGTGATGTACTCAGGCTCACCATACTCCCAGTTTGTGTAATACAGATTTGAGTTATCTTTTAACTGAGTTTCAATCGATTTGGTAGCGTTCTCCACGAAGAAACTGTCTGCCATAATATCTTCTGGCTTAATTTTGAAAGAATCAAGACGCAACTTTTTCTCAACTGCTTCCTGAACTTCCCTTGCCTCTTTCTCTTTCTTTTCCTTTTCTTCCGCATCTATCTTTGCCTGCTCGCGGCTTGACTGCTCCTGCTGAACGCGTATTTTGCTTTGTTCGTATTCTGATTTTACCATAAAAATAGAAAGTATTACTCCGACAATACCCGGGATTACCAAAAATACAGCCACAAGGACAATAACAATAATCCTGACTACTTTCGCTGTCTCCTCATTGGTTTTTGCGATTGCATCAGCTCTTCTCTGCTTATCGAGCTGTTCATTGAGCTGCTCCTTACGCAGTTCGCCCTCAGCCTTGATTTTTTCAACCTCGACATCTTCCTTGTCGTAATCCGCAAGGAAACTTGTGCCGCAGTTTTCGCAATAAAACTTACCCTCTCCCACTTGTTTTACCGAACTGTTACAATTCGGACATTGTAAACTCATTAACTTCATATAGCATTTATCCTTTCTCCGTGTATTTATAATTACCTATATCGTTCCACTCTTAAATGTCGGTATCTACTTATACAGCGCCTTGATACAGCAGTTGTTTGGTTCAAAATCAATCTTTAAAACGTCCTTTTTTCCGTCACCCGCATCCGGTATTTCTGCCACAAGTTCCTCGCTGAACTCGTACAGTTTCTTTGCAAGTTCCATATCTTTTGAGCGTTTTGAAGATTTTGCTATCTTACATTTGTAGAAATATTCCCCGGAAATATCCTTTACCGAATCGTCTGACGCAAGGAATATTGCGGTTCTGGCCCCTTGAGCAGGCGTCTGAAAAAATGGTTTTAGAAGTCCTGTTATCCTCTTGCCAAATCCTGTTTTTCTGTCGATTCCGATGTTCGTTGCAACCGCACCCGGATGACAGCAGTTAACCGTTATGCCGCGATCTTTGACACGTCGTGCAAGTTCTCTTGTAAAAAGCACATTTGCAAGTTTGCTCTGGGAATATGCTGTTATTACGTTAAAATGCTTGTGCAGATTGATGTCGTCAAAATGTATCTTGCCGGTTTTGTGAGCGCCTGAGGAAACATTTACAATACGCGCACCTTCCCCCATGATTAAAAGAAGATTTGTTGTAAGCAAGAAGTGACCGACATGATTGATTCCGAACTGCATCTCAAGTCCTTCCTTTGTTTCCTGCCTGTCAAGCGATATAAAGCCCGCATTGTTCACAAGGATATCCACGCGCGGATAACGTTCCTTGACTTGCTTTGCAAACGACCTGACAGATTCAAAATCTCCTAAGTCACACAAGATAAGATCAAGTTTCCTATCCTTCTTTGCCGCAAGTTTTTCCAACGCTTCTTCGCCACGTTGTTTACTCCTGCAGAGCATAATGACGGTTGCGTCCATGTCGCTTAGCGCCTCTACTGTTGCCATTCCCATTCCTGAGTTGGCACCGGTTACAATTGCAATTTTGTCCTTTAAGTTCTGCATGAGGGTCTCCTTATTAAATCTTTTTTTTATTATAACATGTGAAATATTGGTTTACTATGTTTTTTTATTAGACTTATAGGATTATTGGACGGAAAGTCCAAAAAGGAATAGCATATCCCCAATCGAAGTGATATAATCAATACTAACTTATAATGAGAGGAAAACAATATCGTATGACAGTTAGCCAAACATGCATTGACATGAAGAAAACCGGCTTACAATTGAAAAAATTTGCTGAAATTAAGCGAGTTGTTTGGCGTTCATATGGATTATGCATCTATTCTTGCAGCGTGACATTTTAAGGAGGACATAATGAATACAGTCAGACGTGCAACAAAATCAGATATACCAAGGATATTGGAGTTGTTGATACAAGTAGATATGGTTCACCACAACGGACGACCGGATATATTCAAAGGCCCGGCGACTAAGTACAATGCGCAGGAACTTGAAACCATTATCGCGGATGACAGCACACCTGTATTTGTTTGCGTAAATGATACCGGAACCGTCATGGGACATGCATTTTGTATTCACAAACAGGTGCTTGATGACTCGGTACTTACCGATATAAAGACACTTTATATTGATGATATATGTGTAGATGAAGATTATAGAAAGATGGGTGCCGGAAAGGCACTATATGAACATGTGATTGAATATGCAAGGCAACAGAATTTCTACAATGTTACATTAAATGTCTGGTCATGTAACCCCGGAGCAATGAAGTTTTATGAAACGCTTGGGCTTGTACCACAAAAAATTGGAATGGAAAGAATATTATGAGATCTCATACGATGTCTCTTTTTGGGGACTATCCGTCCAATGACAAGATGTGGTTGGTATTGTAATATTAAAAGTGACAGCTTTTATGATGACATGTATCCTGCATTAAGCGAAGCAATAAAACATTTCTAAGAATCAAAGAAAGGACGTGACGAAATGTGTAAATCTATCGAAATATATGCAACTGAAGAAGCAATCGATGCTGTAATTAGAACTTGCGTTGCTCACAAAGATTCTCGCGAAGAAAGAGTCTGTGAAAAAAGTCTGTAAAAATATAATAGTTATGTATTATTAAG
>JAEEGL013681836.1_pt1 | contig 14303 bp, 13 predicted proteins | sample 9134231 | NCBI WGS metagenome assembly JAEEGL01 (sample SAMN16246548, study PRJNA631951) | gut metagenome | biome: gut microbiome; feature: rumen; material: fiber-attached | host: Bos | place: Iran: Karaj | collected 2018-10 | reverse complement strand
CGATGAGGAATCATTGAGGAGGCATTGAGGATGAATGTCGAAGAATAGATTACGTACATCGGCAACTTATACTTATCAAAATATCAACTAAAGAAATCGGATAACAATGGAAATATTAAAGAAAATAATGATGATGGCATCTCTCTACATCCTACGCCTCAACGTGACAGGCGACATGGAAATATTAAAGAAAATAATGATGATGGCATCCCTTGTATTTTGCATCATTTGTTTTGGTGCAAGTGCGTGGATGGCTTATTCACTTCCATCTGGAAATTCTGATGTGTCCATATTTGTTCTGTTTGCACTTATTTTCCTTGCGGCAGCGGTATGGTTTGGAATGAATGTGTTTAACTTAATCAAATCACAGAAATGAGAAAGTTCATATTGTCATTAGCTCTCATCGTAGCATGTGTGCTCTCGGCTTCTGCCAAGAGTTTTGTGCTTACGCTTAAGGATGGGACAAAGGTGTATTTCGCAGTTACGATAGATAAGTCTGCTGTGATGGACATATCTAAGGGAAACATTACCATAGAGGATAAAAATACCTACACATTTGAGCAGGTAAAGTCATTCGTACTCTCTAATGAGAATCACCCAAATGCAATCAACGATGTGGAGATGGATGGCGGTGCATCATATAAAGCCAATACACTTGTTGTACCAGGAAATATGAATACCGTAAAAGTGTATGATGCTTCGGGTGCACAGGTGGAGGCAAACATCTCTGAGAGTAATGGCAGAGTGATTGTAAATCTAAACAACATGAACAAAGGTGTGTATGTTGTCAGTACAGGTTCTACCTCGTTCAAGGTAATAAAGAAGTGATGACTATGAAGAAATATATGAATTCCTTTGTTGCAGCACTTCTATTTGCTGCAGCTCCGTCAAGTCTTAAGGCAGAAGTTGGTGATACGTTGTGGTTTGACTTTACTGACCGCCACGTTGTTTCACGTGTCATTCCATTGGAGGGTTCAACCAAGCTTGAATTCCGTATTGGTTCATTGCGCATACATAAGCCAGAGGGAGGTTATAAGACTTATACATACGATAAGGAAACGGATGGCGCATATACGTTCAATAAACCACAGCGTCTTATTGTCAGACCTAACACGTATTCAAATAATGACTATACCAAGGAGACGTCACAGTTTTGTTTCCAGCGTTCAATTGAGTCAGAACACTTTATCATATTCTGGGAAAATGGTTTGACCAAGACAACTACTGGCAATATATCTTATGATGGTTATACTTGTAATGTAAATACACTTATCAAGGAAGCCGAGAAGATATGGAAAGTAAATGTAGATGAACTCGGATTCGTCGAGCCAGGTAAGTCAACTACTGACCAGGTAAAGATACAGATGTATATTGTAAAGAAAGGATGGGGAGGAAACAACAACGACTGGCGTGCAGACGGTAGTGGTGTTGACGGAATCCTTTACAATATGAGTTCTACTGGTAAAAAGCAGAGTAAGTCAGCTAAGGTTGGAGTGTTCCATTGTACTCCACGTGCAGCAACGGCACGTAACGGACATACTGTTGCCCATGAGATAGGACACACGTTCCAGTATCTTGTCAGTGCAGATCTTGGTTCTACTCATGGCTTCGGCTATGGAATAGGACAGGGTAGTGACAACCAGTGGTGGGAAGATTGTGCCAACTGGCAAGGTTATAAGGTTTATCCTTCACTTCAGTATTCGGATGGCGAGTATTATGAGGGATACCTTGAGCGTCACCACCTCAATATACATCATGAGGATATACGATACTATAACTGCTTCTATCAGGACTATTGGTGTCAGCTTCATGGCAAGAATACTATAGCACGTATATGGCGTGAGACAAACAAACCAGAAGATCCAACACAGACATATATGCGTCTCTTTGGACTTAATGAGGTTACATTCGGTGACGAGATGTACGAGACATTTGCTCACCTTGTGACTGTGGATATTGATGCCATGCGCAACTATGGCAAGGCAAAGATAGGTCTTGAGCCACAGCGTCTTATTGAACCATCTGCTGCAATACTTGCAAAATATCTTGATAATGACAAGAGTTGGTGGGTGGTTGACCCAAAATACTGTCCAGAGAACTATGGTTACAACGCCAATCCTCTTAAAGTACCTGCTGCAGGAACTGTAGTCAAGGCAACATTCAAGGGTATTGCTGGATGTGACGGCTATGGCAAGAAATACGTTGACAGAGCAGGATGGCGTTATGGATTCGTGGCATATTCGTCAGACGGCAAACGTGTTTATTCGGACGTATGTTCAGACAAGGAAGGTGAGGTAAGCATTACAGTTCCTGAAAAGTGTAAGAATCTCTGGTTCGTAGTTATGGGTGCTCCAACGAAGTATTGGTCACACTCATGGACAAGCGGAGTTGCATCAACTTCATTTGCTGGAAATGGCGAACAATGGCCGTATGCAGTAAAGTTTGAGAATACAGATCCTTATGGAGCTGTAAGAACATACGATGAATATCCAGAGGATTATGTACGTAAGGACACTACAGTTGTTATCAATGCAAGTCTTGCATTTAGTAGTAATTCATATACAAGTGTACGTGTTCAGTATGATATGGATGCTATCTCTCAGGCACTTGGTGTTTCTACCAAGCAGATGAAGGAAGCAACTGTTGGTAAGGTAACTGGTAAGAAAAATTACCTCCGTTTTGCAGGTATAAATACAGACAAGAAGACGGAGACAAATAGAAATACAACATCAACGTCAAGTAGTGTGGTGTTTGGCCATTGGTTCAATGGTGCTGGTAACGTGTGTGAATATGGTGGTTCTTCTTATGTCTATGCGGAGATGCGTCCAGATAGCTACGGATGTAATGTGGGACAGTATCCTGGCAGGCTTACAAAGAATAAGACTTATATAATCCGTCAAGCACTTATCTATACAGATGCCAACGGTAAAGAATATAAGGCGATAATGGAGGTGCATCTCACTGTGATATAATTTATAAAACATTTCCACTTGGTCTTTTCTACCCCCTAAATATGGTGGTGTGGTAAGTGGGTAATGTGTTTAAGATAAAGAAAAATGAAGAAATTGAAAAAAATATTCATTTTACTTTAAACCATTGAAATTTTCCATTGTCTAAATATCCGAACAATCTCACAAATGGGAGACGGACAACGCACAATAAAGCCGTTTCTTTAGAGAGTGTTCATAAGGATTTAGAAGGGACAATGCAAAAAATATGAATAGGTAAAGATTAAATGCGATGATTAACTATTAAGTTAACGAAAATAGACGCCGTTGTGAAACGACGTCTATTTTTTTATTTTAAACATATTGTAAGTATAATTCTTGTTCTTTAGTTATTATGCTCATTTACTTAGCTCTTCTTTTAAAAATGTTTGGTAAAACGACAATAAAAATGTAACTTTGCAGTTGATTATTATATGAGAAAAAGGATTATCATCATCGTAGCCCTTTTTGCTTCTGTTGTAGAGATGGCAAAGGCACAGATGGATGTGCAGTTCGCTGACTACACATCCCTTAAATCATATTATAATCCTGCGGTTTCGGGTACGGAAGGTAAGCTGAATGTTGCGGGCGCATACTCCATGCAGATGGCAGGATATGATGGCGCACCAGCAACCATGTTCCTGAGCGCCGATATGCCAATATACTTCCTGAGTCCTCGTCATGGCGGAGGAATAAGTTTCTTGAATGATATGGTTGGTATGTTCAATACATCCAAGATAAGTCTTCAATATGCTTTTAATATGAAACTCGGACTTAAAAGTCGTATTGCTATCGGAGCAAATATAGGAATGATAAGTGAGAAGATGGATGGCTCTAAACTTGAACTTGAAGACACAACCGACCCTGCTTTCCCTACATCATCGGTAAGTGGCAATTCGCTCGACTTCAACTTTGGTGTTTATTACACCATGCCACGTTTTTGGGCAGGTCTTTCCGTAATGCACGCTTCCCAACCAACAATTACCGCAAGTGAAAAATACGAATTAGAATTCGCAAGGTCATATTTTTTTATGGCTGGAGGCAATATTTCTCTAAAAAATTCGTTTCTTAAATTAGAGCCTTCTTGTATGGTGATGTCAAACTTTCAGACATGGAGAGAGGACGTCCAATGCAAGGTGATATACGAATACGATGGTCGTAAACTCTACGGAGGCTTAGGTTATAGTCCGGGAGTGTCAACGACATTCATGGTAGGAGGCGACTTTCATGGAGCAACAGTTGGTTATTCGTACCAGATGTTCACCTCAGGAATAGGTATGGTGAATGGTTCTCACGAACTGGTAGTAGGCTATCTTACCGAACTTGACCTCTTCAAGAAGGGCAGAAACAAGCATAAGTCCGTAAGATGGCTGTAACTTGCATTATGAATAATGCAAGAGTTAAAAGTTAAAAAAATATAAGTTAAAAGTTGGATATTACTTGTATTCCATGTTGGCTACAAGAACTCCCAACTATTCAAGTTTGAAAAAAAGATATAGATATAATGATGAATAAGAGTTTAGCAATAACAGCATTGTTCACAGTATGTGTGACGACCTTGTCTCTTTCGTTACATTCATGTTTCTCCACTCAGGGAGGAATGAATGCCACTGGAGGTGAGGTTACAGGCGTAGGTGGTCTTGCTATTACCGAACCTGCTCCTTATGGAATGGTGCTTGTTAAGCGTGGTTCGCTCAAGATGGGTTCAGAGACAACTGACACATTGTGGGGCAAGGAAATGCCATCAAGGGAAATTTCCGTTGATGCCTTCTGGATGGATGAAAAGGAGGTGACAAATGCCATGTACCGTCAGTTTGTCTATTGGGTTCGTGACTCCATCATCCGTACTCGTCTTGCTGACCCTAATTATGGAGGTGATGAGACATTCATGATTGATACTGACAAGAACGGTGATCCAATCAAGCCACATATCAACTGGAACAAGGCAATTCCACGTAATCCTGATGAGGAGCAGCAGAGAGCCATTGAGAGCGTTTATACTACTCATCCTTTCACTGGAGAGAAGATGCTTGATGCAAAGCAGTTGAACTATCGTTATGAGGTCTATGATTATGTCATGGCAGCCAAGCGTAAGTATCGCCTTGACCCTGCAGAGCGCAACCTCAATACAGATGTCAATGTTGACCCAGACGAGGTGGTGATGATAAGCAAGGATACTGCATACGTTGATGAGGCTGGTATCATTCATCGTGAGACAATCACACGTCCACTTTCAAGTCATTGGGACTTTGTGAATACATATATCGTAAACGTATATCCTGATACCACTTGCTGGATTAACGATTTCCAGAATGCAGAGAACGAAATATACATGCGTCTCTACTTTACACATGCCAATTTCAACGACTATCCTGTGGTTGGAGTTAATTGGGAACAGGCAAATGCGTTCTGCAATTGGCGTACAGATTTCCTTATCAAGGGTCTTGGTGCTGCTGCTAAGTTTATCCAACGTTATCGCCTGCCAACTGAGGCAGAGTGGGAGTATGCTGCACGAGGCAAGAACGGCAACGAACTTCCTTGGGAACAAGATGGAGTGGCAAGTGACAGAGGTTGCTTCTATGCCAACTTCAAGCCTGATCGAGGTAATTACACAAAGGATGGTAATCTCATAACGTCTAAGACGGGTATCTATAGTGCTAACAGCAACGGACTCTATGATATGGCTGGTAACGTGGCAGAGTGGACAAGCAACGTATATACCGAGGCTGGTGTACTCTCCATGAGTGATATGAACCCTACACTCAACTACAATGCAGCAAAGGAAGATCCTTATGTGTTGAAGAAAAAGAGTGTTCGTGGCGGTTCTTGGAAAGACCCTGAGAGTTTTATCAAGTCTGCATGGCGTACAAACGAGTACCAGAACGTAGGACGTTCATACATTGGTTTCCGTTGTGTGAGAAGTCAGGTAGGAACAGCTACAAGGGCGAGAAGATAATAAATAATGAAGAATTAAGAATAAAGAATGAAGAATGGGGAATGGCATTTGTAAATATTCAGTCTTTAGTCGAAATTCTTCTAAACATAGTAAACCATGAATGAATTGTGAATGGCATGACGATATTTTTTATATTCTTCATTCCTCATTCTTCATTCTTCATTTAATAAAGCGATGGCAAAGAAATATAAGTTATCAGGTATCCAGAAATGGATGGATAGTCAGAAAGGTCAGACATTCCTGAACTTCGCATATAGTTGGGGTGCATCAGTCGTAATCCTTGGTGCATTGTTCAAGCTTACACATATCTCCGGAGCAGATATTATGTTGTTCTTGGGAATGGGTACTGAGGTTGTCGTGTTCTTCCTTGCAGGTTTTGAGCATCAGACAGCCATTGGTGAGGATGTGGATAATGCTGCAGAGGATGCACGTAATGCCATCTTTACTGATGAGACTGCAGAGGCACTTGCAAAGGCTGCTGCCAACATGGGCAATATACCTGCTGGTGGTACGGTATATGTAGGTGGTGCTCCTGCTTCTGTAGAGGGTGTTCCTTCTACTGGTGGTGGCACGGTTGTAGTTGGCGGTGGTGCAGGAATCTCTGAGGAGACAGCCGCAGCTCTTGCTAATGCTGCTGCAAGTCTTGGTAATGCAGGCGCAGCAGGTTCTGCTCCAAGCACACCACAGACACCAACACCTGTAACAATCGTAAATGCAGCTGAACTTGCAGAGAACATATCTACTGCTTCTGCTCCTGTAATTCAGGCAGCACAGTTCCAGGGTATGACTCCAGATATGCAGAAGGCAACAACAGCATACGTTCAGCAACTCACAGACCTCACAGAGACACTCAAGAAGGTTGCTGAACAGAGTGCACGTCTTACTCGCGATTCGGAGGAAATGGAGAATATGAACCGTACACTTACGGGTATCAATCGTTTCTACGAACTTCAGCTCAAGAGCGTAGGTTCACAGTCTGCAACTATCGACGATGTAAACGAGCAGACAAAACGTCTTGCATCACAGCTTCAGGAACTCAATGAGGTCTATGCTAAGATGGTAGAGGCTCTCAAGATGAAGATTTCTTAAAGCAGATTATTAAACAATAAACAATATACCTCAGAATCCAAAGGACTCTTCCTGCGGAGGATGACAGGCTCGATATGGCAAAGAAAAAGATAACACCACGTCAGAAGATGATCAATCTGATGTATGTCGTCCTTATGGCAATGCTTGCCATGAACGTCAGCTCAGATGTGCTCAAGGGCTTCACGCTTGTGGATGAAAGTCTCAATCGTTCAAAGGATAATTCCAACCTTCAGAATGAGGCAATCTACAAGGCATTGGATGATGCCATGAAGCAGAATCCAGAAAAGACCCGTGAGTGGTACAACAAGGCGCAGAAAGTGCGTGCGCTCTCTGACTCACTATATAATCTCTCTGAGACTCTCAAGATTCGTATCGTCAAGGAGGCTGACGGAGATGATGGCGACATACACGACATCGAGAGTCGTGATAATCTTGAGGCTGCAACTCATGTCATGCTTGCTCCAGGTAGTGGACAGGGTAGTAAACTTAAGGCATCAATTGATACTTTCCGTGAGAGCATACTCAAGATGATTAGCGACACGGTTCAGCGTCGTATCATCAGCGACAATCTTACGACCGAAGTACCACATTCTGCTATAAACCTTGGCAAGAATTGGCAGGAATATATGTTTGAGAATACACCTGTTGTTGCAGCAGTTACACTTCTTACCAAGCTTCAGACAGATGTCAAGCATGCTGAAAGTCAAGTACTCCACCAGCTTATCTCCAATATCGACGTTAAGGATGTGCGTGTCAATCAGATTAGCGCATTTGTTATTCCTGAGTCAAAGACAGTTGTGCGTGGCGGCAAGTTCTCTGCTCAGATAGTCATGGCTGCCGTAGATACAACCCAACGTCCAGACATATATGTTGGTAACACACTTCTGAAGGCTTCTAATGGACACTATGAAACAGTATGTGGTTCTGTTGGTGACTTCACTTTGAAGGGTTTCATCACTATGAAGAATGGTAATGGAGAGTTGATTAAGCGTGAGTTTGAACAGCCATATACTGTTGTTGAACCATCAGCTACGGTTTCTGCCACACTCATGAACATGCTCTATGCAGGTTATCAGAACCCAATTAGCGTCAGTGTACCAGGTGTTCCTGCCAACAAGATAAGCGTTTCCATGACAAACGGAACACTTACCAAGAAGGGTAATGGTCAGTACGTGGCTGTTCCTTCAACAGTTGGAACGGATGCTGTGTTCACGGTAATGGCAGAAAACGAGGGACGCCAGCAGCAGATGGGTAAGTTTGAGTTCCATGTTCGTAAGTTGCCTGACCCAACTGGTTATATTGAGGTGGTTGACCCTTCTGGTAACAAGGATAGATTCAAAGGTGGGCGTATCGCAAAGCAGTCACTCCTTTCTGCTCAGGGCATTGGTGCAGCCATTGATGACGGACTTCTCAACATTGCATTCCGTGTAGTAGGATTTGAAACTGTGTTTGTTGACAGGATGGGTAATGCCATGCCAGAGGTAAGCAACTCTGAAAACTTTACTCAGAACCAGATTGCACGAATACGTTCTCTCAGTAAAGGCAAGATATTCAATATCTCTCGTATCAAGGTTATTGGTCCTGATGGAATACAACGTACATTGCCTTCGTCTGTTGAAGTTATTATAAAATGATAATTAGATTCGTTTATGAAAAAGATAATATTTGTACTGACACTTGTTGTTGAAGCATCGTTGTGCTCCCTTTGTGCACAGCCAGCACGGAGTCGTGTTCAGAACAATAGAAATGGCAATCCTGCTACGAGCAGAAGGACTACGACGAACATGAACAATAATCGTCGTACCACTAATAATCGTAACACAAACACGTCTGCTGATGCTCCTGCGTTCAGTCGTGCCGAACTGATGTTCCCTACTGCTGTTGACGTACCTGCTGAGGTGGATTGGCGTCGTGACCTCTATCGTGAGCTTGACCTCACGAAGGATGCTAATGCTGCTCTCTATTATCCTGTTCAGCAGCAAGGCAAGCAGTTGAACCTCTTCACGCTTCTTTTCAAGCTTTTCCGTGACGACAAGATTCCTGTGTATGAGTACTACTCTGAACGTGAGGATTTCTCTGCGGCTCGTCGTATGAAGTTCAAGGATTTCCTCTCTAAATTCGATATCAATAGTGAGACACAAGGCAGTACTATAAAGGTTGATGACAGCGATATTCCTTCTGCTCAGGTGTTGAGTTACTATGTGAAGGAAAGCAGTTACTATGACCAGAATACAGCTACTTACCATAGCCGTATTACTGCACTTTGTCCAGTGTTGCACGAAGACTACGGTTTTGGTTCAGATCTTCCTACATACGTTGACGAAGAAAATGAAGAAGGAGCTGAAGAAGAATTGCCTGCACCAACGGCTACAAAGAAGCCAATGTTCTGGGTTAAGTATGATGATATCGTTACATATTTGAGCAGTCATACCATTATGACATCCAATGTCAATAATGCTGCAACCATGTCTATGGCAGATTTCTTTGCTACCAACAAGTACAAGGGAACAATCTACATGACAAACAACATGCAGGGCAAACTTCTGACGGAGAATGTAAAGCCATCTGAGGTAAAGAAAGAACAGGCTCGTATAGAAAAAGAGATGAAAGATTTTGAGGAGCATATATGGAAGACTCCTGTTGATTCTGCAGAGCTTGCACGTCGCGACAGTATTGCCAAGCTTCAGATTAAGAAGAAGGCAGTCGTTACAAATACTCGTCGTGGACAGACATCTACTGGTAATGCTACCGTTCAGAATTCAACAAAGAAAGAAAAAGCTCCAAAGACATCTTCAGGTCCACGAGTATCAGCACGTCGTCAGAGACATTAAGCCACTTTGTGGGACTATATATAATAAAGGTAATCCACCTGTCCGTTGTAGTTGCGGATAGGTGGATTACCTTTTTTATTCGTATGATTATTTGTTTAATTCTTCTTCTGTTATTACGACATGCATACCTTTTTTGAAGTTTATTTCCTTTTCAAAGTATGGCTTCAGTTGCTCAACAGGTCTTGGACTATATTCGACAGGTCCTTCGTAGTCTATTATTTGCATGTCCCTGTAAATTGCAACGGTATATTTGCCCGGTTCAAGTTTTCCGATGTTGCCTTCTGGACTATAGTGGCATACACAGTCAACCATATTGTTTTCAACACTATTCTCTACAATCATAATCCTTTTGGCGTCTGGGTCATAATATGCTCTTAGCCATACTGTGCTTAAGCATTCAAGTACTAATGCATTATGCTTATACTTCAGAGAGTCACCCTCTACATACGTCAGTACGACAGATTCCACAGGTTCTTCATACTCATACTCTGTTGCCTCGTCAGTTCTCTTTCTTGACTCAGATGTAGTTGGAATGACCTCACGAACATAGTTGTGGTCTTCACATTCTGCATCCTTGGTCATGTTTAGCTCTATCTCTAAAACGTTTGGAGCTGGCTTCTCCTGCTCTGTAAGCGAGTCTGTACTTGAACATGAAGCGAGTGTTGCAACCGCCAACACACAAATCAAATAATAAATCTTTTTCATAATTGTTATTTTTGTTTTTATGTTTTTTACGTTGCAAAAGTACTCGTTTTGCCTCAAAGACACATAATGTTCCTACGACAAATAGTTCACTAAAAGTTCACAATCAAGTTCACTGAAAGTTCACTTGCATCGAATGATATGTTATAATCAGACATTTATGAGAGTTGACTGTGTCGTTCTTGCAACTTTCTTACAGCTTCGTCGTATTGCTCGTCAGTTATGCAACCTCTGTCTCTAAGTTTCTGAAGGTTCTCCATGTCATCATTCTTCGTCTGAGGGTCAAGAGTCATGAAGGTATTTTTGTTCCAGAATTGATAACGCCATTGTAATACTATCTGACGGATGATGAAATATGCAACAATACCAATAATGACTAATGCGAAATAGCCAATTGATTCAAAAAGGTTTGTAAGTTTTTCCATTGTTACTATTATGGTATGATTTGTTTGCAAATGTGAAAACATTCTGAGGATTGAACAAACTTTTCGCAGCTTTTTGTTTATTCCACATGAAGAACAATGTTAATCTGCATGCTAACGGTTCATTTACTCATCTTCCTCTAACGTGAGTGAGTGGAACAGGCGTATTCGTTTCAACTTGGTACGACCACCTTGCCATCCGCTTAGCGAAATGGTTGTGACACAATCCTTGTCGGCATAATATACATTCTCGTTGGTTGACACGCCATTCTTCATTTTAATGTGTTCGCTTTTGAATCGCTCGCCATTATTGTAGTTCAGGCTTACAGACGAGCTTTCATCCATCGTCTCCATGTCCAATGTAAATGCAAGTAGTCCTTTAAATCTCATGGTGATAAGGTCCTGTCCCTCGGAGAAACAAACATGACTGTCAGCAAGGTTGTTGAAACGATAGAACACATTGTCAAGCGTGTCAAGCTCCTCAAGCGTAAAGTTGATGACCCTTGCCGTGTCAAGTTGAAGGAATGGCAAGATGCGTGTACCGTCTTTCTTTGCTTTCGTAAACATTTTGCCTGTCTTTCTTGTAATAGAATTTGCATCTGCCAACTTAGCTTCAAGAGTCTTGCGAGCTTCGGCATTGCGTATTCGTTCTTTGACTAATAATGTGTCGCGAACTCTGTCCTTCTCTTCAATCTTGCGGTAGTGCTTGTTTCGCATCACAGGGCGTATGAACTTTTTCCAGTTCTTTTCGGAATAACTCATATCCACATACGCATTATTCATATACATGAATGCTACGTAAGGTCTGTGTTCCTTGTCTATCTCCGATGTCCAGTAGTCCATCCCCTCCTTGGCATATCGTCGTACGAAAATAGTGTTGCCGTTAGGGCCAGTAACGATGAATCCTTTCACGCCATCCTGTGTGGTACTACGCCAGTCACATTCATTTATCAGTTCCTGCATCTGACTGATGGATGGTGAATGCCATCCTTTTCCCCACATGTGTTTGGCGGTATCAATCACCTTCTTCTTTCCCTTAGTCTCAACGGGTAAGGAGATACCGCTGTCTGTCACGCACTCGCCTCCCAGGTTATGGTCTGCCCACAATACGGAAAGACCCAAATCAACAGGCTTTCCCACTTTACCAATCAATTTCGTCTTTGTTCTGCAACCAGTCATCATCGTAATCATGCCAGCACAAAGAATGATAATAATCTTGTTTGTTTTCATTGTATTCTTGATGTTTTGTACAAATGTACGATGATTAAGCATCATTCCATGTGTCCCCTCATGCCGATATTTCCACGTGTCCAACATTTGTACATCTGCATGTCCATTTTTTAGACACATCTTTTTTCCTATGTGTTGTTGCGCAACTTTTATTCCAATGTTTCTTAAATTTTGAGGCAAAGTTGCACAACCCTCATTGCTGGCATACAAAAAACAGTAATGCGCAGTATCGGCCTCAATACTGCGCAGTATTGATGTGTTTATTCAGCAGTATGTATTTTCCAGAGTATTTATTTTTTTCCTTTTACTCTTATGATGTTCAGAGAATATGCAGGAATGTCGAGTAATATATTATCACCTTCTGGTGAAAGTATGTACAATTCCTATGGTTTTAGTCGGCAAATAATGGGTATTTGGTTATACCGTTGAGTCGTTAATTTGATGTTGCAAAGGTAGTTATAATATGTTTTATTTGTAATAAAATGCGCAAAAATGTCACTCGGGATTATTCTATTATTGATTTATGTATATTTCCATAAAAAATGGCTAAGCATACATTTGTGATTGCGTCAACAGAGGAACTGATTGGCTCATAATACCCATATATCAACACGTCCAACATTTGTACACAACTGTATCCATATTTATGACACGTCAGTTCTGTGGGTGTTTTCATCGTTAGCTAACAATTACGAATTGTTAACTAACAATTTCGGATTGTTAGCTAACAACAAGGATGATGTTACCCACAAAAGTTGGCAGTAATCTTGGTGGTGTGAGTGGAATTATTTACCTTTGCGGTGTTAGAAGTTGTCGACGATGTAGTGCGATAATATCAAGCTGTCCCTTCTAATATTAGGAACTGTTTTCAGTTCCTTTTTTTGTTTTGTACTCGTTATTAAGCTTTTAGTCTATCACATTCTATTGAATATGTTTTAATTGACAACTATTATATTCTTTAGTTCATACAAGATTTTACACTTTTCCAAGGTGTTTTGTCCCTTTTTTTTACACTTTTCCAAGATTTTGAAGATGTCACATATAAATAAGACTACCATGAAAAAAGATTTTGACTACGATGAAAAAAATTTTAGACTACCATCAAATCGAATTTTGATGGTAGTCTAAATAATGCAATATGACTGAAGTTGGGATGTTTGGGACGATTGGGACGTTTTCTATATGGGGATACGCAAAAAGTCAAAAAGTGTTAGATATAACTATATAGTTACTTATTTACTTTTTTTATTATTACATAGAAAAAACATCCCAATCGTCCCATTATGCTTGTAATGGATATTTCTGAATCTGCATAAGCTATTATGATTACCGTTGTGTGTCTTGTGATTTTTGACTGTCATGAATCAGCACTTTCTGTTTCCCATTTAAGCACTAATGAGGATAGAAAAAAACATAATTATAGGGATGTTGAAAGAGCCTCTATGTTTTGTTATTTTATGCGCCACACCTCATACTTCTGTATCGAGTTGAATAATAAGTGTGTATATGATGATATTTTCTAAAACATAGGCAGAAATCACTCAAAATCTTTCTAAAACATAGGCATAGATGTGCATAAAAGAAAGTGCGAAGGGTGTAAATACGAACAAAGATGGTGCATCAAAAAACTTTTGACACACCATCTTTATATGTTGTTATTCTATACTTCGAGCAACTATTTACCACGCTACATATGACAGTAAAGACATAAAAAGTTATGCTTTGTGACAAAAAGATTATTCTTCAAGAATAATATCGGCTAGTCTGTAGGATTGTGCAGTTCTGCAAATAGTCTATTAATTTTTTCGCTTTCACCATTCTTAAATGCCACATCTAATTCCGTCATTATTCTATCATATTTTTCCTTTTGCCTTCTTTCCCTATCATCATTATCTTTGATGCTTTGTAGTATATGGACTATTTCATCAGGTGTAAATTATTCATATCAATTTTGTGCTATTTGTCCTGTATCTATGCCGGATCAAAACAAATCTTTTATGAACGTTGAAGAATTCGAAGCAATAATGTTGTTAAAAGCCATCCTCAAAGGAATTAGAACTACTTTTTTTGTATGCTGCATAAATTT
>JAEEGL013579604.1_pt1 | contig 14303 bp, 15 predicted proteins | sample 9134231 | NCBI WGS metagenome assembly JAEEGL01 (sample SAMN16246548, study PRJNA631951) | gut metagenome | biome: gut microbiome; feature: rumen; material: fiber-attached | host: Bos | place: Iran: Karaj | collected 2018-10 | reverse complement strand
TGAGGTGCCCATCTCAAAGGTCATCTCCCGATATTTCAAGTCGCTAGAGTTGGCCAAGCAAGCCATCACGTTTGTGGACAGGGCTTACATCTATGATAATAGTATAGAGGATCATTTACCCAGGTTGCTTTATCGAACTGCTGACGGCAATCTTGCCAAGCAGTATACAGATGATATTCCCGAGTGGGCACAGATCTTGATATGACAGCAAAGGAGTTGATAGAGAAGCTTTCCCAAGTGTCCCCGGATTCCGAGATTGTCGGGGGCATGTTCAACGGCAGGGTGAACACCTATACTATGCTTGATAAGATGAGCGTCTACTCCTTCGACGACATATTCAACGACTTCTACGGCACGCCCGGAGCCTTTGACGACAGGTTGCTTAAGATACGTTCCAAGGACGTCGTTTACCTCGGCTCGTTGTTCGAGAGTACGGACAAACGGGTGATGGCAGACCGCAGTGTTGTCAGGCAGATGAGAAAGATTCTCTGCCAGCACCGCTCCAAGGAGTGGAAGAAAGAGCAACTCTACAGACTGCTGACGGAGTTTGATGGAAAAGACTTTAATGAGTGATGAGATGAGTCGGTTACAAAATGTAACCAAATGAAACCGTTACAAATTGTCACGCTTTGAAGATGCTTGCTTCCGACGGCAAGATGCGCCTCACCGACGTGGCCGACACCGAGCAGCTCTTCCGTCGTCATTTTGCACGGAGTGTAGCGCAGTGATTTTGGGCGAAGCCATTTTCGGGAGACCGATGGGCAGGTCGCAAAGCGACTAGAACAAAGAGCCTTCGGTCATCTGGGAGCATTGTGAGTAAGCGAGAGCAGAGACAAGCTCGCTTGAGCTCTGCCGAGCGTGAGCAATGTCTGTGCATTGCACGAACTTGTTCACAAGGGACCGCAGACTCTGTTGTTCTAAGAGGACGATAGTTCTGCCCATCGAGTTGACGTTTTCTTTTCGAGTCTTTAGTGTTTTTCGATGTTATAAAGAAAGATTTGTGAGATTCGTGTGATCCGTGTTCGCTAGAATCTGCGCTTTCAGCGATTTCTGCGAGAGATTACAAATCTAGAGGAATTATGGAAAGAATAGTTTTATCGGAAGAGATGAAATCCGCCCTCTCTGCCGCCGAGCGCAGCCTGCAGGACGGCACTTGCTTATCTGAAAGCGACTTCAGACGCCGCTTCTCCCGCTGGCTGTAGATCATTTTATTGATGTCAATAAGATGATAACTAGGCCTCATATATTCTTTGATGACCAAATGACTCATTCGAAAAAACTCTAGGCAGATGAAAAGTTGATTTTATAAGGACGCACTCTGAAAGTTTATTTTCAAGATGCGTCCAAATAAAACCAACCTTTATAATATATAAAGCAGACAAAGTCTGTCATCTGCATAGAGAGAAGAATCTGTGGTTTCTGTGATATCTGTGTGAGATTATAAAGCCACATGAATCCAAGAACCCTCGTTTATCAGCTCCGTGTGCGGCAGATGGTCTCTGATGTACGCTAGCCAGCCTGGCTTCATGGGGATATCTACGGCGCGGCCTTTGGTGTGGTAGGAGTTAGGCGCTCCGCCCACGGCCTTGTTCAGTGCCTGGCATCGGAACCCGCTGTTGATCTTGATGGGCACGCCAAAATGTTCGCGCAGAGGTTCCAAGACCTTGGTGCACAGCCGCACGAGGTTGTTGACCTCTGTGGCATTGATTCGATTCTCTATATGCTTCTTTTCAGCAATTTTGCTGTCGAGCATTTCTTCCAAAGTAAAATGTTCTGTTAGTTTCATAAATAATAAAGTTTAAAGATTTCGTTTGCAGATATCAAAGAAGAACCAAGAAGAACATAAGAAAACATAGAAGAACCCCTTTCTGTAGGCATTGCCGGACGTCATTGTCTGCTGCCATTCCAAGAAAATATGCAGAGTAGGGATTGTCATCCCTTATCGTTACAAGGTCTTACGTTCTCTTGTAAGCGAGCTTCCACCGAACGCTCAGCCCTTGCACCTAACGTGCTCTGTCGAGCCCTTCTCTGCATTTGAAAATAGCTCAAGCTTTGCTTTCGCGTAAAATTGCTTCAAAAGAACTTTTTCAGCATAAAATGGTTATGCTATCCAAGACGAGGTAATGCCGTGTGTCCACAAGTGAGAATAGCCAAACACTATTGCCGCACAACACTGAGGATTAATTATTTTATGCGAACGGCGCAAGCCTGAGCAATTTTATGCCGAATGCAATGAGGCAATTTTAAAGATGGGGTGCGGGCTCTCTTGAGAGCACGTGAAGAGCGATGGAGAAAGCGACCGTGGAAAGCTCGCTTTCATAAGGACGATAATCCATCGCTCGTAAAGGAAGCAACAGCTTCCGAGCTCCATCTATTTTCCTGAGAATGTCTGCTCACGTTGTCAGATTACGTTTTTTTTTGTTTTCTATTGTTTTTTGGGTTTTTCTTTAAAGACACCCGACATTCACTTCTTGATGAGTTCACGCATCTTGTCGTAGTAGCCGTCAACACCCAGCAGTGTGGCGCAGAGGACGAGGAGTTGGGCAGACAGCATCAGCACCGAGCCGTCGATGACGCCGAGCGGAGGCAGGATCAGCCCCGCAGCAGCGAATGCCACTGCGGAGCCGAATGCCATGAGAGCGATTTTGCGCTTCATAACGGTCAATGGTCAATGTTCAATGTTCAATGTTCAATGAACATCAGATCTTACTCAGATCAAGGAAGTTCGCCGTTACGTTCATGTCAGCGCTGGGCTGAATGGTGCGGGGGTTCTGGCTGTTGCCGTCACTCCAGCTCATGAACTGGAAGTTGGCGTTCTCGGGAACGGCCTGGAGTACCACCGTGTCGCTGGCCGAAGCCTGCACAGAGCTACCTTCAACGACGGCGCCGTTCTTCTTGATGGTCACGCTGCCGCCACCGTCAGAGCCCACACCGGCCTGGATGCTGTAGGTTTCACCTGCAGGGGTTTCAGGATTCACAGGGTTCTCCGTAGATCCGCCATTCCCTGATTCCGTAGATCCGGAGTTGTCCGTAGACCCTGAACCATTAACCGTGGACCCTGAACCAGAATTGTCCGTAGTTCCGGAATTGTCCGTGGACCCACCGTTTCCGTCGCCTCCGACGGTCGTATCGCCTCCGGCAGCACTCTTGGCCACGCGAATGAACTCCGCCTCGCTGTGGAAGCGATCCACCCATTTCTTGGGCAGGTCGATGACGATGCTGGCTGTCAGGTCGCTGACAGTGAGATCGGAGGTTTGAATCTCGCGGTCCACATTGATCTTGTCGGCCTTCTCGGGGTCGGTCTCTGCAGCCTTTCTGGCCTCCAGCTTGGCTTTCAGTTGAGCCTGTGTGATGGAGCCGCTAATGGCCGGGCGGAAGGTCAGTCCCTCGGGTGAACAGATGGCCTTTACGTTGAGGCCCACGAGGAAGGGCAGCTTCTTCTCTATCTGCTTCATCACTGCAGACACGTCCGTTGCCGTCACGGTGCTGCCGTCTGCCAGATAGTCGCAAAGCTTGTTGTACTCAAGCGTTTGCTGGTTCACCAATCGTGGGGTCACGATGTACTGATCTGTCATTCTGTTGAACCCCTTAAAAAATTGCACACTCAGTGCCATGTGTATTACCTCTTGTCAATAGAGGATTTGATATTTCCCGTGCCACACCATTGTGGTTTTTCGGATTGACGCCGCAAAGGTACGGCGGCAGACGGGGTGAAAACAAGGAAGAAACCTTATTTAATCTTTCTTTCTTTTTGGATATTAAAAACTAAACACTTACAATTAAATACAGAAAGAAGATGAATTCAAAAAAAAAGAGTTTCCCGCTCTAAGGGAGTGTTTGAGAACAGACAAAACATGACTGTGGACCATTTCTGTAATGGCGACACTACATTTAATGTCACTAACAATAACAACGGTGATGTCTTAAAGGACTTATTGCGCGTTCTTCCTGAATTGGTGCAACTTTGCAGGGACAATGAGTCCGTGAGATTTTTTCTGGTTGGGATCCTGGAACAGTTGGTGAACCTCGGGAATCCGAGTCCTTCTGCGGAGTTCGGGCCTAAGAAAGCACATGACGCTGCTGTGAACGAGATTATCCGTCAGGAGATTATTCAATACGCCCGCAAGGTGTGTGTTCATCTCGCAGACGAGTGGAAGAGCGACTTTGATAAGTTGTGGATTGAGATTTTGGGTAAGAAAGTGGTTACTGATGCCATCTACAGGGTGGGGAAGCAGCAGGGCACGAACTTCAACCGCAACCTTGTCGCGCACATATTATATTATATGGACCGTTACGGAGCCTATGGTAAGCGTTACAATGCCGCCGTCATAGCCAACAACCTTGAGGGCAGTAAGGACAGCTCCATTCGTGCCGCGCTGAAGAAGGAACCTCCTGTTGATATTGTGGAATGTTTAGATCGCATTTTAAGGGACCGGGGCTATTGCCGTCAGGACAAAAAATGATGACATTTGCAAGAGAGGAGTAAACCCGGCTCAAAAACATAGCTCGACTCAACCGATCGTTTGGCTCACCTCGATCGATCGTTTGAGTCGACTCATACGATTTTCCGGCCCGCCTCGCCTTTGTACGTTAAAAGTAGAAAAATATTGAATATTATGACACATTTATCAGATCAAGACCACAAGGCTCAGATGGCCGCCATGAAGGCCTTCGATGAGCAGATGCCTTGCATCGGCATCTTCTGGTACGACCCGGAGGTCCATGCCCTCTGCGATGTGCATAAGAAAGAATTGACTCCCGGAATGATTGAGACCGCCGCCAAAAACGACATACATTATATAGATTATTCAACATCTTCCCTCTTACATCAGCCCTCTGACATCAAGCGTAGCGCCTGTGGCCGCGTCGCTTGGAACATCGACAAGTTCATCGTTTTGGTCGGCCACTGGGCAGAACCTATTTTGGACGAACTCACGGAACTGCTTGAGCAGGAATTCTCCTTGCCGTATTTCGAGTTCGTGTACGACGAACCGATTGAGCAGTGAGCGCAACGTCAAACTGGTTAGAACTTTGCCGAGTCGCGAGAGAGGAGTACGAAGTCAACACTGGGACCTGGGCCACGGCTGGTCCGGCGACATGCCCTAAACATCAGCCCTTGGCTCTCCAAGCCAACGGTCGCAGCTAAACCGCCCCTCAATAAACGATAACCGATACCCGATAACCGCAAAAAAGGAAATATTCCTATTTCATTTTTGCAAAAACTTCGCTAATTGCGAAATAAATCGTAAATTTGCCCCGTGAAGAGAGCATATAATCAGTGATTAATCGTAATATAATAACCCGTCAACATCATAAAACTATATACTAGGAGCACAATCCATATGCCCTATTCCCGAAAGCCCCCCCGCTGATCTTCCCGCCGATTTTAGTTCATATAATAATCTTATAGTTTCAGATTTATGTCACATCATTTAATAGATATAGAGATAACGAAAGGTTTCCGTGCCATTAAGGAAAGTCATATTCATATAGACGGTATTTCGGTAATATCGGGTATTAATGGGTGTGGAAAAAGTACCATTTCCAAACTCCTATATTCTACGTTTAAGAACACGCTGCAATATGACAATCTTGTTTTAGATATTATAAACGAGATGATTATGCCATATATAGATGTGCTGGCTCAGATGCAGATGCAAATGTTCCCGGGTTCATCTTCTCGTCGTCATGTATATCGTTGGAATCTACGCAACAAAGAAAAGAAGAATGACTACATGGGAAGAGTGCGAGATTTTTGTGACAAGTTTTTAAAAGAAGAAAGAGAGAGGACCCCTGATGATTCGATGATGACAGAACGTATGTGGCGGATATTAAGAGGTGCTGTTAATGATGATAAATCCGATTTATCTACTCTATTTGAAATTTTAACTCATAACATTTCTGAAAAGTTAGATAAAGGTTATAAATTGTTCTCTTCTCGTCCTAGAGAAGTTTTAACGAGAAGGATGTCTTTGGACTTTGGTCAGCCTTTTGACGATTCTGTTAAGATTAGCGAATATGGGGACGCTTTTATTGGTACAAACGAGGGAGCGGTTCCACTTCCTCATTATATACAGCAGGTCGTATATATTGATACGCCGATGATATTAGGTATTGATCTTTATGATGGACCTGATTATTGGAGTGATTTGTGTGATAAGTTACAAAGACCTGCAACGGTAGAATTTGATAAGCAGATATATACAACACTTTGTTCGGATATTCTTCATGGAGAAGCTCAATATGATGACGATGCTTATGATGAATTCCAGTTTAAACGTGAGGATGGTCAAACCTTTAATCTATTCAAATGTGCGACGGGTATCAAATCTTTTTCGATATTGCAGTTACTTTTAAAGAATGGAACATTAGGGAAAAACACCCTATTGATAATAGACGAACCAGAAGCCCATCTTCATCCACAGTGGATTGTTGAATATGCAAGGATGGTGTTACTTCTTCATAAGAGACTTGGAGTTAGTTTCCTGATAGCCAGTCATAGTACAGATTTTGTGGGAGCAATAAAAGAGATTTCTGTAACTATGGGAGTAAAAGAGTTGAGTTTTTATTTGGCAGAAGAGGTGGAAAATATGCGATACAAGTATCAAGACTTAGGGGATGATGTAGAGCCGATATTTGCCTCTTTTAATAAGTCCTACGATAAACTCGATAGTTATGCAAAACCAGAATAAGTGTATCTATTTGTCAGATGATAGCATAAGAGAATGGGCGAAGGGGTGCTACGGTAAACCTGTCGTTGAAGATTTTATACATTCCATTGAGACAATTTTGAAGAAAGATTATAAAAAAACATCTTTTAAAGCATTTAAAGATAAGATGGCGTGGGATGCAGATGAATATGAAATCGCCTTGAAGAAAGGAACGGATCGTACAGAAACAGTTGATTTTGTTGTTGGAATGGCTAATGGGCAATTACTCATGGTAGAGGCGAAGCTAGATGTTGTTAATGTAGATAATTTAAAAGGTGAAATAGAAAAGAAAATCATACATACTAGAAATTATTTAGTTTCATCTGCGAATTTTAACTCCTGTGTATCCCCGTCTGTACTCTTATTTGGCAACAAGAAGAATAATATACAACGAAATATTAATAAATTTAGAAGGCTAAGAAACAATAAAACAGATATTCTTCCGATGTCTATAAGTGATTTTTATAACCACTATTTCTCTGAATGATATATTTGCCTTGTAAACGGCAAATTTTACTTTTCATCTTTGTGGTGGTTGCTATATCGCTTTTATAAAATCCCTTTTTGTCACGGAGGATAAAGAGCTGAAGAATAATGTTGCACCAACATTCATATTTCTTTTGGTGTACTCAATAAAATGAGTAGTGGTAAGCAAAACGAACCATTGCTGGTGCATTGGCTTCCCAAGCCGAGGGTCGCGGCTAAAATAGAACGACAACCACTTCTCAGTTTTCACTTCTTAGTTCTTACTTCTTACTTCTTACTTCTTCCCTCATGAGCTCCATCTCCGACTCTATACAAACCAAATGTCTCGCTTTCAGCGATCGAATCATCAAGTTGAATGATTACCTGCTAACACAGGCAGGTAAGAGGGAAGATGTAAGAAGTAAGAAGGAGAAAAGCGGAAGAATTCCGATTCAACTTCTTTCTGTCGCTAATCTCTCGAATCAGTTGTTGCGTGCCGGCACTAGTATCGGAGCAAATAATGCCGAAGCCATCAACGCTATCTCTAAGGCAGACTTCAAAAGCAAGAGTTTCATAGCTCTCAAAGAAGCAAGAGAGTCACTTTATTGGCTGGAGCTGTTACACAGAAATAACTATCTGACCGATGAGCAATTTAGCAGTATATACGCTGATGCAGAGGAGCTAGTAAAGATACTTGTAGCAAGGTGTAAAAAACTATATCAGGAGTTGGGTGGGAAATAACTCTTCCTTCTAACATCTTCCTTCTTCCTTCTTAACGAAGAATTAGTGAAGATTTTGGTAACCAGGTGCAAGACCTTGAATCAAGGAAAAGATGATGAGTAGAGTGGGGAATAAAAGGAGACTTCCCTTCTTCCTTCTACCGTCTGACATCATTAGACTCTTCCTTCTTCCTTCTTCCTTCTTCCCTCTTCCTTCTTCATTCATGGGTAAAAAAGAGTCACGAAATTCCCGAAATCATCGCTTAATTAACATAATTTACACTTTATTTACACTTTAACCAACCCATTTCAGCCCAAATGCTGTTTAAGTGCAAATAATGTCGTAAATTTGTCCGCGTAACGAGAGTATAAACGAGGTCACAGGGACCTATGAATTGAATGTCCTGGTCATAAAGCAGCTGAAAATCAGAGCGGCATGATAGGAAAGGAACAAAATAACGAGTGTTTGGGGCGCGACACAAGGATGTGTGGTGACCCCCTCTCTTGGTTTCCGATGAGGGTGACATACTCTCGTGAACTCAAGGTGAAGGCTGAGCTGGACCGGTTGGGGATTGAGAACTTCTTGCCGATGACGTACAGGTTGGCAGATGCCGACACGGAGCATCCTCGCCGTGAACTGGTGCCTGCCATCAACAACCTCATCTTTGTCCGCTCGTCGCAGTCTCGGATCACTAGTTTGAAGTCAATTAATACGATGTTGCAGCCTTTGCGCTATCTCATGGACCGGACAGCCAAAGAGGAGCATACTATTATGACGGTACCTGATGCTCAGATGCAGAATTTCATGCGCGTTGCCTCCAGGACCGATGACAGCGTGCTGTTCCTTAACGACGAGACTGTCGTTGGCAAGGAAGGCAAGCGCGTTCTGATTACAGGCGGTGTTTTTGACGGCATCACAGGCGTCATCCGTCGTGTCAAGCGCTGCAAGCGTGTTGTCGTTGAACTTGAGGGCATAGCCAGTGTTGCCATTGCCTTCGTCCCGGCTGTTCTGCTCAAGGAGATAGACAGCAAAGAAAAAGAATAGTTGATAGGATAATACAAATAAAACAAATATATGAAAAAAGCATTAATCACCGGTGTCACCGGTCAGGACGGCTCTTACTTGAGCGAGTTTCTTTTGGACAAGGGCTACGAAGTCCACGGCATCATACGCCGCAGCAGCGTCGATTTCCGTGAGCGCATCGCCCATCTGGAGGGCAAGCCCAACTTCCACCTTCACTACGCCGACCTCGGCGACTCCATGAGCATCGTCAAGGTCGTGGGCAAGGTGCGCCCCGACGAGATCTACAACCTCGCCGCCCAGAGCCATGTGCAGGTCAGCTTCGATAGCCCTGAGTTCACCGCCGATGTGGACGCCACCGGCGTGCTCCGCGTGCTGGAGGCCGTCCGTGCCTGCGGCCTCGAGAAGACCTGTCGCATCTACCAGGCCTCTACCTCCGAGCTCTACGGCAAGGTGGAGGAGGTCCCTCAGAACGAGAACACTCCCTTCCATCCCTACAGCCCCTATGCTGTTGCCAAGCTCTACGGCTTCTGGATTGTCAAGGAATACCGTGAGGCCTATGACATGTTCTGCTGCTCGGGCATTTTGTTCAACCACGAGAGCGAGCGCCGTGGCGAGACCTTCGTCACGCGCAAGATTACGCTGGCCGCTGCCCGCATCAGCCAGGGCCTGCAGGACTGCCTGTACCTGGGCAACCTGGACTCGCTCCGCGACTGGGGCTATGCCAAGGATTATGTGGAGTGCATGTGGCTGATCCTGCAGAACGACAAGCCCGAGGACTTCGTCATCGCCACCGGCGTACAGCACAGCGTGCGCGAGTTCACCGACCTGGCCTTCAAACACGCTGGCATCGAACTGAAGTGGGAAGGTGAAGGTCTTGACGAAGTCGGTGTTGTCAAGAGCATCAACAACTCTCAACTGTCACCTGTCACCTCTCAACTGAAACCCGGCGACGTCGTCGTCCGCGTTTCCCCGGACTTCTACCGTCCCACCGACGTCGTCAACCTCTGGGGTGACCCCACCAAGGCCAAGGCCAAGTTGGGCTGGAACCCTGCGAAGACCAGCTTCGAGCAGTTGGTGAAGCTGATGGTGGAACATGATATTGCAAAAGTAGCAGCCGAAGGCGCCGCCGCCAAAGTGCGCACCAATCTTGCTGAGTACTTAGAGAAAGGAATTGTCAAATGATATTTTCGAGGTAAGAAGTCAGAGGTAAGATGTCAGAACTCGGTGATAAAATACAAAGTAAGTGCTTGGCTTTTGGCGACAGAATCATTAAATTGAATGACTATCTGTTGAAGCAGGCAGCTAACGCAAAGCCCAGATACACCATAGTAAAAGGCAAGCGCGTATATAACAAACCGATTCCTGTTCATCTGCAAGCAGTCTCGAACCTCTGTAACCAACTCTTGAGGTCAGGCACCTCAATTGGAGCAAATAACGCTGAAGCAACTAATGCAATAAGTGATACCGATTATCGTTCGAAATCCTTCATTGCGTTGAAAGAAGCCAGAGAGAGTCTATACTGGATACAGTTGCTTCACCGTAATGGCTACATAGACGTTCATCCTAATGAAATAGAATGTTAGAGATAATTTCCGTACGTTATATGAGGAGAGGCGAAAAGAAGAATTAGAGTTATGTAAATATACTAAAAGATTGATATCATTATATTATGGAAGAGAACAAAACAATACAACTTAAGCATATAGATGAAATAACGTTTGATATAGAGAATGCCAGAATACCGATATCGGTAGGACGTTCTAATGAAACAAATGTGTTAGAGTGGATGATTAACCATGAAAACATAATTGACTTAATGAACTCTATCGGAGCAAAAGGATTTTTTCCTGGCGAGCCACTTCTCGTAACGTGGGATGAAGAAAAAGGTAAATTTATTACGATAGAAGGCAATAGAAGGTACACTGCGACATATCTTCTTCAATATCCGGAGAAAGCTCCTGTACGTAAATCTTCTATCAACGATATTGCTATTCATGCAGAACATAGACCGGACAAACTTCCTGTATTAGAATTTGGCTCCCGTGACGAAATCGTTGATTATCTGGGGTACCGGCATATTACAGGAGTGGAGCCTTGGGATGCTTTGGCAAAGGCTCGTTATTTAAGAATCTTGTATGACAGGTTGAGTCCGGAGATGTCCCCTAGAGAGAAATATCGTACTTTGGCGCGTCAAATAGGCAGTAATCTTCAGTATGTACGTCAAATTTTAATAGGGGGCAAAATTGTAGAAGTCATAGAGGAAAAGAGTTATTACGACATAAAGGACTTGAACGATAAAACATTTGAATTTGGCTCTTTCTATACAGCTATTGTAAGACCGAATATTGCAAAATATATAAACCTTGACTTGGATGCAGAAGATCCGACAGAACATCTTTGTGAGGAACATCTTAAAGAGTTAGTTTCTTGGATGTTTGAGAAGAATGGGGAAAACCAGACTCGTTTAGGAGAATCTCGAAATTTGTCACGGCTTAATAGAGTTTTGGACCCGAAATATCCTAGGGCATTAGAAATGTTTAAGAATGGAGAAACTCTTACTAAGGCAGCAGAATTAACTGATGAGGTGGATATAATAGTAAAAAGGAAGATTGGCGCGGCGGTTGAAGCACTTCAAATTGCATGGTCTTATTTCCCTTCGGTTAAGAAATATCAAGAGTTAAATCCTGAGGTTCTTAAAGAGATAAATAAGACATCTGCGGCTTTTTATCGGTCCCTTATTGACAAGATACAACCCACCACAGATTTGGACGAACTAGCATGAACTGGAGTAATATTATTAGCGAAGATAGTTTGGTACAGTCTCCGGAAAACAAAGCCTCGATTAGAGAGTGGACCGACTATTGTGAACTTTTGACGCTGACCGCAGAAGATAAAATGTTGGATTCTGACCAATTGTGCAGCAGGATACTTAAATCGATGGACTTTAAGGCGGTAGATGAAGATAAATTAGATAAAAAAGAAAGAAGAGAGAAGGAGTGGGTGACGTCTCGGATTAGTGACGTCTACGCGCATGTTAAGCTTAGATTAAGTCTTTTGCCGGACAAATATCCATTTGCGATTAACGATGATGACCAACTTTGTCTTACGGCAGACGAAGTGACACGTGAGCAAGTTCTTTACCTGATATTGTTGTGCGCTTCAAATCTTAAATACACAAATAGGAAAAATAACCCGCTAACAAGTGACTTTGAGGTGGTAAGTTTATTATATATGCGTAAGCTTTTCCCATCGATGTCATTTCGGCTGTTTGGCAGTAGAAATACAAATAAACATCTTTCCAAAGACGATTCCATTTCAGGTGTTAAGTTGAAAGAACGTATTGTGAATATGGCAGATTTTATATTTATAGGGTATCATAATGATGAAATAAATGACATTGACGAACAAGATCATGGTGACAAAGGAATTGACATAGTCGGTATGCGACCTATGGATGATGGCAGAAAGTCTGTACCCGTTATGTTTGGTCAGTGTGCTTGCAGTCGTGAAAAATGGAAAGAAAAACAGTTTTCTACATCAAATAGCATATGGGATAAATATATAAAAACACATATTACATCTATTCAAAGATTTATCTTTGTGGCAGACTGGCTCATTAATAGCGACAAAAATCTAGCAAACGAGGTGGACATTACAGATAATGTGCTTATTGACAGGCAGAGATTAATGATGTTGGCAGACGACTCTTTCTTAGAGAAGTGTGGGACTTTAGATATTCTTTAATAACTAGTATGAACGTTATCTCCTTTTTTTCTGGGTGTGGCGGTTTGGACTTAGGCTTCGAGAGAGCCGGTTTTCACGTAGTGTGGGCAAACGACAATGCCCATTCCGTAAAAGATACATATGAGTTTAATTTTCCGGAAACAGAGTTTTGCAACACCAGTATTAATGATTTAAAATTAGAAGATCTCCCAGGTAATATAACAGGAATAATAGGAGGTCCTCCATGCCAAAGTTGGAGTAATGCAGGAAAAGGCGGAGGATTTGATGATCCAAGAGGAAAAGTCTTCTTGACGTTTATAAATATTCTGAAAGAGAAAAAACCTGTTTTTTTTGTTGCAGAGAATGTAAAAGGGTTATTGTCAGCCCGGAATCGGGATTCGTTCGAACAGATAAAAGAATCTTTTCAAGGTGCAGGATATGATATTTGGGTGGATTGTTTAAATGCAAATGATTATGATGTACCCCAAAACAGGGATAGGGTAATTTTCGTGGGCTTTAAAAAAGACTTGAATGTTACTTACAGGTTCCCGAATGCGCAAAATAACAGACCTGTTGTAGCCAATGCTATCAAAGATCTTCAATATTCGGCAGTTCCTATGGGGGAACTGCCTGTGCTAAATGCCCACGAATATTGGGTAGGAGGATATTCATATATATATATGTCAAGAAATAGGGTTTTGGATTGGACCCTCCCAAGTTTTACCATTCAAGCTTCTGGCAGGCAAACGTCAATTCATCCTCAGGCTCCAAAAATGGAGAAAGTAATGAAAGATGTTTTTCGATTCTCTCCGGGAAACGAGCATTTATATAGACGTTTGACGGCGAGGGAGTGTGCGCGACTTCAGTCTTTTCCGGATGACTTTGAGTTTAAATATCAGTCATTGAATGATGCATATAAGATGATAGGCAATGCTGTTCCAGTGAATTTGTCTTATCATATAGCGATGTCAATTAGACAGGTCTTAGAAGAAATGAATATGTGGCACGCTTAATTTTGATAGTATATAATACATGCTTCAGCGTCCAGAATACGGCGAAGGCCATCCAGAAAGTGTTTGCTGTTACTGTGGAGGTTATGCGGATACGGTTGACCACGTGCCTTCGAAGGTATTCTTGGATGAGCCTTACTCAGATAACCTGCCTGTTGTACCTTGCTGTAGGAAGTGTAACGAGGAGTTCTCTTTGGACGAAGAATATGTGGCGGTATTGTTAGAATGTGTCAGACTGCAGACGTTTGATCCAGACCAATTTAAAAGAGAGAAAGTTATAAAGATAGTCAAGCACACTCCGGCTATACTGAATACTGTGCGAGAGTCAGTACTACAGTTGTTAGATGGACATTATACAATAAATCCTGAAAACGCCAGGCTGAAAAGGGTGCTGACAAAGTTGATTGCCGGACATCTTCGTTTTGAAGGATTAGATCAGTTGTTCCTACACTCTGGGTTAAAGATGGATTTTTATCAGGACATTCATACCAATGGCGAGTTCTATAGACGGTTTTATTCCCCTATCAATTCTGACTTGTTACCTGAGGTTGGAAGTAGAGCATTGATAGCATTGGTTGAGAATGGTTATGCTGGCAGTCCATGGTTCACTGTTCAGCCTGGAAGATATGAATATTGTGTTGCCCCAGACAAT
>JAEEGL013011328.1_pt1 | contig 14303 bp, 13 predicted proteins | sample 9134231 | NCBI WGS metagenome assembly JAEEGL01 (sample SAMN16246548, study PRJNA631951) | gut metagenome | biome: gut microbiome; feature: rumen; material: fiber-attached | host: Bos | place: Iran: Karaj | collected 2018-10 | reverse complement strand
CTTTGTGTAGATGATATCTATTCTGTCAAGCTCTCCTTTGTTGTACAAATCAATCATGTACTCTGCCATGATTCTGGCACGATGCATGGATGGGTTGTTAGATGAAAATCTGAAATTCTCATCTACGTTGTAGCCGTTGCTCATGAAAAATGAACGGCCAACCTCACCAACAACAAACAGCTTGTACTCATCACCCTCAGCTAATCCGTCGATACGCTGAATTGCCATTTTGATGGCGTTGTGATTGTAAGCACCTGCCATCCCCTTGTCGCCAGTGAATACAATAAATCCATGCTTCTTTGTAGTCTCATGGTCATCCTCAACTCGATTATCAAAGTAAATGTGTCTGATGTCTGGGAAGTGTGCAAGACACTCCGCAATTCCTATCTGGGTTCCTTTGAAAAATGGTTCCGTCTCTTCAAGCTTCTTTTTTGCTTTTCTAAGCTTCATGGAAGACATCATGTACATGGCCTTAGTAATCTTCATGGTATCCTGAATACTGTTTATTCTGTTTTGGATTTCCTTTGTACTAGCCATAAATTACTCCTGATTCTTCTTAAATTCAGTAGCAGCATCGATAATTGCAGCCTTTGTATCATCTGACAAATCCTTTGTAGTTTCCAGCTGGCTGATAATTTCTGAATGCTCTGTTCTGAAAAACTCAAGCAAATCAGCTCTAAATTTCTTTATATCTGATGTAGCAACATCACTAAAGATATGTGCGTTAGCAGATACAAGAATGATAACCTGCTCTGCCATTGAAAATGGTCTTGAAAGTGGCTGCTTTAAAAGTTCCATAAGGGCACGTCCGTGAGCAAGCTGCTTCTTTGTTGCATCATCAAGGTCTGATGAGAACTGAGTGAAGACTTCCATTTCACGATACTGTGCAAGGTCAATACGGATTGAGCCTGCAGCCTTCTTCATAGCCTTTGTCTGTGCAGCACCACCAACACGGGATACAGAAAGACCAACGTTTACGGCTGGTCGCTGACCTGCGTTGAATAGCTCTGTCTCAAGGAATATCTGACCATCAGTGATGGAAATAACATTTGTAGGAATGTATGCTGACAAATCGCCTGCCTGTGTTTCGATGATAGGAAGAGCTGTTATAGAGCCGCCTCCTGCTTCATCAGTGATTCTTGCACTACGTTCAAGTAGACGCGAATGCAAATAGAATACATCACCTGGATATGCCTCACGTCCTGGTGAACGCTCAAGCAAAAGTGAAATGGCACGATAAGCAACAGCATGCTTTGACAAATCATCATAAACAATAAGCACGTCCTTGCCTGAATACATGAAATATTCTGCAAGTGCTGTACCAGCATAAGGTGCGATGTACTGCAATGATGCTGAATCTGAAGCAGTTGCATTTACGATGATTGTATAATCCATTGCTCCATTTTCTTTTAATGTGTTAACAAGCTTTGCAACAGTAGATGCCTTCTGACCAATTGCAACGTAAACACAGATTACATCCTTACCCTTCTGGTTAATGATTGTATCTGTAGCGATGGATGTTTTACCTGTCTGTCTATCACCAATGATAAGCTCACGCTGACCACGGCCGATAGGGAACATGGAATCAATTGAAAGAAGACCTGTTTCCATTGGCTGGCTAACTGATTTTCTGTCAACGATGCTAGGAGCTGGACATTCTATAGGTCTGTATCCGTCTGCTTCGATATCTCCTGCTCCATCAAGAGGGCTACCAAGTGCGTCAACGATACGTCCTAAGAAGCCGTTACCAACTGGGATACCAGCCATCTTACCTGTACGAACAACACGAGAGCCTTCCTTTATTTCTGTGTCACGGCCAAATAGGATAACGCCGATTTCGTCGCGGCGGACATCCTGGACCATACCTTTGACACCACAATCAAAGATAACTATTTCGCCGTAGAATGCGTGGTCAATACCATCGATATTGGCAATACCATCGCCAACCCCTGTTACGATACCAACCTCGTTATCCTTAATCTCTAAATCAAATTCATCAACGCTGGCCTTGAGGATTGAAAGGATGCTTTCATCAACTGATGAAACACCAACTGCTGCATCAATCTTTGTAGCCAACTGCTTGATACGTCCTTTTTCGCTCCAATCGTATTCCTTTGTGCCCACTGAAAGAATGAAACCGCTCTTAATTGATTCATCCTTTACAAGATCAATCTCGATAGCTTCGTTTCCTGTTTCCTTAACAAGGAATCTCTTGATACCATTAAGCTGCTCATCAGATGGAGCTGTAACGTATCTTAACTTAGCCTTCTCAACAACCTCTAACTTTGCAGCGATGCTTTCCTCGAAGGCTTCCTTAATATCATAAAATAAATCAAAATCGCCGTTTGAGCATAGAAGCTTTAAGAAGTTTCTAATTTCGTGAGGGAAAATACTATCTACAACTACGCATTTCTTTGCAAGCTCAACTGTAGGATTTTTTAATTCCTCACCAATTGCAGGCACAGCTTCAAGAATAGAAGCGGCAGACTGCAAGAAAACTTCTGCATTAGCTATACTATGCAAACTACGTGCATATTCTAAAGTTTTTTCTGTCACCTTTACTCACCTGCTTTATCTATAAACTCGTCAAACAAGCTGCTGTCAACTTCAGCTCCTGTCTGACCACCAACAACCTTTGTTGTTGCATCAACAATAATATTTGCAATTTCCTTTTTAGCGCTGGCAATAATCTGATTCTTCTCGCGATTAGCCTCTGTAGCTGCAGCTGTTTTAATCTCAGATGCGTTTGCCTTTGCATCATTGATAATCTGCTGATACTGAGCATCTGCGCTTTTTCTTGCTTCGGAAAGTATTTCCTTCTTTTCCTGCTCTGCTTCTGCTAACTTCTCATCATACTGACGAGCCTTTTCATCTGCAGCGGCTTCCTTATCTTCAGCAGCTTTGAAAATCTCATCTGCCTCTTCCTGGCGCTTTGCAATAATATTTGCAATAGGCTTGAAGAAAAAGATTTTGAAAAGAATAAACAATGCCAGAAGGTTTACTACTGTCCAAAGAATATTCCAAAATGAAACGTTAATCATAATCCTTCATTCCTTTACTGTAACATTACGATAATCATAAGTGCGATAACGAAACCATAAATAGCTGTTGCCTCTGCAAGGGCACAACCTAAAATTAAGTTCTTCTGAATCTTACCTTCTGCCTCTGGCTGACGTGCGATACCCTCGCAAGCCTTACCTGTTGCAATACCGATACCAATACCTGCTCCAATACCTGTTACTACTGCAATACCTGCTCCAATTGCTATAAGTGTGTTCATTTTAATTCCTCCTATAATTTATTCTACTGCCTCTTTAATATACAAAGACGTTAAGAATACAAATACGTACGCCTGAAGTAATCCGTCGAATAAGTCGAAATAAAGACTAAATACGGCTGGAATAACTGGTGGGCATACAATCTTTAAAAGTTCCATAATTACGAATGCACCAAGTACATTACCAAAAAGTCGCATACAAAGTGATAGTGGCCTTGTAAACACATCCAAAATGTTGAATGGTGTAACGATAGCGACTGGCTCTGTGAATTTGTGAAGCCATTTCTTTACGCCATTTTGATAAATGCCTGCAAACTCTACTAAGACAATGCTCATAAGAGCAAGTGCTGCTGTGACATTTAGATCTTTTGTAGGTGATTTGAATCCGAACAAACCAATTATATTTGACAATCCAATGTATATGAGAACAGTTGTAAGATATCCTGTGTATATCTTTCCCTCTTCTCCAAGCATTCCACCCACTATTCCAGTAAGCTTTTCATATACGAGTTCCGCAAACGCTTGTCTTTTGCTGATGTTCTGCGTTTTCAAGTCGCGGGTCAGGAATATTGCAATTAGTACAAGTACTGCCATTACAATCCATGTGACCACTACCGATTCCATAACAGGAATTTCCAAGCTTCCTAGATGGATGGTGAAGACCGTCTCGCAATTTAGCTCTTCTATAAGCTTTTCTGCCAATGACGAACTCACATAAACACCTCCTATTCTTTATTTGATGCCATTATTTTAAACTTTTCGAACAAAAATATAAGATACAAATTGTACAATGTGTATAAATTTATAGACTTGACTTTTCGTTTGTCTATACCTCAAAAACAAACTATATATCACTGTAGGAAACATAAAAAAGAGGGCTAACCTAACCCGTCAGCCCCCTTTCACTACTCCTTATTCAGCCTCATTAACATCTACCGAGTCATCTTTAAAGAACAACATTTCTTCATTAAGTTTTTGTGCAATATCCTTCAAATCATCTGCTGAATCAGCAAGATTTGAAACTGTTGCAGAAAGCTCCTGAACTGATGCGCCAGTTGTTTCTGAGCTAGCTGCATTCTCTTCCGAAATTGCAGAAAGTGAAGACATTGCATCGGATACCACATCGTTTGATGTAACACACGTAGATGCGCCACCTGCGATATCTCTGATACCAACAACAGTGCCATCAATATCTTCAAGCATACCGTTTACAGATTCAAGAGTGCCACCAATAGCCTCCTGCTGCTCCAGGTTGCCCTGCTTAACCAGATTTGCTGCCGCAACAGCTGCCTCTGCCTGCTTCAAAAGCTCATCCATTTCAACTCGGATGGCCTGTGCCATGCTATCAGAATCATCCGCAAGCTTTCTGATTTCCTCCGCAACTACTGCAAAGCCCTTACCAGCCTCACCAGCACGGGCTGCCTCGATTGAAGCGTTAAGTGAAAGCAGGTTGGTCTGAGAAGCGATACCAGAAATACCTTCTACTCTATCGTTGATATTAGCAACGGCACTCTGTGTAGCGGAAATTGTTCTTGCAATCTCCTCAATCTTTTCTGTCATATCGCTACTAGAATCCTTAAGATTGATAAGGGATTTGCTGGATGCCTGTGAAGCTTCCTTCATCTTTCCAGCTAAGCTCTCCACATTGTCTGTAGAATGCTGAACGCCGCCAACTGCATCTGTAATCTTTCCAACATTTTCAGCAGCCTCCTGGATTTCCTCCGCCTGCTGAACAGCGCCTGTTGCAATCTCCTGCACTGCATTTGCTACAGTATCTGTTGTTGCAGCAATCTGATTTGCCATATCTGCCAAATCCTCTGATGATCTAGTAACAGTTGAGGCTGAGGTCTTGATTGCCGAAACGATACTTCCTAATTTATCAATAACTGAATTTGTACTTCTAACGATTTCACCAAATTCGTCTTTACGATTTGTGTAGTTATCAATCTTCTTAAAATGACCATCTGCCAAAAGAGTTACTGTATTGGTAACTGCCACGATTGGTTTTGTAAAGCTTGTTGCAACATATACTGCAATAATAACACCTATTACTAACAAGACTACGCCGATTACAACAACTGTAAGGGCCGCATAAACTGCATGTGCCATTATCTCTTTATCCTGCTGAGATACTGCAACATAATAACCGCTTATAGGTTCCTTAACCCACGACATATATGTAAGATTTCCATCAAATGAAGATGTGATAAGACCGCTCGAATCAGATGATGTCATAAATTCATATCCGCTCAGATCATATTCATCCTCAGGTGTTATTTCGAATTGAGCGTGAGCTACCATCATACCTTTAGTATCAGCGATAAAGCCATCACTAATATTTGATGCTAAGAATTCATGCAAAACATTTAAGTCAAAGCTTCGTTGAATTGTACCAATTACCTGTGTATGAGCCTCATTATATATAGGAACACAAATAATTGTGATTCGGTTTCCTGCCGACTTACTTACAACAACATCAGAAACTGCAGGCTGTCCAGTTGATACTGCCTGCTGGAAATAATCTCTATCAGCTATATTAGTAATTTCTTTTCTATCAGATCTAAGTAATTGGTCACCAGATGCCTTAGACAAAATGATACTAGTATTACCATCGTTCATATATTCGTTCAGCATATCCATCTGTGCCATCATGGCGTTATCTGGAACAGCTTGTCCTTCAGTTCCATAGCTTTCTATATATGCGATAGTGCTAGGAGAGGTAGCTATTGACTCTAGCATTGCTGTGTTCTTTTCGACCATCTCTGAAAATTCTGATTCAACAATACGCGCATTAGCCTCCAATAAATTCAAGGCATCCTTCTTCGCCTTATTAGTTGAACTTTTATAGCTTACAATAATAGCTATAATCAGCGGAACAGCAACTAACGCCGCAATCAAACAAATCAGCTTTGTCTTGATGCTATCTTTAGGCGCTATAGTTTTTGTCGTTTCTTGCTTAACTGAAGTCTTTTGTACCTTCTTGCCCATATTTGCCTCCTTTGTACAGCGAACCAATTCTAGCATTAATTTTACAATAGGATTTCTCGAAATATGTGTGGCATCTGTTAAATAATTGTGTTCAAATATTCATTTTTTTATGCTCCAGCATATAAAAAAAGAGTAGCCCCAAAAGGACTACTCTTACTATTATTCTGCACTTGAATAAATCTTATTACCTTTAACGTATTTATCTGTGATAAATGCATCGGCGTCGTTGTAAACCATACGCTCGATTCTTTCTCTAACAGACATATCTCGCATTGAATACATCTTGCTGTCATCGATAACTACAGCATCGAATTCGTATCCATCCTTAAATGTACCAACCTTGCCAAAATAGCTTCCGCCACCTAATGTAGCAAGATAGAACATTTCCTCAAATGATAATGGCTTAACATTAGTATCTACCAAACGATAGTACATCTTTGAAGCCTGAAGAGAAATAAGCATTGTCTTAATCATGTTCATAGATGAGCCTGCTGCCACATCTGTACCAAGACCAACATTAATACCTGCATCTATAAACTTACGTATTGGTGCAATACCTGATGTAAGGTTCATGTTTGAATCTGCGCAATGAGCGATGTAGGCGCCATGCTTTTTAAGAATGGCCATCTCTTCCTCACCTGAATAAACACAGTGTGCCATGATTGTAGGAAGCTCTGCTGTGCCCATAGTATCGAATATTTCATATGCATTTGCATAGCTGGTAGATTCAGGTACAAGCTCCTTAACCCATGCAACCTCAGACTGGTTCTCTGAAAGATGAGACTGAATTCTAAGGCCTCTTTCAACTGACATTTTACCAAGTCCTCTCATCAAATCATCTGAGCAGGATGGAATAAATCTAGGTGTAAGGATTGGCATGGTGTTTTTGTATCTGCCCTGGATGGCCTCTAACCATTCTGCGGTAGCCTTAAGAGATGCAGCTGCATCTTCCTCTTCAAGGTGGGCGCCACCATTTCTATCCATGTTTACCTTACCAACGTAGGTAATCATGCCTGTCTTTTCAAGCTGATCCATAAGCTCTATGGTAGCTTCAATGTGAAGTGTGGCAAATACAACTGCACGTGTGGTAAAGCAGCGACGTAAATCCTCTGAGAAATATTCATACGCCTTGCGAGCATAAGCTAAGTCAGAATATTTAGCCTCCTCAGGGAATGTGTATTTGCTAAGCCACTCCAAAAGTTCCTCATCCATACCGATTCCACGGAAGGTGTACTGAGGCGCATGAACATGCAAATCAGTCATTCCTGGAATGATAAGCTTATCGCCATAATCATATACTGGAAAATCCTTGTACTGGTCTGGAAGTTTGGAAAAGGCACCCTTGCAGATGCCGTCCACACAAACCACATAGCCATTGCTATATGTAACTATACTTTTACTTCCCTCCGAAAAGGCAATGCCTCCACGAAGGACAAAACTATCTTTATTCATAAAACTCCTAATTGCTAAAAATAACCGCTAGCCCTGAAGACCTCTAGCCTGTCTATCCATATCTTCTACTACGATATCGTAGATTTCGCCAAGTGTACGGCAGTACTCAAGTACCTTCCATGGCTCGTTTGTATGATAGTGAATCTTGATTAGCTCCTCATCACCTACAGCAAGAAGGCTGTCTCCAACAAAGTTCTCTGTGATGTAATCGTTGATTGCATCCTCATCAAGATCCTCTCCTTCAATAAGAAGCTGTGTATCATATCTAAATTCAATTGACTGCTCTGGTAACATTTTATTTTCCTCCTAGTAATTAGTACTTATTCTCTTAAAAGCAAGTAAGATTTTATCATATATTTACCAAAAAGTAACTATTGAAAAAAAATGTAAAAAAGTTGTTGACATAATGTGTTTTATACTGTAATATTAACTTCGTTGCTGAGGCAAACACAAAAGAAAACAGCGAACATGGTTCCTTGGTCAAGCGGTTAAGACGTCGCCCTCTCACGGCGAAAACAGCGGTTCGATTCCGCTAGGAACTGCTAAAAGCACTGCAAAATCTGCAGTGCTTTTTTTGTACCCATTTTCAGCTTCTATCCTTAGTCTTTGAGGGCATAAAAAAAGCCAGCGAAAATTCGCTGGCTTTTAATTATTTATCTTCTTCTGGCATTACGATAGCGATGTGTACTTCATCAAGCTGCTTCTGATCTACTGTAGCAGGAGCGTCCATCATAATATCCTGTGCGTTCTTATTCATAGGGAATGGAATAATCTCACGGATTGATTCCTCACCAGCAATAAGCATAACCATACGGTCTACACCAGGAGCGATACCGCCGTGTGGTGGTGCACCATAAGTGAATGCGTTGTACATAGCTGGGAATTTAGCCTTAACATCTTCCTCACCAAGACCTACAAGCTTGAATGCTTCGATCATGATTTCAGGATCGTGGTTACGGATAGCACCAGATGAAAGCTCTACACCGTTACATACTAAATCGTACTGATATGCAAGGATATCAAGTGGCTCCTTAGTCTGAAGTGCTTCCTTACCGCCCTGTGGCATTGAGAATGGGTTATGGCAGAACTCAAGCTCTCCTGACTCTTCACCGATTTCGTACATTGGGAAATCAACGATCCAGCAGAACTCGTATGTGTCCTTCTTCATGTGACCTTCTGCTGCTGCACCAAGAAGCTTTCTGAATACACCAGCAGTCTTTTGAGCAACAAGAAGTGGACCTGCAGCAAGACCAACGAAATCGCCAGGCTTAAGACCAAGCTTATCTATAACAGCAGCTTTTCGCTCCTGAAGGAACTTAGCGATACCACCAACAAGCTCTCCGTTTTCGTCAAGCTTGAACCAGTATGTCTTCTGTGCTGTAGCAACTTCTACTTCAGCAATCATAGCATCAATCTGCTTACGTGTAGCTGTAAGATTATCAACAACGATAGCCTTAACTACATTGCCCTCGAATGGACCAAATCCGCAATCAGCCATAACATCTGTAGCGTCCTGAAGAACAAGGTCGATACGAAGGTCTGGCTTGTCTGAACCGTACTTATCCATAGCCTCAAGATATGGGATACGTACGAATGGAGCTGTTGAAGCGCTCTTGTATACACCGTACTTAGCAAAGATTGGTGGAAGTACGTCCTCGATAACTGCGAAGACATCTTCCTGAGATGCGAATGCCATCTCCATATCAAGCTGATAGAACTCTCCTGGAGAACGATCAGCTCTAGCATCCTCGTCACGGAAACAAGGTGCAATCTGGAAATATCTATCAAAACCAGATGCCATAAGGATCTGCTTGAACTGCTGTGGTGCCTGTGGAAGGGCGTAGAACTTACCTGGGTGATTACGAGCTGGTACAAGGTAATCACGTGCGCCTTCTGGTGAAGAGCATGTAAGGATTGGTGTTGTGATTTCCATGAAATCATGTGCAATCATAGCTGCTCTTAATTCAGCAACGATTTTGCTTCTAAGAACGATCTTGCTCTTAACCTCTGGATTACGAAGGTCAAGATAACGATATTTTAAACGTGTATTCTCATCAGCTTCCTTTGAACGATTAATTTCGAATGGGAGCTCGTTGTGAGTACACTTTCCAAGTACTTCAATGCTAGTAGGAACTACCTCTATTTCACCTGTAGGAAGCTCTGTGTTCTTAGAAGAACGCTCACGAACTGTACCAGTAACTGAAATAGTAGATTCCTTATTAACAGAATCAATGACAGCCATCATTTCTTCTGTCTCAACGACTATCTGTGTAGTGCCATAGAAATCACGAAGGATAACGAAACCAAGATTCTTTGACACTTTTCTGATGTTTTCAAACCAACCAACTAATGTAACTTCTTTGCCAGCATCTGCAAGACGTAGCTCGTTACAGTTGTGTGTACGTGACTGGGTCATTTTATATCTCCTCTTCTATAATGAATAACATAGGGCCATTTAGCCCACGCTAAACAGCCCTTTAATAATACACCTTTTTAATATGCAAGTCTAGATATCTTGTGAGACTTATCTAGTTTTCCAGTGGCTTTCATACCGGCCTCTAAAAGCTTTGTAAGCTCCTCTCTTCCGATGACTATTTTGGTGTCATCATCTAAGGTAACAACCACGTTTGTTTCGCAATTAGCACAGCTTCCGCCAGGACAGCCTTCATCGCAATCTGCATCCTCACATAGATTAGCACAGTTAGTGCAATCCACCTGATACATGTTTTTGCGATTGATTACGCCGATTTCCTCTAAGGTGTTAACCATGCGGTATACTGTGGCGCTTCCTATATTCTTATCCTTTCTAACAGCTTCGCGATATATTTCCTTAACGCAGGATGGGTCACTGTTAAGTATGATATCCAAAATCGTAAGACGCTGCTTTGTAATTCGACAGCCAGATTCTCGCAGCTGCTGTATGATAATATCCCTCTGTTCTGTTTCCATTACATCCATTTCACTACCTCTGCCTACTCAGAAAAAAATCCCAGCCCCTAAGGGCTGGAAATCATAGTTAATGTTACTTTAAAATCTTATCTTTAGCGTAATCTCTGACAGCCTTGAAGCTTTCCTTGCTGATTACGTGTTCAATACGACATGCATCCTCAGCTGCTATCTCCTCATCAACACCAAGCTTAACAAGAATTTCTGTAATAAGCTCGTGTCTTTCTAGAATCATTTCAGCAATTTCTTTGCCTTCATCTGTAAGATATATGTATCCAGCATCTGTAACTGTAATGTGGTTCTTTTCCCTGAGGTTCTTCATTGCAATGCTGACTGATGACTTTTTGAAATTCAGTTCGTTGGCAATATCAACAGAGCGGACAACAGGTAATCTCTTGCTAAGAATTAAAATAGTCTCTAAATAGTTTTCTGCTGATTCGTTAACAAATGTTCTCAAAACGTTTACCTCCTAATTATAAATGGATTAGAAATTTCAATTGCACACAACCCACTTATATTGAATAGGTTATCACACTTCTTACTCTTGTGCAACTGTATAAACTATAGTTAGTTTACCCTAACTGGTAACTTTTTTCAAGTATTCTAAATCAATTCTTAAACTTTTATAAAATAAGTCTATAAAGTGTTGACGCTGAGTTGATTTCCGTATAAAGTGCAACTATGGTTTTTTAAAGATGACAACAGGAGGACCATATGAACGATTTCAGATATCGCATGGCAAAATTTTTTAATGGACGCACTGGAGTGGATGCATTAGGACGCACCTTCACATGGCTTGCACTAATCCTTATGTTTCTTACTATGATTACACACTCTAATATAGTTTATTTACTTGCCATGGGTTGCTTAATCTACAGCATATGGCGAATGTTTTCCAAGAATTACCAGAAGCGCTACAACGAAAACGCCATCTTCTTACAAAAGACAGCAGGCATTCGTAGTAAGCTTTCAGTATTACCATTTAAGATAAGAACTTTTTTCAACAAAACAAAAACTGAATACAACCAGCGAAAGGTATATGCCATTTTCAAATGCCCTAGCTGCAAGCAAAAGCTTCGCGCTCCAAAGGGACGTGGAAGGATTCAGGTAACCTGTAGTAAATGTCATTCAGTATTCATTAAAAAGGTGTAATCTTGTTTGGATATATTAATGCTGATATAAAACAACTATCAGAAGACGACAAAAATAAATACAGACAGTTTTACTGCGGACTATGTCACGCCCTTGGCAAATCAGCCGGCTTTAAAGGACAAATCTTGCTTAATTACGACCTTTGTTTTTTAGCTATCCTTTTACAAAGCCTTTATGAACCAGAGCTATCAAAGGACAGCACCTGGTGTATGATTCATCCTTTCAAAAGAAAGCCTTTCTTTGAAAGCGAAGCCATCTCCTACGCGGCTGACATGGATATCATCCTGTCATACTACAGCCTGATGGACAACTACACTGATGATAATTCAAAGCTTGCCAAGGTTGCTGCAGACAGTCTTAAAAATAACTACAAGGTTATTAAGGATAAATATCCTAGACAGGTAGCCGCAATTGAACAATATATTAAGAATCTTTCAGTGGCTGAGGCTGCTAATGAAACCAACATCGACAAGATTTCCAGCTACACAGGCGAAATGCTTGGTACACTTATGAACTGGAAGGACGATGCCTGGGGCAAGACTCTTCACTGCATGGGATTTCACATGGGTAAATTCATTTACATTTTGGATGCCTATGATGATATGAAAAAAGATGAAAAGCATGGAAACTTTAATCCACTGCTATTTATGAAAAATGAATCGCCAAAGGAATTTGAGACCTTCGTGAGAATTAACCTCACCTCTCTCATGGCAGAATGTGCCAAGGGCTTTGAGCGATTGCCTATAGTTGAAAATGTAGATATTCTTAGAAACATCATTTATTCAGGTGTTTGGACTAAATATGAATATCTTCAGATAAAAGACAAAAAATCCACTAACAAGGAGAAGCCTTGATGATTGATCCTTACAAAGTTCTAGGCGTTGAAAGAGGCGCTTCAGACGAGGAAATCAAAAAAGCATATAGAAGCTTAAGCCGTAAATATCATCCTGATGCTAACATCAATAATCCTAACAAGGAACAGGCGGAAGAACGATTCAAAGAAATCCAGGCTGCCTACAATCAGATTATGGATGAGCGTCAAAACGGCAGCTACTCTAACAGCTATTCTGGTGGATTTGGTTATGATAATAACAGCTCTGGCGGCTACAACTTGCAAATGCAGGCTGCCGCAAATTACATTAACGCAAGACAGTTTGCTCAGGCTTTAAATGTACTACATTCCATCCCTGATAGCGGACGAAACGGACAGTGGTATTTCTTCGCTGCCGTTGCTTCACAGGGACTTGGCAATCTAAACGATGCCAGAGAATACATCTCGCGCGCTATCGCTTTAGAGCCTAGCAATTTTAGATACAGACAATTTCAGCAAAGCATCGATTTCGGTACTAGCTGGTACAACACCACTGGTGCTGGCTACGGATACACAAGACCTTATTCAGGGGTTACAAGATGGTGCGTAAGTATGATAATATTAAATCTGCTTTGCAATATTTGTTGTTGCTTTTAAAAGATTATTACTAGGTCATTCGGACCGTTCATATATTTTCTCCCTTCAAAGAACCCGCGGGCTTCAGCCACCCGCGGGTTCTTTACTTTCCTTATTTATCTTGTACCTCTTTGTTTTTCTTTTCCTTTTTAATCTTTCTCTTTTTGTGAATCCTAATTATAACTACAACTACTATTGCTACTATAATAATGTATGGCAATAAATATATTAAACCAATCACAAGATTCTGAAGGAATTCAATAAATCCTGTAAAGGAACCTGCAAATGCTTCTGCAAAACGATTCCATGCACTGTCTGCCTTTACCTCTGAATAGGTAACAACTTCACTGATATCTACTGAAACTGTGCTGTAGTCTATCTTGTCATCATAGGTCTTTTTCTGTGCTGTGTAGCTTTCAATCTGATATTGAACATCATTTATTCTGTCTTCTATTTCAAGAAGGTCTGTTACGTTATCAGCTTCTGCTTCCAGCTCCTGAAGACGCTCAAGCTTTGTATTTAAGCTCTTTAATCTGGCCTGAACATCAACATAGCTTGATGTGATATCCTCAACGTTTTCACTTTTAGATGTAAGGGAGCCTACATCTCCAACACTGGACATAAAGTCCTGATACTTGTCAGCTGGTATTCTGGCTAGCATGTTGGCACTGCGGCCGCCGTATTCTACGCTTCCGTAGGTGGAATTGCTTTCAAGATAACCACCATTTGAGGACACAAGCTCTTTTACTCGGGCAACATCTTCGTCGAACTTCTTGGTTTCTAAGCTAATGTTTGAGTTATACACAAGCTTTCTTGAGGTATCATAGCCAGATAAATCTACATCTTCCCCCTCTGCGCCCTCATCTGCAGTCGTTTGGGTATCCACGTCGTAATCCTCTACTGCCGTCTCCTCAAAGCCAACAGCATCTTTTGCCATGAATGAATTAGATGCCTGCTTTAAAGAGCCTTCACTAGAGCTGCCACCACATGCTGTGGCAAAAGCCATGGTGCATACTGCGATTAACACTAATAATCTTTTTT
>JAEEGL012407397.1_pt1 | contig 14303 bp, 11 predicted proteins | sample 9134231 | NCBI WGS metagenome assembly JAEEGL01 (sample SAMN16246548, study PRJNA631951) | gut metagenome | biome: gut microbiome; feature: rumen; material: fiber-attached | host: Bos | place: Iran: Karaj | collected 2018-10 | reverse complement strand
TGATTCGCAGTTCCACGGCCGCATTACGGTTAATCGATACGAACTGGTTATGCTCAAGTTTGATTACATTGCCGTTCTCTGCGGCAATAACAGATGACACGCGTGTCAGCTCACCCGGCTTATCCGGAAGCAGTACTGATACGGTGAATATTCTGTCTCTCATAATGAGTCCCTGCTGTACAACAGATGACATTGTGATGACATCCATGTTACCGCCGGATAATATCGATACAACTCTCTTATCCTTAAGATCAAGCTGCTTAAGTGCTGCAACCGTAAGTAATCCCGAATTCTCAACTATCATCTTGTGGTTCTCAACCATATCAAGGAAAGCAACCACCAGATCTTCATCATCAACCGTTATGACATCATCAAGATTATCCTTAAGATAAGGGAATATGTTCTTACCCGGTGTCTTAACCGCAGTACCGTCGGCTATTGTGTTAACACCAGGAAGTGTAACTACCTTGCCTGCTTCAATGGAAGCCTTAAGACATGCAGCTCCTGCAGGTTCAACGCCTATTACTTTGATCTTGGGATTAAGAAGCTTGGCAAGTACGGATACACCTGTAGCCAATCCGCCGCCGCCCACGGGAACAAGTATGCAGTCAACAAGGGGAAGTTCCTTAAATATCTCCATGGCGATTGTGCCCTGGCCTGTTGCTACGGCAACATCATCAAAAGGATGGATAAATGTATATCCCTTCTCCTCTGCAAGCTTAAGTGCATGGGCGCATGCTTCGTCATATACATCGCCGTATAATACCACCTCAGCTCCGTAACTCTTGGTACGGTTAACCTTAATAAGAGGTGTGGTAGTGGGCATCACGATAACTGCCTTGGCTCCGAAACACTTGGCAGCATATGCAACACCCTGTGCATGATTACCGGCAGATGCGGTTATTAATCCCTTCGCTCTCTCATCATCAGATAAGGTGCTGATCTTATAATATGCACCTCTTAACTTATATGCTCCGGTAAACTGCATATTCTCAGGCTTAAGATATACCTTACCGCCTGTCTGAGCGCTTAAATAGTCGCTGTATATAAGCTTAGTCTCCTGTGTGACTTTATTTACCGCCTCGCAGGCTTCTTCAAATTTATCAAGTGTTAACATTTTTTACTCCTTAGTCCTGGGGCCAATTAAAGTAGTCGTCCTTATCATCCATATCTTCTTCCGGTTCATCAGGTTCATCGCCCTTTGCAAACAGTGCCTTAACAAATGCATCAGGATCAAATTCCTGAAGGTCTGATATTCTCTCGCCCACTCCGATAAACTTAACCGGAATACCAAGTTCTGACTGAACCGCGATCGCAATACCGCCCTTGGCCGTACCGTCCATCTTGGTGATCACGATACCCGATAACGGAGCCACTTCAGAGAATTCCCTTGCCTGCACCAGTGCATTCTGTCCTGTAGTGCCGTCTAAGACGATCAGATTCTCTCTCTTATAATCCGGAAGATTCTTATCGATGATTCGATTCATCTTCTCAAGCTCATTCATCAGGTTCTTCTTGTTATGAAGCCTTCCTGCCGTATCAACCAACAGAACATCCGCGCCTCTGCTTCTTGCAGCATTGGTTGCATCATACAATACGCTTGAAGGATCTGCTCCCTCGCCTGCGGATATGATATCCACCTCTGCTCTCTTGGCCCATTCTTCAAGTTGTTCCGTAGCTGCGGCACGGAATGTATCCGCTGCTGCTATAAGAACCTTCTTGCCTCTTTTACGATATATGGATGCCAACTTACCGATCGTTGTAGTCTTACCCACACCGTTGACTCCGATGACCATTACAACACTCGGCTTGGATAAGAAATCATAATCCTCACGGGATACCTGCATCTGTTCCTTAATACCGTCTATCAGAAACTGCCTGCACTCTGCCGGAACTCTGATGTGATTGGCCTTAACATCATCACGAAGCTTATCAAGTATCTCTTGTGTGGCATGTATTCCCACATCACCCATAACAAGTATTTCTTCAAGTTCTTCATAGAAATCCTCATCTATCTTGTCATGACCCGAGAATACGCTCTCTATTCCGCCTACAATATTATCTCTTGTCTTAGTTAAGCCCTGCTTAAGCCTTCCGAAGAAACCAGCCATTACGTAAGCGCCTCCTCTACGAGATTGACACTTACAAGCGTCGATACACCCTTCTCCTGCATGGTTATACCGTACAATCTGTCGGCTCTTTCCATAGTACCCCTTCTGTGGGTGATGACTATGAACTGAGTATGCTTGGTAAGCTTATGTAAGTACTTGGCGAATCGCTCGACATTGCTCTCATCAAGCGCCGCCTCGATCTCATCAAGCAGACAGAACGGTGAAGGCTTAAGATTCTGAATCGCAAATAGCAGCGCAATTGCCGTAAGAGCCTTCTCACCACCGGATAACTGCATCATATTCTGAAGTTTCTTGCCCGGAGGCTGTGCCTCTATTCTGATACCGGCTTCAAGGATATCCTGATCTTCCATAAGTTCAAGACTTCCGTGTCCGCCGCCGAACAATTCCTTAAAGACCTTATCAAACTCCGTCTCTATAGCATGGAACTTATCCTTAAACTGCTTACGCATCGCAGTATCAAGTTCCTCGATTATACCCATTAATGTCTTCTCTGCTTCAACCAGATCATCATGCTGAGTCTTAAGGAATGTGTATCTCTCGGATACCTGCTTATATTCCTCGATGGCACCGACATTGACATCACCTAACTTACGTATGTCCTCACGAAGCGTTGACACGCTTGCCTTCATTCCGGCCAAATCGTTCATGGAAGGATCACGCATGTTCTCCGCATCACGAAGAGTGATCTCGTATTCATTCCACATATAGTCGATCTGTGCCTGAATCGATTCGGTGAGTTTCTCGGTTGCAGCCTGCAGACGATATCTCTCCTTATCAAGCCTTGACCTTGTCTCACTTAATTCTTCCCTCACAGCGAAGAAATTCTTCTGCTTCTCGGCAAGTTCTTCTTTCTTACGGATGTCCTCATTAAGCTTATCGCTTGTCTCAGCTTCCGTTGTATGAGAGGCCTTAATGGTCTCCTCTATCTCATGAATGTTATTCTCTTTCTCTTCAATTAACTTAGCACCGCCGCCGAGTTCTCCTTCTATCTCCTTAAGTTCGGCCTCGAAGCGTTCTCTCTCCGCTCTGATTCGATCCAGATTCTGCTGTTCGAATCCAACCTGCTGCATGATCTTCTCTGCTTCAAGTTCTGCCGTCTTAAGTTCTTCGGATATATCGCTCTCATCTTTATGCAGTGCATCGAGTTGGCCCTGCTGTTTCTCAATATGAGCGGTCTTATCTGCCTCAAGTTGCATTGAAGCTTTAAGTTCTTTCTCGATATTCTCCTTCTCGGCGCTGTTATCAGCTACCTGCTTCTCAAGATCTGCCGACTCATTCTTAAGGCTGTCATAGTCCGCCTTATTCTCTTCCTGTCTGTTACGGGCACTTGTAAGATTAAGTCTCGCCGTGTTTTGCGCAATGAACTTCTCCTGAAGAGTCATCTTAAGTTTCTCGATCTCAACTCTTTCCTCATTACGCTTATTCTTGGTCTCTTCAATGGCTGATAGAAGTCTGTCGATCTCCTTTAAGGAGTCCTTCATGCTCTTATCAAGTTCATCCATCTCACGTCTTCTTGATAAGAGGTTGCTGTTATTCTTAAATGCACCACCACTGATTGCACCGCCGGGCACAAGTAACTCACCCTCCAAGGTGACCATTCTGATGCCGTAATCATACTTACGTGCGATCTTGACGGCATTGTCAACATTATCTACAACAACGATTCTGCCAAGCATAGCCTTGGCAACATTGACATATTCTTTCTTGGTCTTAACAAGGCTGTCTGCCAGTCCTAATACGCCCTTTTCATCAAGTACCTCCGGAGTCTTGAATTCCTGAGGATTCTTAATACTTGTGAGGGGTAAGAATGTAGCTCTTCCGGCTCTCTCCTGCTTAAGGAAAGCGATCATCTTCTTGGCCGTCTCTTCATCATCGGTAACGATATTCTGGATATTTCCGCCAAGAGCCGTCTCGATAGCCGTCTCATACTTCTTCTCTGCCGTAACAATATCGGCAACAACACCTATGATACCCTTATGCTTCTCCTTCTGCTCCATTACGCGCTTAACGGAGCCGCCGTATCCTTCATATCTTTCGGTGATGTTGGACAGCGCCTCTAATTTACTCTTATCCTGATGGTATTTAACCTGCTCGTCACGAAGCTTGGTATCCATCTGGGTAAGTTCTTCTTTTAACTTAGCCACACTCTCTTCCTTGGATTTCTGTGTGGCATTTAATTCATTGATCTGCTCTGAGATCTTCTCAAATTCATCCTCAAACTGCTTGATAACATCCTGTTGCTTGGCTTCGTCGGTTCTTGCCGCAACGAGCTTACTTGTAAGTTCTGCCTTGCGGATATCGATCTGCTCCTGCATCGCAGTTATACGCTCGGCTCTCGAACGGATATTGGCACGTTCATTCAGAGCTTCAATGATATCGTTCTTGCAGTTCTCTATATCCGAATTGATCTGTTCGATATTACCCTGAACATCCGAAAGTCGCTTAAGTACTTCGTTCTTCTTATCATTGGCCTCATTAAGTCTTGCATCTACGGTAGACTTCTTGGCATTTAAATCTTCTTCTTCCTTAAGTTTGGCATCAAGTTCACCGGATACGCTCTCCTTACGTGTACCCAGATGTGCCTCATTACCGCGGATTGAATTGATCTGCTCTTTAAGAAGTTCGATCTGATTCTCAAGACGCTGGCGAACTGTTCCTGTCTCACCCAAGGCCTTTCTCTCTTCTTCGATTACCTTCTCAAGTTCTTCGATGTCAAGTATTGTCTGCTCATATTCAGACTTAGTATTCTCATATTTAGCATCAGCTTCTTCATACTCTTTAATTGTATTCTGAAGATTGATGTTGGTCTCATTTAAGCGGTCTTTGATCGAATTATTCTCAAGCAGGAACATATTGACATCCAGTGTCTTAAGTTCCTGTTTCTTATCAAGATATATTCTTGCCTTGGAAGCCTGACGCTCAAGGGGACCTACCTGCTTCTCAAGTTCACCTAAGATATCCGATACACGAACGAGGTTGTTACGCTCTTCATCAAGCTTCTTCTCAGAAGCGATCTTACGTCTCTTAAACTTAACGATTCCTGCCGCTTCATCAAACAGTTCTCTTCTGTCCTCAGGCTTACCTGAAAGAATCGCATCGATCTGACCCTGACCTATGATCGAATATCCTTCCTTACCGATACCCGTATCATAGAACATCTCACTGATATCCTTAAGTCTGCACGGTGCTCCGTTAATAAGGTATTCGCTCTCTCCCGAACGATACAGTCTTCTGGCTACCGTAACTTCATCGAAATCAATTGCCAACTGATGATCCGAATTATCAAGCGTTATTGCCACATAAGCATAACTTAAGGGCTTACGCATCTCTGTACCGGCAAAGATAACATCCTGCATGGATGCACCACGAAGCTGTTTGATTCTCTGCTCACCTAACACCCAACGAACCGCATCCGCAACATTACTCTTGCCCGAGCCGTTGGGGCCCACTATGCCCGTGATTCCGTTATGAAACTGAAAGTTTATTTTGTTGGCAAAGGACTTAAATCCCTGTACTTCTATACTCTTAAGATACATATTGTTCTGTTGCCGTATCTAATATTCCCTTAATACTAAATACTACTTACTATCTCCTCTAAGTCTGTCTATCGCCTCAGCGGCTGCCGCCTGCTGCGCGGCTTTCTTGGTTCTTCCCTCTCCGTAACCTATAACTTCACCGTTAAGAACAGCTTCCGCCATGAATGTCTTATTATGATCGGGGCCCTTCTCCCCTGCCATTCTGTATTCGAATGAATCATAGTTGCTTGCCTGAACAAGCTCCTGCAAAGTAGTCTTGGAATCCTGAATCGACTTACCTTCAACAAGTTCATCAAGCACGTAATCATATATGAACTCCTTGGCCGTATTAAGGCCTCCGTCCAAATACATTGCTCCGATAACGGCTTCCATGACATCGGATATGATGGAGTCTCTGTCTCGTCCACCCGTCATCTCTTCGCCCTTACCAAGCAGAATATACTCTTCCAATCCTATATTCCTTGCGCATTTGGCCAATGCCGGCTCACATACCATGGAAGCTCTTAACTTGGTTAATTTACCTTCTTTAAGGTCTTCATGCTTGTGATAGAGATAATCGCTTGATACCAGTTCAAGCACCGCATCTCCCAGGAATTCAAGCCTCTCATAGTCCTTACGTCCGCTCCTTGTCCGCTCGTTTGCAAAAGACGAATGGGTCAGAGCCATCGTAAGTAACGACGCATCTTTAAATGAATATCCGATCTTTTTCTCCAGTTCGGTTTGCTCTTTTGCGTATTTTAACGTCTCCAAAAGCGCACTCCTTTACAAACCAAAAAGCCCTTATTATTGGGCTTTTTGTTTGACATTAGTCAACTTCGTTCTTGATAAGTTCAACCGCTTCACCTACAGTGGTTATCTTCTCAGCCTTCTCCGGCGGAATCTCTATATCGAATTCCTCTTCCAATCCCATTATTATCTGGAACACATCCAGCGAATCAGCTCCCAGATCATCTACGAAGGTTGTCTCCATCGTAATCTCTTCAGGGTCTACACTTAATACCTCTGCAATAACCTTCTTCAGTTTCTCAAGTTCCATATTATTCCTCCTACTGTCTATAATACAGCTTTAATCTTCTCGCTGATGTTTTGTTCTTTAAATTTAACACACTCAAGCAATGTATTCCTTATTTCCTTGGGTGTACTGCTTCCGTGCGTCTTCACCACCAGACCGTTAAGTCCAAGCATTGGTGCTCCGCCGTATTCCGATGCATCGTATTTCTTAAGCTTATCTTTGAGTGCCGATTTAACTAACAGAGCTCCTATCTTGGTCTTGGCGGATGACATCATTGCATCCTTAAGTTCTCCCATAAGAACCTTGCCGGTGCCTTCATACATCTTAAGCAGTACATTGCCTACAAATGCATCGCACACAACCACATCCACATCTCCGTAGGGAATATCTCTAGCCTCAACACTTCCTACGAAATTGATCTCGGGACAAGCCTTAAGTAACGGAAATGTCTCCTTGACCAGATTATTACCCTTATCTTCTTCGGCTCCGATATTGACTATGGCTACCTTGGGTCTGCTTACTCCGACCACATTCTCCATATATATCGAACCCATCTTGGCAAACTGTACAAGCATTGAGGGTCTTGCATCAACATTGGCTCCGCAGTCTACAATAAGTGACATACCCTTCTTGGTAGGAAGAAGCGGTGCCAAAGGAGCTCTCTCCACGCCCTTGATTCGTCCTACGATCACCTGTCCTCCCACAAGTGTCGCTCCGGTTGAACCGGCTGATACATATGCATCACATTTGCCTTCCTTGACCATATTCATGGCAACCACTATGGAAGAATCCTTCTTCTTGCGGATAGCCATAACAGGCGGTTCTGCATTCTCTATAACATCCGGTGCATCTACGATGTTAAGTCTGCTCTTGTCATATACTATTCCCTCATTGATCTTCTCATCAGCTAAAGCCGCCTCAATATCGGCCTTCCTGCCCACAAGATTGACAATGAGTCTGTCATTATCCTTAAGCGCCCTGAGTGCTCCCGTAACATTACATGCGGGGGCATTATCTCCACCCATGGCATCAAGGGCAACTTTGGTATATTCTGCCATATCTCCCTCTCCGAATCAACTACTTCATTACTATACAAGAGACACCAGCAAAAAGCAAGTATTTCTACAAATCTCTGAATCTGAATTCCTTCGCTCCCGAAGCGTATTCTCCGACTGTCTGACCCTGTCCGTTAAGCATATATTTGTATGTCATAAGACCGTCCAATCCGACAGGACCTCTTGCGTGCAATTTGCTCGTGCTGATTCCGACCTCTGCGCCGAATCCGTATCGGAATCCATCAGAGAATCTTGTGGAACAGTTACGGTATACACCTGCCGAATCCACTAACCTCATAAATGTATCCGCGGCGTTATCATCATCAGTTATTATCGCATCGGTATGATGAGAGCCGTGGGCATTGATATGTGTTATGGCTCCGTCTATATCATCAACCACTTTGACAGAAGCCATAAGGCTTAAGTATTCTACATATCCTTCTTCACCCACCGGGTCTATGGTTATGATTCCTCTTGAGGCGAAATCTCCCTTAAGAGTAACTCCGACCTCATCCATTGCAGCCTTAAGCTTAGGCAGGAATTCATCTGCAATGTCTTTATGAACAAGTAATGTCTCAACCGCATTACATGCAGCCGTGTACTGAATCTTGGCATCGGTTATAATCTTAATCGCCATATCGATATCGGCCGCCTTATCAACATATATATGACATATTCCGTCGGCATGACCCATAACGGGGATCCTGGTATTATCCATGATATATCTGACAAATGCATTGGAACCTCTGGGAATGATAAGATCCACATCTCCGTAACAATCAAGCAATTCATCTATTTCGCTGTGTGATGTGGCCTGGAAGAGACATTCCGAAGGCAATCCTGCGCTAACAACCGCTTCATGAATAAGATCAAACAATACCTTATTGGTATTCACGGTCTCTTTACCGCCCTTTAATATGGCGCAATTACCGCTTTTGATGCACAGAGAAGCTATCTGGATAAGGGCATCGGGTCTTGCCTCGAATATGACACCTATAACACCTATGGGACAGGTTATACGTGTAAGAACAAGTCCTTCATCGAGCTGTCTGTGCAGAGTTACACGACCTATCGGATCATCCAGCCCAATAAGACTTACTATACCGTCAACAGATGCCTTTAATTTGCCCTCATCAAACTTAAGTCGTTTTAATACGGAACCGGGTATTTCATTAGCCTCTGCCTCTGCCATATCAATGTGATTGGCATCAAATATCTTATCCGCATTGGCCTTAAGCGATTCGGCTATTAACTTAAGCGCCTTATTACGCTCATCTACAGGCACATTTGCCATATAAGGTGCCTTAAGTTTCATTTTCCTTGCATCATCTCTAATACTCATAAGCTTCCTCTTCCCGAATAGAAAAACAACGGCTACAGGATACACCTATAGCCGTCAATTCATGCTATTTCGTAATGATTAGTCTACAGCAACGATTTCCTTCTTGTTGTAAGAACCGCATGCCTTACATACTCTGTGGGGAACCATTAAAGCACCGCACTTGCTGCACTTAACAAGAGTAGGAGCTGTCATCTTCCAATTAGCTCTTCTCTTATCCCTTCTTCCCTTAGAAGATTTATTCTTAGGACAAATTGACATATCTACACCTCCTTTAAGAGTTAACAATCATTTTATGCGCTGTTTAGTCATTACACACGCGCCTATGTATTATATGGTGCTTTGACACCCTTTGTCAACCATTTTTTTAAAAAAGCGCTCACCTAAATGTGAGCGCCTTAAATGTCATTTATACACTTCCTTAAGAAGGACTACAGACCCATGAACAATCCCTGAGTTTTCCTCTTCTCATCATCCATTCTGCGTCTTTGCATCATGTTCTGATAATCGCGAAGTACCTGATTCTTCTTAAGCTGTGAGCTCGCCTTAGCTATATCCGTATCAGCTATACGGCTCTTGGCTGCAACCGTATTCTCTGCCTCAACCTTACTTGATCTGATCCTGTGCTCCAAACCGTTAGTCTGTGCACCGACTTCACTTCTGGCACTGCTTATCTGACCGATAACTTCGGAAGGTGTGCCTTCTGCCTTGAAGCCCTTAAGTACATAAGACTCATTATACTTAGTCTGTGTGGTCATATCGTTCATGCCCGCATTGTACTGGTCAATCTGATTCTGGATAGCCATCTTATCAGAAGCCGACATCGTACCGTTCATCTGTCTGACAGACAGTTCGTTGATGCTCTGAGCATAATCGACCATCCCTGCAAGGCCCGAATCTTTGATATTCTGATAAGCCTGATCCATAGCCGCATTCTGCTGCATGGCTTCCTGTGTCCTGATCTGGCTCTCCATCTTCTGTGCAATAGCCAGCTCTGAAGGGCCGTCGGCAGCTCTCTGAAGCTTATTACCGCTGGCGATCTTGCCATATAATGACTTATTGTAATTATTGTTAACGCTGTTGTTATATCCGCCTAATCCACTGATTGCCATATCAAATATTCCTCCTTCCGTCCTTGTAGGAAGTCGTACCGATCATGTACCAAAGTACTACTTATGTACATTTATTCTATGCCCAATACACGCAAATGTCAATAAATTCGTATCTGTTATCAATAATATACTATCAAGTGTAACAAATGTGTTATATTAATTGTATGAAAGTAACCGGAATAATTGCGGAATACAATCCGTTTCATAACGGACACAAATACCAGATAGACGAGATCAAGGCAAATGAATGCGATTATGTCATTGCAGTATTAAGCGGTGACTTCACGCAACGGGGCGAACCGTCGATTGTCGATAAGTATGCAAGGACCAGGATGGCGCTTTTAGGTGGCGTGGATCTGGTAATCGAATTGCCTGTTATATATGCTACTGCCGATGCCAAGCGATTTGCATCAGGCGGTGTATCTATACTTCACAATCTCGGTGTTGTGGATGAACTTGCCTTTGGGGTTGAAGCAGGCAATGAGCAGATTATCCTTAAGCTTGCCGAGTTTCTGTCAGACCCTCCGGCCTTATACGAAGAGACACTGGACGGATATTTACGTAAAGGTTACTCTTATCCCCTTGCACGTCAGAAAGCGCTGGAACTGTATTTTCCGCAATCCATGTTATCGAATCTGGATAAGCCGAACACAATACTTGCCATAGAATACTGTAAGGCAATACGAAATCTTCATTCCGATATTAAACCGCAGGCAATCACACGTAAGGGTGCTGATTATTCTGCAACCGAACTTGACGTGGACGGAATGAGTTCCGCTTCCGCAATAAGGCTGTTATTAAGTGAGGCCTTCGTGGACAGTATATTATATGATCATATGCCGGCAGAATGCGTTGACGTCTTAAGAGAATCCAAGTTCATGTTCTTAAATGATTTCAGTTCGTATTTGCATTATAAGCTTATGCATGAGACTGATTTTGTCGACTTCTTGGATGTGACAAGCGCCTTTAGCAGCAGAATCACATCAAGTATTCCTCAGTTTATCGACTTTGATTCTTTCATTAGTGTATTAAAGAGTAAGAATATCACTCATACAAGTGTTAACAGGCTTCTTACCCACATTATGCTTAATATACACGGTAATGCCCCTGTTACGGCTCCTTATGCAAGAGTCCTCGGATTCAGAAGATCAGCCGAGCCTCTGTTAAGCGAGATCAAGCGGCGAAGCCGTATACCGCTTATCACCAAGCTTGCCGATACAGATATACATTCAAGCCTTGAGATAGATATCGCTTCGGCACATATATATGAAGCTGCTGTCACTGACAAATATCATATTCCGATAAGAAACGAATATGAACGACAAATAGTTATAATTGATTAGACTGCTATATCAAAAGGGCTCGCAGATACATCTGCAAGCCCTTTAATATGCTGTTAAACTGACTTAGATTGACATCATTACACAAGCTGTGCCTGTACGGCCGTAAGTGCGACAACACCCACCACATCTTCCCACGAACAACCTCTTGAGAGGTCATTAACGGGCTTGGCAAGACCCTGAAGCATGGGACCGTAGGCTTCTGCCTTACCCAGTCTCTGAACGAGCTTATAGCCTATATTACCGGCATCCAGATTAGGGAATATAAGCACGTTAGCTCTTCCGCCTATCTCCGAATCCGGAGCCTTAGCCTTGGCTACCATGGGTACGATAGCCGCATCTGTCTGCAATTCACCGTCTATAACAAGATTAGGATACTCCTCATGAGCGATACGTGTAGCCTCAACCATCTTATCTACGAGAGGATGCTTGGCACTGCCCTTGGTTGAATGTGACAACATTGCAATTATGGGCTTGGCACCCACAAGGTTCTTAAATGACTTGGCTGATGTATCCGCAATCGCTGCCAATTCCTCGGGATTAGGATCCTGATTAAGTCCGCAGTCCGCAAATAAGAACGTACCGTTATATCCCATATCACAATCCGGAACATCCATAATAAAGAAACCGCTTACGAGCTTGGTTCCGGGTGCAGTCTTAAGTATCTGAAGCGCCGGACGAAGGGTATCTGCCGTTGCATGGCAGGCACCGGCCACCATTCCGTCTGCATCATTGGCCTTAACCATCATTACACCGAATGTAAGATAGTCGGTAAGAAGGGTCTCTCTTGCCTTCTCGGGAGTCATTCCCTTAGCCTTACGAACCTCATAGAGAAGATCGGTATATTCATCAAGTTTCTCGGTCTTATGGGGATCTATAATCTTAGCTCCGTCAAGTTCGATATCAAGCCATCCGGCACCGTCAAGGATCTTCTCTTCGTTACCTACTAAGATGATATTGGCTATGCCCTCCTTAAGAATATGAGATGCCGCTATAAGGGTTCTCTTATCCGTTGTCTCGGGTAATACGATCGTCTTGATGTCGCTTCTTGCTCTTTCTTTAATCTTGTCAATATAGTCTCCCATACTGTAACCTCCGTTAGTAGATTTATTCTTATAAACTCTTATAAATGATTAATTCTTAAATGAATGTATCGGTGCAGGTATTCTTCCGCCTCGATTAACGAAATCCGCACAGCCAAACGAGTTAACCGGCATGATAGGCGCATGTCCCAACAATCCGCCGAATTCAACATTATCTCCCACCCCCTTACCGATTACGGGGATAATACGAACGGCAGTTGTCTTCTGATTGATCATACCTATTGCCAGCTCATCGGCTATAATGCCTGATATTGTAGTATTGGGTGTATCTCCGGGAATCGCTATCATATCAAGACCCACCGAACATACACATGTCATGGCCTCAAGTTTCTCTATGGTAAGCGCTCCTGCTTCTACCGCATCTATCATACCCTGATCTTCACTTACGGGAATAAATGCGCCGGATAAGCCTCCCACATATGAGGATGCCATTACTCCGCCCTTCTTGACCCGATCGTTAAGAAGCGCAAGTGCTGCCGTGGTTCCCGGTGCGCCAGTCTGTTCAAGACCCATCTCACATAATATATCCGCAACCGAATCACCGATAGCCGGTGTAGGAGCAAGGGACAGATCCACGATACCAAAAGGAATACCCAGTCGTTCACTTGCTTCTTTGGCCACAAGCTGGCCCACTCTTGTTACCTTAAATGCAGTCTTCTTAATTGTCTCACACAATACTTCGAAAGACTCTCCGTGAACACTCTGAAGCACATGCTTAACAACGCCCGGGCCGCTGACTCCCACATTAATGATCGAATCAGTCTCCGTCACTCCGTGGAATGCTCCCGCCATAAACGGGTTATCATCCGGTGCGTTACACAGCACAACAAGCTTCGTACAACCGATGGAATCATTATTCTTAGTTGCCTCTGCTGTCTCCTTGATTATATCTCCCATGAGCCTTACGCCGTCCATATTAAGGCCTGTACGTGTGGATCCGAGTACCACCGAGCTCATGATTCTCTCTGTTGATGCCAATGCCTTGGGAATGGATCTTATAAGCAGCTGCTCTGCCTTAGTCATACCCTTAGCCGCAAGTGCAGTATATCCTCCGATAAAATTAACTCCCACTGCCTTAGCCGCCTTATCAAGCGTAAGGGCGATCTTCACAAAATCATCGGTGCTTTTGCATGCTGCAGCGCCTATGAGTCCGATGGGAGTTACCGATATTCTCTTATTGACGATCGGCACACCCAACTCCGTGGATATCTCCTCACCCGTCTTAACAAGGTCCTTGGCTACCGTCGTTATCTTGTTATAAATATTATCGCATAACTTATCTATATCATCCGATATGCAATCATGCAGGCTGATTCCCAATGTGATGGTCCTCACATCAAGGTTCTCCTGCTCGATCATCTTATTTGTCTCTTCAACTTCAAATATATTAACCATCTGTCGTTCCTTCCAACAATATATTCACCGCAAAACGATACACGCATATTACATCGCGGACACGTTCTCACTAAGATTCCGGCGTAGCGGTACATAAGCCGTCTGAGAAACGCCGGCTAAGTACCGACGCCTCCATATTGTCCGCTTATGCAATATGCGCCTACGTTCTCCTCCGACTATATTCTGTGCATAGCGGAGAAGATATCTTCGCTCTGGCACTTGATCTGCACTCCGATCTCTTCGCCCAGCTTCTCAAGTTCATCCGCGATATCACCGAAG
>JAEEGL015541943.1_pt1 | contig 14304 bp, 12 predicted proteins | sample 9134231 | NCBI WGS metagenome assembly JAEEGL01 (sample SAMN16246548, study PRJNA631951) | gut metagenome | biome: gut microbiome; feature: rumen; material: fiber-attached | host: Bos | place: Iran: Karaj | collected 2018-10 | reverse complement strand
TTTTTTGTTCCAACAATAGTTATTAGTGTATTTAATTTGTTTTTTGGAAATACAGCAGTAGTTGCTTGTTTTAAAAACGCTAATAAAGAATATATTCAAAATAAAATATTAGAAAGTAAAGAAGAAAAAAGGAAACAAGAGAAAGAAGCAACTAGGAAATACGAAGAGCAAACAAAGGAAATAGAAAGGAAAAGGGAAGAAGAGATAAAGCAAACTACGATTGACAATGAAACTCTGACAGGAAAATCACTTGGATTAGAAAGCTCTTTTAATTCATATAGTGACAATAAATATAGTGGATTATCTGGTTATTATTTGTATATACCAAAAGATGCTACTGAAAATATGCCTCTTATTGTAGTATTTCCTCCCAATAATATATCCGCAAAAAATTCAAAATCAATTTTTATAGAAAAAAGTTTAGATAATGTTAAAGCATTTATCTATATACCTTTAATCCCATATAATGGAGAAAGAATTAATTGGTCTAAAAAACATTGTGCTTCTGCTGTAGAAAAAATTAATGATTTAATAGATAAATATAAAATTAATAAAAATAAAATATCATTAACTGCATCAAGTTCTAGTGGATGGTATATATATTGGACTGCAAATACTTATAGAATTTTTTCAGCAATTGTTCCTATTAGTTCTGGTATGAATTTTGATACAATTAAAACTTATTCTGGTTGGGAATATTTAAAAACATTACCGATGAAAGGATATGGGGAAAAAGGTGGAAAATATGCTGGAGGAAGAGATTGCACTAAATATGGTTATGTAACATGGTCAGCTGATAAAAGAATGTCTGAAATATTTGAAAAATTGGGTAAATCAAATGACTACACATATGTGCCAGATTTATGTCATGGTGAAATTGGTAGTTATGCATTTGGAATAGATAATAATAACAATAATACATCTGATTTAATAGAGTGGATGATATCACAAACAAAACAATAAAAATGCTATTTAGAGGTTATTTTAGTTGATAGGTTATACATTTATGGTATGGAATACCAAAGAAGATTGGTAAATAATTTAACAAGTAAAAATGGCTTATATGTTATGTTATATGAAGAAAAAAATAAATAGACTAGAAATAGTCTATTTATTAAATTTAACAGTAATATATTTTTCTTCTTGATATAATTCTTGAATGCTTCTTATTATTTGATTAGCTAGATTACTATCATGATCATTCTTTATAACTACAATATTAATTGTATTATCTCTTATTTTAACCACTGCATTTAGATCAAATATTTCCTTGATTAACTTTTTAATTTTTTCTTCTTCTGTTTTTGAACTATTTAATTTTTGAATATTTTCATAAGCGTCATTTTTTTCGGATACTGTTTTTGATGTATCTAGCAGTATATCTTGATATTCTTCAAGCATTGCTTCACGTTCCTCATCTTTTTCTACTTCTAAGGCTACTAAGGCATCTGATTCAGTTATTTCAATAACTGGAGTAGATGTAATAACGTCTTCGGTTTTTAAAACGCTTTTAACATCATCATCAATACTTACATAATAAATTCCTAATATTAATATTAAAGAAAATAAAGTTACAAACCATAAATTTTGTTTATTAATCATATAATCGCTCTCCTTGTGATACTAAATTATATGATTATATGAAAAAAGAATTCCATTATTTAGAATTCTTTTTAGGATTGTTTTTAACATATGATATATTATTTTTATATGTTTTTTTAATTTGTTTATTATTGCTCTTGGAATTGTTATTTTTCTTTTTATTCGGTTTGGATTTACTAGTTGTTTTCTTTGCTTTCTTCTTTGATGTACCAGTTGTTCTTTTCTTTTTCTTTCTTTCTTTTTTGGTAATCTTATAATATAGATTAATTATAAATTCTTTTATTATATTGAATACGCTGACAAAGAAGCTACCAATCTTTCTAAATATCTTTTTCATAAATATTTCAAATTTAGTATCTGGTTTTTTATTTTTATCTAAATCATAATATTTTATAATAAATATACTGATAAATAGAAATAATGCTACTAAATAGATCGATATAATAACTATGAATACTATATCAATAGTATCAAAATATTTTTCCATAACAATCCCGTCCTAATTGATATTATATTATAAAAGATAAAAAAATACATCAAAAAATGTCAAGTAAGGTCTATTTTTTAAATAATAAACGGTAAATATGATAAAATAATAATGGAGAAGCATATGAAAAGAGGTAATAGTTTTAAAATATTATTGCTTTTAATAATGTTTATAATAAACATTACTTTTTGTTATGCTGAAAACTATATTGGCACAGTTACTGGTACAGGGGTTAATTTAAGAAAGGGACCAGGTACTAATTATTCGGTGGTAAAATCAGTTGCCCAAAGTGCAAAATATAAGATGGTAAGTAACGAAATAATACCTTCAGAAGCTGGATGCAGTGAAGGTTGGTATAAATTATATTATGATGGTGATAATACAGGATATATTTGTAGTAAATATTTGAGTGTTAGTGAGGGTACAGAAGAGGAAATAGTTCATATTGATGAAGATGCTTATTATAGACCATGGACTACTCCTAAACTTGCTATAATGGGTGGTGCTAAATATATTACAGCAGCTTATATTAATAAAGGACAATTTACCTCTTATTTAAAGAAATTTAATGTCAATCCAGCGAGTGGAAGAGTATATAATCATCAATATATGGCTAACCTAGCAGCTCCTTATTCAGAAGCATATTCATCTTATAAAAGTTATTTAAATAATGGTTTATTAGATCTTCCTTTAGAGTTTACGATTCCAGTATTTAATGATATGCCTGAATATACAGCATTACCTGGAAAAGAACCTAATACTAGTTGTCAGAGTGAAGTAACAGATGAAGAATTTGAAGCAGTACTGAATTTAGAAGAATTTCCTGAAAGTTATAAATGTAAATTAAGATTAATTCACAATACATATTCTAATTGGACATTTAAGAGTTTAAAAACTGGATTAGATTTTAATAGATCAGTTAATGCTGAAAAAGCAGTATCATCAATTCAAGGTGGAAATAAGTATTATGATATGTCATCAGGTAAACCAATTCAAACTGAGAAGGGATGGTATAAGCCTAATTATGAAACAACAGCTTATTATCTAGATCCAAGGAACTTCTTAATACCAGAAAGAATATTGATGTTTGAAAATTTAGGATATAGTGATAGATACACAGAAACGGTAGTTCAATCAATATTAAATAATACATTTATGGAAGGTTATTCATTAATTGATAACCAGTTATATTCATCTATATTTGTAGAAGCAGGAGTAAACGCTAATATTAGTTCAGTTTATTTAGCATCATTAGCACGACAAGAATCAGGTGTTAATGGTGGAAGAGCCACAAGTGGAGCAGAATTTACTTATCAAGGAGTTACTTATCATAATTTATTTAATTTCTTTAATATAGGTGCTTATTCAAGTGCTGAAAGTCCAGTACTAGCAGGACTTGTCTGGGCAAGTGGTGGCAGTGCATCAGTAATTGTCAATCCGTATAATACTGGTAATAATGAAGATGTAACTGTAACTACAATAAATGAAGAATTAATATTGCAAAGTTTAGATGCAATCAAACAGAATAATTGTTTAACAAATATTAGCACTGGAACTACTTTACTAGATATTAAGAGTAAAATAACAAATTTAACTATAACGAGTAGTTTAAATGATAATGATATATTAAAAACAGGGGATCAAATTACATTTAGTGATGATGTAAGTACTATTACATATAGCATTGCTATTAAAGGTGATGTTGATGGTGATGGTAAAATAAGCGCTAATGATTATGTAAAAATTAAAAATTATATAATGGAGATTAGCGGAAGCGAATTAGACGTTGCAAAGAGTATTGCAGCAGATGTAGATAATAATGGAGCAATTGGTTCAGCTGATTATGTTAAAATAAAGAATGTAATAATGGAGAGGTAATATGAAAAAGAAAATTTTAAGAATATTGTTTTTAGATATTTTACTTATGATGGTGACTGTTAAAGTTTCAGCCGCATCATTTACAATTAGTGCAGGGAATAGAAACCTAACTAAGGGTGCTACTACTAAATTAACAATTAAGGGTGATGATTTAGCAGGTAGATTTAATATTAGTACAAGTAACTCTAATGTAGTATCTATAAGTGAAGATAGAGTATGGATAGATAATAGTTCTTATAGTGTTACTTTGACTGCCAATGGAGTAGGAACTGCAACTATTAAAGTTACACCAAGTGATGTATCTGGTTATAATAGTAGTGCTTCTGGACTTTCTAGTAAGTCAATTAATATAACTGTATCATTACCTAGAGAAAAATCTAGTGATAATACTTTAAAAAGTTTGAGTGTTGAAGGTTATGAAATTACTCCAACATTCTCTAAAGACACTTCAGATTATAAAGTAAGTGTTCCAGAAGGGACTGCAAATGTTAATATAATTGCAGTTGCCAATTCTAAATATGCTACAATTACTGGTGGCGGAAAAGTAGATGTAACTGATGGTGTTAATAATATTAGTGTTGTAGTTAAAAGTGAAACCGGAGTAGATAAAGTATACAATTTAGTAATTGATGTATTAGATCAAAATCCAATCACTGTTGAAGTCGATGGTGAGGAATATACAATTGTAAAATTGAGAAAAAATTTTACTTGTCCGGATGATTTTGAAGAAAGTGAAATAGTTATTTCTGATAACACTATTCCAGCTTGTAAGAATGATAAAATTAATTATACTTTAATTGGATTAAAGGATAGTGAAGGAAATATAAGTAGTTATGTTTATAATGCCAATAAAAATAGATATAATGCTTATTCTTATGCTTACAGTAGTAATTTAAAAATAATAATTACTAATGAAAAAGAACTAGAAAATAGTGAAAAAGTAACTATTAAAATAGAAGATAAAGAATACAATGCCTATAAATATGAAAATAGCGAAAGATATTTTGTAGTATATGGTACAAATATAGAAACTGGAGAAAAAGGATTCTATTTATATGATAGTAAAAATAATACTTTTAGTACTTATGATAATAGTATTATAGATGATTTAAAACATCAAAATGAGATATATTTATATGTTATTATTGTATTTGGGATAGGCTTATTCTTATCGATTATTTGTATAATAACATTAAATCATAAGAAAAATAAGATTGTTAAAAAAGATGGTAATAAAGAAAAAGAAGAGATTCCTGAAGAAAAAATAGAAGAAGAAGTAAAAGAAGAAATTGAAAAAAAAGAAGAATCTTATAATATTCTAGAAGATGATAAGAAGAAAAAGAAAGGTAAGAAGAAATAAAACTCTTTCTTTTTAACTGATAATAATATATAATTTTATAAGAAGGTGTAGTAGTTATGGATTTAAATGTTAATGGACATAATATTTTTGTAATTGTCTTAATTACATTTTTATCATCACTTATTTTAGTACCAATTGCTAAAAGAATAGCAGTTCATATTGGGGCTATTGATATGCCAGGTGAAAGAAAAATACATAAAGTACCTATTCCAAGAATGGGTGGTTTTGCTATTTTTATGTCTTTTTTACTTGGTTATATTTTATATGGTGAAGCCACTACTCAAATGCTTTCTATTTTAATAGGTTCATTTATAATATTTCTAGTTGGTTTATTTGATGATATTAAACCAGTAAAGGCAAAATATAAATTTTTAGTTCAATTGATTGCGGCTACAATTGTGGTTATTTATGGTCAACTATATTTTACAGAAATATCGCTTTTAGGAATTACCTTAAGATTTAATTTAGTAATTAGTTATATCTTATCAATATTTTTTATTGTAGCAATATCTAATGCCATTAATTTAATTGATGGATTAGATGGACTATCTAGTGGTATATGTTCAATATATTTTATAACAATAATAGTTATTTGTTTTCTACTTGGAAGAATAACAGGTCTTGATATATTATTATCATTAATAATGCTTGGACCAACACTTGGCTTCCTTGTTTATAATTTTCCACCAGCTAAAATATTTGTTGGAGATTCTGGTAGTTTATTCTTAGGCTTTATGATCTCAATAATATCTTTAATGAGCTTTAAGGTTGCAACATTTACATCTTTAATCATTCCAATAGTAGCATTATCAATACCAATATTTGATACAGTTCTTGCTATATTTCGAAGATTACTTAAAGGTGAAAGTATTGGAACCCCAGATAAAGAACACTTTCATCATCAACTACTTAAATTAAAATTTACACCAAGAGTAAGTGTTTTAATAATATATATGATTAATATTGTGTTTTCAGCGGCATCTATATTCTATGTAACGGGATATATTGTTGAGTCAATTATTGTATATTCAATACTTATGATTGCGTTATTATTCATCATATTGAAAACAGATATATTATATGATCATAAGAAGAAAAAGGAGTAAATCATGAATAAAAAGAAAGGGAAAAGGAGAATATTTTATTTAGTAATTGGGATAATATTATTATTGTTATCATTACTAAATACTTATTTATTATTGAAGTATAAAATATTACCTTCAAAATTTATATATGTATATTTATTTGTAGCAGTAGTAATACCAATATTAATGGTATTATATACTTTATTTAAGAAAAGAAAAACCAAAAAGAAAGGCATAATTTTAGTATTTGAATTTATCTATATAATAGTTCTTTCTTTAACATTCTTTTATCTAAATAGAACGTTTAATTTTTTAGATAGATTTACAGCCCAATTGGGATATGAAACCAAACAATATATTGTGTTAGTATTAAACGATAGTAGTTATAGTGATATTAAGGATATTAAAGATAAAACCGTTGGATATGCTAAAGGATTAGATAGTTCAATTGAAAATGCTAAGGATACTTTAAGCAAAAAAGTATCTATATCATTTAAAGAAATGGATGGATATGGAGATGCATTTTCTAATTTAGATAATAAGAATGTTGATGCTCTTATTTTAACAAAAGCATATTATGATACATTACTTGAAAACGAAGAAGCAGAAGAATCATATGGTAAATATCGAATACTATATGAATATCATGTAAGAGTAAAATCAGAAAACTCTACAAAAGGAGTAAATGTTACTAAAGAATCTTTTAATATTTATATAACAGGGATAGATACATATGGTGATGTAACAGAGCAAACAAGAAGTGATGTTAATATTGTAGTAAGTGTTAATCCCAAAACACATAAGATATTGCTTATCAATATACCAAGAGATTATTATGTTGAAATAGGTGATACAGATAAAAAGGATAAACTTACTCATGCTGGTATTTCAGGAGTTGAAACAAGCGTTAAAACTGTTGAAAAATTATTAGATACAGATATAAATTATTATGTTAAAGTTAATTATAACGCTATTATTAAATTAGTTGATGCTCTTGGTGGAGTAGATGTTGAATCAGAATATGATTTTAAGAGTTATGAATTCCGTCATCCATTTAAAAAAGGAATTAACCATGTTGATGGAAAACTTGCTTTAGATTTTGTTAGAACTAGAAAGGCATTTTTACAAGGAGATAGAGTAAGAGGAGAAAACCAACAAAGAATGATTCAAGCTATATTTAAAAAAGCGTCATCACCTTCTGTACTAATTAAATATGATAATATTCTAAACGCTTTGGAAGGCAATTTTATTACTAATTTAAGAACAAAAGATATTATAAGTTTAATCAATATGCAACTTGATAAAATGCCTAATTGGGAATTTAGTACATTTAGTTTAAATGGTGGAGATGATTATGTTTTAACTCCGTCTGGACAAAATATGTATGTTATGGTTCCAAAAGAAGAAAGTGTTAATGAAGGTAGAGAATTAATTAAAAATAACATGGAATAATACGGAGAATGCAATGAAGAAGATTGACAATATATTTAGTAAACAAATGTTAATTAATTATGTATTAATATTTTATTTAATATCAATATTATTAGATTTACATATTTTTTATAATAGTATTTCGACATTAATAAGGGTCATTTTTATAAGTGGCCTTTTTGGCATTATATATGTAAAATATTCTAATCGTTATGAAAAAAAACTACTCGGTGTATACTTTATTATATTGTTATTCTATATTGTATTACATATATTAAACTGTCTAAATTTTGATATTAATATTTCTACTAGTTTTAATATATTAAGAGAATTATTATACTTTGTTAAAATGAGTATGAATATAATATTTATATATGTTATTTATAAATTGAATATTAATAAAGATAAATTTTATAAAATAATATCTTTATCAGCATTTGTTATTTCTTTTTCAATAGTAATAAGTAATATATTTAAAATTAGTTATACTGCCTATGAGTTTGTACCAGTTGAGTATAATATATTTGATTGGTATAAAATAGAGAATATTTATTTTTATACTGCATCAAGTAAGGGATTCTTTCATTTAACTAATCAAATATCTGCAATATTAGTATTATACTTACCAATTTTATTAGTATATTTAAAAGAAAAAATAAATATTTATAAAATATTAAATATTATAGTGGTAATAATATCTCTATTTATGTTGAGTACAAGAGTATCAACTTATTCAACATTTATAGTTATTATTATTAGTTTTATAATATATATTTGTACTAGTATAATAGATAAACAAATAGATTATAAATATCCATTATTATTAATACTTTTTGTATTAATATCTTTTGGATTGTACCAAAATTGTCCTCTTTTAAGTAGAAATATGTATTATAGTGAGTTATTTCATCCAGAAGTAAAAGAAGTAGAAATAAATGAAAAAGCAAATAGTATTGGTATTAGTAATTTAACTAATGATGAATTTAGATTATATTTAAAAAACTTTAATATAGTACCAGATTTTTATAATAATCATTATCCTTTAGAAGTAGATAGAGATTTTTATGAAAATTATATTTCTTTAGGAACTACTAAGATAAATGATACTAGATTTTTAGAATTAAATATTGTTAAGAGAGTAAAAGAATTAAATAATAATAAAATGGATAATATATTTGGGATTGGTTATGATAGAGTAATTAATATCTTTAACATTGAAAATGATTTTATAATGCAATATCATACACTTGGTATAATAGGATTAATCCTTATACTTGGAGTAAACGTTGGATTGTTATTATATATATTCTTTAAAATACTATTTAATTTAGAAAGATACTTTAATTTTGAAAATATGATGATATTTTTTGGAATATCATATGTATTATTATCATGTTATTATACAGGAAATATTTTAAATTCTATCAGTTGTATAATACCAATTTCTTTTGTATTAGGATTCTTTATATCTAGAATAAAGTCTTTTGACAAGAAGGAAGATTATGAATATTATTTGGGATTTAAAACAAGTCTTATGAATAAAAAAGATATAATTAATAATATATTTAAAGAAGATAATCAAGTAATAATATATAATATTAATCCTTTAATATGTTTAAATTTTAGAAATAATAGTATAGTAAAAAAAGAATTTAATTTAGGAAAATATAATATACCTGATGGTAATGGAATAGTATTAGCATCTAAGTTAAAAAGTAATAATATAAAAGAAAGTATTCCTGGAATAGAAGTAATGGAAGATTTATGTAAGAATTCTATAAAAAATAATTATAGTATATATCTATATGGATCAAAAGAAGATAGTTTAATTAAATGCAAAAAAGAATTAGAAAAGAAGTATAAAAAAATAAATATTATTGGTGTATCAAATGGGTATGTATATGAAAAGGATGCTTTAAAAGATATAGTAAAAAAGAAACCAGACATTTTATTTGTAGCATTAGGTAGTCCTAAGCAAGAAGAATTTATTATTAATAACAAGAAAAGATTAAAAGATATTAAAATTATTATGCCAGTTGGAGGTTCTTTTGATGTTATCGGCGGTAATTTAAAAAGAGCTCCGAAAGTATTTAGAAAAATAAAGATGGAATGGTTATATAGAATGATTAAAGAGCCTAAAAGATTTAAGCAAATATTTAAATTAGTATACTTTATATTACTAGTATTATTTGGAAACTTTTGGTATAATGAAAAAGAGAATGAGGTGTAATATTTTGAAAAATATTATTTACAGTATAAAAAAATATAAATTCTTATTATTTCAATTAGTTAGTAGAGATTTTAAGGTTAAATATAAAAGAAGTGTATTAGGTATATTATGGAGTTTATTATACCCAGTTTTAACTATGACTGTTATGGCACTAGTATTTACAAATATGTTTAAAATGAGTTTGCCTGGTGTAAATTATTTGGTTTACTTAATGAGTGGTTTAATAATATTTAATTATTTTAGTGAAGCTTCAAATTTAGCAATGAGTAGTGTTGTTGCTAATTTTTCACTTATTAATAAGGTTTATATTCCTAAATATATATTTCCGTTATCTAAGTGCTTATTTGTAGGAATAAATTTTTTATTAACATTAATACCTTTATATGCAATTATATTTTTAACAGGAACAGGTGTTAATATTTATCATTTATTACTTCCTTACTGTTTTATTTGTTTATTATTATTTACAATTGGATTAGGTTTTATTTTATCAACTATTGCAGTATTCTTACGTGATATGTTTTATATTTATGGAGTTATTATTACACTATGGACATATTTGACTCCAATTATGTATGATTTTGCAATAATACCAGATCATTTAAAACCAATATTTAAAATAAATCCTTTGTATTGGATAATTAGTTTTGCAAGAGAAATAATTCTCTATGGAAGAGTCCCAAGTGGAGAAATGTGGATTTTTTCTATAGTATCAGCTTTAAGTGTTCTTTTAATAGGTATGGTTGTATTTAAAAAGAATCAAGATAAATTTATTTATTATGTGTAGGTGACGTATATGAATGATAATATAATGGTTAAAGTAGATAATGTATCAATGAAATTTAATTTAGGAATAGAAAAAGGATTTTCTCTAAAACAAGGTTTTGTTGATTTATTTAATAGTCAGAAAAGAAAAGAAAAACATCAAAAATCAGACTTTTGGGCTTTAAAAGATGTTTCTTTTGATGTAAAAAAAGGAGAAGTAATCGGTTTTATTGGTTCAAATGGAGCTGGTAAATCAACATTACTTAAAATAGTGGCTGGTGTAATGAAACCAACAAAAGGAAAAGTTGATGTATATGGTAATATTTGTCCGATGATTGAACTTGGGGCAGGATTTGATATGGATTTAACTGCCAGAGAAAATATCTATTTAAATGGTGCAGTTATGGGATATTCCAAAGAATTTATTGATTCTAAATTTGATGAAATAGTTAATTTTTCAGAATTACATGATTTCTTAGAAGTTCCTGTTAAGAACTTTTCCTCAGGTATGGTTGCAAGGCTTGCCTTTAGTGTTGCAACTATAGTTGATCCAGAAATATTAATTGTTGATGAAATATTATCCGTTGGAGATATTGCATTTCAATCAAAGAGTATGAATAAAATGCTTTCAATGATCAATGGTGGTACAACTGTATTATTTGTTTCACATTCCATTGAGCAAATTGAGAAAATGTGCGATAAAGTTGTTTGGATAGAACATGGAGTTGTCCAAAAAATAGGTGGTAAAGAAGTGTGCAATGAATACTGTAAATATATGGAAGCAAAAATACAATAAACAAACGAGGTGATATCAATTGAAATTATTTAGTATTATTTTAACAAATTACAATCAAGAAAAGTTTGTTTTTGATGCTATTGATTCTATATTAAGTCAAGATTACTCCAAAATAGAATTAATTATTACAGATGATTGTAGCAAAACATTTGATGAAAAAAAGATTAGGAAATATATTGAAAAAAATGGTAAAATTGAATCAATAGAATTTGTTATTAATAAAGAAAATGTTGGCACAGTTAAAACAATTAATAAGGCATTAAAAATAGCAAAAGGAGATTTTATACTTGTTTTTGCTGCAGATGATGTTTTATATAATTCAAAAGTTATTAGTAACTTTGTAAAGGAATTTGATAAAAGCAAAAAAATTAATATAATAACGTCACAAGCATATATGTGTGATAAAAAATTAAAATATACCGAGGATAATAAATTTGTAAATGAGAAAAAGATAAAGACTTTTAATAAATTAAATGCCAAAAAGCAATTTTATTTTATTGCAGATGAATGTCCTTTTGTATCTGGATCAACTGCATATAGAAGAGAGTTATTTGATAAGGGATTATATTTTGATGAAGACTTTATCTTAGTAGAAGATTGGTCTTATTGGTTAAAAGTTACTTCGATGAGAGAAAAGATTAAATATTTTGATAATGTATCACTTCTACATCGTACTGGTGGAGTTAGTCATTCAGAATTTAAAAAAATACCACCAAAGATTGAACAATTTTATAAAGATATAATAAAAGTATATACAAAGTATATTATTCCTAGTTTAAAAAATGTTCCAAGAAAATATAAATATTCGATTATAGATAAATATATGTTTTATATTGGTTATTATGATCAGTATATTCCTAATATATATAATGATAATATTGAACATACTAAATTAGCTTGGAAATACACAAATTATGAAAAGTATTTTGAGAAGATGCAAAAGAAAAAAGCAAAGGAGAATAAAAAATGATAGAAGAAAAAATATATAATTTTAATAGTCATGGAGATCATAGAGGAGAATTAGTTGCACTTGAATATCCAAAAGATTTACCATTTCCAATAAAAAGGATTTATTATATTTATAATGTTCCTGGTAATGAAAGGAGAGGGTTTCATTCTCATAATAAATTAGAACAGATATTAATTGCTGTTAGTGGTAGTGTTAAGATATTACTTAAGACACCAGAAGATGAAAAAACAGTTCTACTAGATAGTCCAAAGAAGGGATTATATATTGGACCGATGATGTGGAGAGAGATGTTTGATTTTAGTGATGATGCTGTGTTGTTAGTATTAGCAAGTAGAGAATATGATGAAAGTGATTATATTAGAAATTATGAAGATTATGTAAAAGCAATATCAAATATGAAAGGTGAAGGAAAAAATGATTAAATTTGGAATATTAGATAGGATGCATGATGAAATAAGGGAAGAAATTGATGAAGCAATAAAAAGAGTAATTGATAACAGTTATTATATTAGCGGTCCATATTTAGAACAATTTGAAGAAAGATTTGCTAAATATTTAGGATGTAAATATTGTATTGGTGTAGGAAATGGATTAGATGGTTTAAAACTATCATTGCTTGCGTTAGGAATTGGTGAAGGTGATGAGGTAATATTACCATCACATACATTTATTGCAACAGCACTTGCAGTTTCTGATTGTAAGGCAACACCAATATTTGTTGAATGTGACGAAAAAACATTTAATATTGATCCAAGTAAAATAGAAGAAAAGATTACAAGCAAAACAAAAGCCATAATGGTAGTTCATTTATATGGTCAATGTGCTGATATGGATCCAATTATTGAAATAGCAAAAAAACACAATTTAAAAATAGTTGAAGATGCAGCTCAAGCACATGGTGCAACTTATAAAGGAAAAAAGGCAGGTAATTTAGGAGATGTTGCAGAATTCAGCTTTTATCCCGGAAAAAATTTAGGATGTCTAGGTGATGGTGGATGTGTTGTTACAAATGATCCTGAAATTGCTGATAAATTAAGAAAACTTAGAAATTATGGTTCAAGTAAAAAATATGTTCATGAAATGAAGGGTATTAATTCAAGACTTGATGAAATCCAAGCATCTGTTCTTTTAGCAAAATTACCTCATTTAGATAGATGGAATGAAAGAAGAATAGAAATTGCCAATATGTATTTAAATGGTATAAAAAACCCAAAAATTGTTTTACCGGAGATTCAAGACGGAAACGAACACGTTTGGCATCAATTTGTTGTAATGGTAGAAAATAGAGAGGAATTTCAAGAATATTTAATGGATAATGAAATTCAAACTATGATTCATTATCCAATTGCTATTCATAAACAAGAGGCATATAGAGAATTTAATGATTTAGAATTACCTATTGCAGAAAAGATTGCAAAAGAAGTATTAAGTTTGCCAATGTATTATGGATTAACAGATGATGAAGTAAATTATATTATAAATATAATTAATAAATATTAAGGAGTGAAAAAATGATTTATTTTAACGTGCCTCCTTGTGCTCCTATATAAGAACTGAATATTGAAGTGAACCCCATTTTTGACACTTTAAAAAAAGAATAGTTTAATGTAAAATAACATCTCAAGAAAGTGAGGTGTTATTTTTATGGGGAAACATTATGATAAAAATTTTAAAGAAATGGTTGTTAATGAATATAAAAA
>JAEEGL013289183.1_pt1 | contig 14304 bp, 8 predicted proteins | sample 9134231 | NCBI WGS metagenome assembly JAEEGL01 (sample SAMN16246548, study PRJNA631951) | gut metagenome | biome: gut microbiome; feature: rumen; material: fiber-attached | host: Bos | place: Iran: Karaj | collected 2018-10 | reverse complement strand
GTATTCCTCATAGGTTGTAGCTCCTATGAATCTGATATGGCCATCTGCAAGGTAGGGCTTTAACATGTTTGATGCATCAAAAGAGCCCTCTCCCACAGCGCCTGCACCTGAGAGGTTGTGTATCTCATCTATGTAAATGATCGGCTTGTCTTCTTTTCCTATCTCAGCAAGAACCTTTTTAAAGCGCTTCTCAAAGTCGCCTCTGTACTGAGTTCCAGCAAGCATTCCTCCAAGATCAAGAGCAAACACCTTAGCACCCTTTATTGCATCAGGGACATCCCCATCTCTCAGAAGTTCCACAAGGCCATAGGTAATTGCTGTCTTACCAACACCAGGTTCACCTATGTGAAGAGGATTATTCTTATCCTTTCTGCAAAGAATCTGAATGGTACGATCGAGCTCTTCTTTTCTTCCTATCAGAGGATTTACGTCCTTCAAGGTATCGTTTAAGCATGGAGCAAAAATCTTAAGATTCCCGGTATCCTCCTGCTCTTTTGGTTGACCTGTGGAAGCACTTCCGCCATGAGCACTCATCTCATCCTCAATGTATGAAAGCTCCTGTAAAAGCTCCGCCTCGGTCATGCCATCCTGCTCCATGTAGTAGACAGCATAGCTGTTATCCAGATTCCAAATCGCATGAATAAGGTGGCGAATATGAATCTCCGCACATCCACTACCATAAGCGCTCTGCCCGGCAAAGGTCATCATCTGCTGAGTTGCAAGTGAAAACTCCGCATCCTTATCCTCAACCTTATCAACATACTCCTCCAGGAATGTCATAAGCTTCCTGTTAAGAGCATTGATGTCTCCGCCGCAATTCTCATACGCCTCCATAAAAGCAGGATCGTCTAAAATCATCAGGAGGATAATCTCCGGCGTAACGTATTCATAATGTTTTTTGGTTGCAAGCTCTATTGCCTTCTGAAGAGCCAGCATAGCATCTCTTGAAAGATTCATATCACGCCTCCTCCACGCTCATGCGGAAGGGGAATCCCTCCTGCTTGGCTCTCATTAAAGCTGCATTCACCTTGGTTGATGCTATATCAAAAGGATACCTGCCTACCACTGCCTGTCCTTTTTTATGAACATTCATCATGATGGACTGCGCTGTCACTTCGTCCTTATGGAAAATATCCACCAGAACCTCCACCACGAACTCCATGGTAGTAAAGTCATCGTTGTACATGATGACATTGAACTGCCTAGGCTCCTTTATCATGTTTTTTGTTTTCTCTTTTGCCTGTCCCTGTGTTGCCATTGTTTCTCCTAGATAGTTTAGTTAGGCGAACATTTCTGAATTATTCTTTATATCCGCTACTACATTCATAAGCTCTTTAGCCTGCCTATTTCCCTCGGTTTGAACTATCCGAAAATTTCGGATAGTTGCCTCTTTGGTCAATTCACCATCATCGTATATTTTTTGAATATGACGCTATTGGTAGTTCTTTCTTCTTTGCCATTTATCCAAAATACTCTATTTAGTACAATTATATGATACTGTTTTCTTTTTAAAATTGGTATGCAAAAAAAACAAATCACATAAAAAAGCAAAGAACCATATTTTCGATTCTTTGCTTTCATCCACCAAGCCCTTCATCCAAGAGCTTTCTATATTCTTCAAAACTAATTGCCACACCGCCCATGCTCTTTAGATGCTCTGTTTCAAACTGACAGTCAATCATCACATAGTCGTTGTCATAGAGCACTCTTGAAAACAAGATAAGTGCAATCTTCGAGCCGTTCTCCATATCTGAAAACATGCTCTCTCCAAAGAAGCATCTCCCAAGGCTTACACCATAAAGCCCACCTGCCAGATTCCCATCTACATAGGATTCAACGCTTAGAGCAAAGCCATTTCTCGCAAGTTCTCCGTAAGCTTTTTCCATGTCATCGGTGATCCATGTACCATCCTTATCCTCACGCTTCGTGCGGCATCTGTGCATGGTATCTGCAAAGTCACGGTTTAGCTTTATTGCAATCTCATGCTTTTTGAAAAACTTCCTCATGGAATGAGAAATATGTACCTCGCCTGGTCTTATGATAAATCGCTCCCTCGGCGCCCACCACAGCACCGGCTCTCCCTCGTTGTACCAGGGAAAAATACCATTACTGTACGCAAGAAGCAGCCTCTCCATCCTAAGATCCCCACCAACCGCAAGAAGCCCATCCTCTTCCGCCAGCCTCGGATCCGGAAACTCTATTCTGTTATCATCAAGCCTGAATATTGGCATAATAGTCTTCCTTTAATGTCCTTGTATTATAGAAACCATCCGAATCTCCTCGTTTCATCAGTTAGCATAATCCTTTATCTTCCTGTGTTCGAAGAAGTCATCGATATTTGCAATGAGCTCAGCGGGTGGCATGGTTTTTAATAAATACTTCTCAGGTTTTAGTGACAGTACCTGCATAACGCTCTCCTTATCGCTCTTTACAGTAAGGAACATGACAGGTATATCGCTGGTCGACGGCTCGCTTCTAAGCATCTCCAAAACCTTGGGGCCGGTGGTTACAGGCATCTCATAATCCAAAAGAATAAGATCCACCTTGTTCTTTGCAAGGAAAGTGATGGCTGCCACACCGGAATTAACCATGAAAACCTGATATTTGCCAGAAAGCCAGTCCTTTATCGTTCTCAGCATGGTTCCATCGTCGTCCACAACCAATATCCTTTTTCTCTGAAGGCGCACTTCTTCCTGCTCAACAACTGACAGCATCTGTCTTGCGAGCTCTTTCACATTGATGGGCCTTTCAAACACAGCTGCAACCTTGTCCCTGGAAGTTTTTGCAAAAATCTTCTCAAGTTCCTCCGGTGAGCCAATGATGCTGACTGAGATGTCATCCTCAATAGCCTTATCTCCCAGATACACGAAGAATTCCATCATGCTATCAACATCGTCCAGATAAATAAGATATACTGTTGGCTTGTTTTCCAATCTTTCAATCTGGGTAACATCGGGATCAACCTTTGTCACCTCAAAGCCCTCTTCTGTTAATTCCTTTGCAATTGATGTGACCATAAAGCTTTTCCCGCCACCGATTAAAAGTATTCTTTTGTCCATTGCGTCTCCCTCTCAAAAAGATATTATGTTTCAAGCAAAATTGTGTCCGAATCAGATTCCTTTTTAACTCACAAAATCCTTCAGCAGCTCAATAAGTGCATCCCTGTCCACTGCCGCCATAAGTTCCACAATCTTTTTGTACTTATCTTTGTAGCCATCCGGTATGGAATACTCCGATAGCATCTTCATTATTCCGTCAGCAGTATCGAAATCATATGCCTCCAGAAGTTCCTTCATATCAGAAAAAGCCCCCTTCAGTTCTTCCTCGGATATCTCAGGAAGATCAGCATTTTCCTTTTCTCCTAATACCTCAAACAACTTTTCCTTATAGCTTCTGTAAAGCTCTAAAAGCTCCGGAGTCTTGCTCTGTATCTTATCCTCGTTGCCCTCATTTCCACACTTCTCGAGGTACGCGGCATCCTGAGAAAGCTTCGTCGCTCCAATGAGCCTTGCCGAACTTTTTAGTGCATGAACAGCTACCGTATAATTCCTGTAATCCTTTTCTGTCAAAAATCTTTCAATATCGTCAGCCTTTGGATCAATAGAAACATAGAATTCATGAGCCACATTCTCAAGCACATCCATACTTCCGCAGTTCTTAAGTGCCTCGTCAAAATCTATGCCTTCAATCTTCTTAAACAAAGCCTTTCGTTCATCATCTTCCGGCCCTTCATCTGCCGAAACACTTTCCTTCGAATCTTCTACCGGCAAAATCTTTTCATCCGGCAAATATTCCCTCAGCATATTTTCCAAAACCAGACCATCCACCGGTTTTGAGAGGTAATCATCAAATCCTGCTGCCAGGTATTCCTCTCTGGCACTTGCTCCGGCATTGGCAGTAAGTGCAATGCAGGCAGCCCCCTCGCACAGATTGCCTTTAAGCTCTTTCATCGCCGCAAGAGTCTCTATTCCATCCATTCCGGGCATCCTGTGGTCGATGAAAATAACATCATATCGTTTCTGCGAAACCTTCTGCAGCGTCTCTTCTCCGCTCTCTGCCGTATCCACCTTGATCTGTGTATTTTTCAAAAGTCCCTTAACCACAGTCAGATTCATGGGAGTATCATCAACAACCAGTATCTCCGCATTGGGAGCCCTGAATCTTTCGCGGTACTTTTCTCTACTCTTTAAGTATTCCTTATACTTCTGCTTAAAATCACCAAGCTCCTCAAAAGATACCACCTCTTGCTTTACTTCAAAGGAAAAGTCCGAGCCCTCACCATATACGCTCTTAACTTCAAGCCTTGAATCCATAAGCGCCAAAAGTTTTTTAACGATGCTCATTCCAAGGCCCGTGCCCTCAATAGACCTATTCCTTATTTCCTCAATTCTTTCAAAAGGAGAATACAGCTTGTTTAAATCCTCTTCCTTTATGCCAATTCCCGTATCCACCACTTGGAACCGGAGTAAAATATTATTCCCCTCCTCCTTTTTGTAGGAAACATTAAGCGTAACTGAGCCTTCTTCCGTATACTTAACAGCATTTGACAAAATGTTGGTCGCGCACTGCTTTATCCTAATCTCGTCTCCGATAAGCACCGAAGGCAGCGTCTTATCAATATTTAGCTTTAGCTCCAGTCCTTTATCCTCAGCCTTAACAGAAACCATATTTATCAGGTCATTTATAGTTGACCCCAGATGATATTCCACAGGCAAAATATCCATTTTCCCCGCTTCTATCTTTGAAAAATCAAGAATATCATTGATGATTCCAAGAAGAGAATTGCCCGCACTTTTAACATTATTGGCATATTCCAGAATCTGATCATTGTCAGCTTCTCTAAGTATCATCTCATTCATTCCAAGCACAGCATTTATGGGAGTCCTTATTTCGTGAGACATATTGGACAGGAAAGAAGATTTGGCCTCACTTGCTTTCTGGGCAACTTCGAGCTCCTTTTCAAGCTCCTGCTCTGCCTTAATCCTTGCAATATAATCCTCCACGGAATGCACCGTGGTTTTTAGCGACTCATGCAACACTTTTATCTCGTCGCGTGTACCGACCTTTATCCTGTCGACCTTCTTTCCGACCTCAATTCTTTTATCATCGTCAGAGTTGGCGTAGTCATACATAAAGTCTGACATGCTTCCAATTGGTCCGCCTATGGTTGTCTTCGTATAGAAATTTGCCAATGCAGCAAAAGGCACACCAACACACAGCATCAAAAGAATCATCTTTATATCGTAGCTAAGCATGGCGTCATCCAGCCTGAACTCTATTTGTCTGATTCTGCTGATTGCCTCTTCCTCCTCACTATCGGAAGCCGTATTGTCATTGGAACCTGCGCTGTTTTCATTTGTCGCAGAAACCGCGCTGTCTGCAGAACCAGCGTTATTTTCATTCGGTGCTTTATATTGTTCTACGATTGGTGCATTCCTAGCTCTATCGAAGCCATCCGCAAACATATCCCTTAAATCAGGGAAAAGCACAACCATATAAAACGCAACAGCTATACCAAGAATCAGCTCCAGGCCAATTATTATGGCAGTTATCTTTATACTGACCTTGGTTTTTCTTATAGTTCTCTGAATCTCTATATTTTCCTCAAAAGCCTTTGTATATCCAACTCCGATAGGGAAAATCATTTTTATAATATCAGGGAGCTTGTTTAAGATGAGACAAACAACAATAGATGTCAGTATGACGGACCAAATATCTCTTCCGATGTACTGCAAAAACGCATTTAGATTTGTAAGATCATACTTATTGATCATAATGACAGAAAGGCATGCGTATTCAGCAAAGCATGTCCCTATCAGAGTTACTATCATTGCTATAAAAGTCTTTTTTATACTCTTGAAATACTTATATTGGGCAAACAGCGCATATAAAAGGGTAGCAACAAGATATATCACCATGTTGTAGGAAGTACTTGCAGAAAAAAACAGAGAAAAGCCAAAGGCTACGACAAAGGAGATCATACTAACGTAATATCCATAAAGACCTCCAATCAAAAGAAATGGCACAAGATAAAAAGTAGCATAAACCGTCTCTCCACTTGAGAGCATGAATTTATCGCCATGCAAAACAGTAAAAATGCATAATGTGGTAAGAGCTATCCAAATCACAACCGATACCAGACGAATAACTACTCTTAGCTTTCCGGAATTTCTATTCATAGAAACCTCGCGTATCTTATACAAATACCGTAATTAACTTTCCTAATTACTTTATATCTTATCATCTCTGGCAAATTCTTTCCATGAATATCATCCATACAAAAGGTATTTGGAAATAATCATGCCCTTCTAGAAAATTAGCATCCCTTCCAAGCCTCAGAAGAGATGCTAATTTTGTTAATCACTGTTATATTTCCAAATTCAGCATATATTGTGTTTTTCAGATAACAAGAACACTTCAAAGATAGCATCCTTGAGGTTCTCGGATACGTCTGCGCCTTTCAAACAGGAAAGGAAGTCTTCTGTGTTCTTGCTCATAAGAGCATTATAGATACTGTCCTTAACCACCATGGTGATCCAGGACTTCTCGAGGATGTCAAAGACAAGCTTCCTGTAGTCGTTCTGAGCAAGCTTAAGGCCTTGGATTTCAAGCTTTGCGCCTTGCGCAGAGCGAACATTCATGATGCTGACAGTGAGAATTCGGCGTGCGCTGTCATAGGAAATCTTGCTGATTTCTCCGCCTGCTGCCTTGATGCAGTTCAAAACGTCAGTATCTTCCGGCTCAACGCCATAAATACAAATCTCATAATTCCTCACAGAAGGAATCAAGCTGTCATCGCCAACGCAGGGATCTATTCCAACCGTCAGTGTTCCATCCATTCCCGAGACTTCAAATCTGGTGGTCACATACTTACCATCTCTGTACGCCATACTTATACCATCGTCCTCATACATGGTGTACTCGCCGCTCTTACCGGCACCGATGAGGAGCTTGATATTCTCAGGGTTATCCGTTCCATTAGCTGTATCATTCTCAGACATAGGAACAATAGCGCCTTCCTTCAGAAGAACCGGTATCTCACCAAGTCCCCTGTAAAGTTTCCTTCTAGTGGTGCCCTGATATATTCTGCCATTAAAGATGTCGTAGGATCTGCCCTCCGGAAGCACCATGTTCACTGAAGCAAGCCTCGTCTCCTCGTCCATCTGCCTTGTAATAGCACCAACCACAAGCGAATCACCAAAGCCATATTCCGTAGGCACAGTATAAGCCTCCTCCACATCAGGAAGCTCATAATACATAGGTCTTACAAGAGGCTTATCCTCGGCAAAGGCTCTGTGATTCTCAGTATAAAGATAAGGAATCATGGCATGCCTCAGCCTCATGAACTTTGCGATCACGCCATGATAAGGCTCAGCCAGAACCCATGGCTCTTTATTTGCAAAATCACTGCAGCTGCTGTGAAGTCTCATTATAGGTGAGAACACACCGAACTGCACCCAGCGAAGAAGTCTTTCATCATTCTTATCACCAAGCATGTGTCCGCCGATATCATGACTCCACCAGCCATAACCAACATTACTTGCTGTACTTGTAAAGAACGGCTGATAATCAAGACTCTTCCATGTAGTCTTAGTATCTCCTGAAAAACCTACAGGATATCTATGGCTTCCAATTCCTGCATACCTTGAGAAAATCATGGGTCTTATGTTTCTGTTTTCCTGATCCAGATAGTGATAATGATTCAGGAGAATAAGGGGATCAACATCCTTTTCTGTTTTGCCTGTGCCCTGCTGCCAGTCGATCCACCAGAAATCCACTCCGTCATTCTCGTAGGGATGAATAACCTCATCAAAATAAGCCTTCCTGAATGCCTTGTTTCCAAAGTCAAACTCTGCTGGCTCTTCTTCCTCTGTATTAAGTCCAAGCCTTCCCGCTACGCTCTTGTACATCTTCTCAAATCCGCGAATACCATCTGCAGGATGAAGATTCAATGTTGTTGCCAGCTTTCTCTCATGGAGAGTTTTAAGGAATCTTCTGTAATCAGGGAAAAGCTTCTCATTCCAGGTAAAACCAGTCCAGCCTGTTCCATATTTAGGATCAATCTCAGTGATATGCCAGTCCATATCAATAACTGCTACTGACAATGGAATGTTCTCCTCCTTGAACTTATCAAGAAGATCAACATAACTGTCCTCTGTATATCTGTAGTATCTGCTCCACCAGTTTCCAAGAGCATATCTGGGAATCAGAGGTGTCTTTCCACAGAGCTTATAAAAATCTGACAAACCTCCATAATAATCATTGCCATAACCAAAGAAATAGGTATCAATACATTCCTCTGTTCTGTTTTCGATCTCACCGTTGTCAAGGATAACAACTCCCTTGCTGTCGTCAAAAGCAGCATAGCCCTTTCTGCCAAAAATACCCTGCTCAAGGTCTACTGCCCCGTCTGCGTTGTCCAGGGTTCTCGCTGTACCTAAAAGGTTTCCATCCCAGTTCCCATGTCCCATTCCGAAATTCCAGGTTTCGCCTGTCTGCTTCACCGTAATCTTTAATGAGTTTGCAGAAAACTCTTTTTCATCATAAGTAAGGAGGAGCTTTCCAGTATCGATAGTGATGCCATTCTTCTTATCCATGGTAAAGTCAACCTCTGGAAAATCTCTATTTACAACCCTGAAGGTTTTTCTGTCCTCAAACTTATCACTCTTACTGTATTCAAGCCTTATAAGACGCTGAGTAAGAATTGTGATTCTGTAATTTTTGCCCTTTATAATGTTTTTTGACATGAATATATATCCTCTTTGCTTTTATTCTAAATACTTCGGCAATTATCCTTTTACAGAACCGGACAGACCCTCAACATAGAATCTCTGAAGCCAGATGAAAAGAATAACTATCGGCACTGCAACAACTACCGCTCCAGCAGCAAACTGTGTGTAGTAGGTATCAATTCTCTTGAAATCTGTAAGCCAGTAAAGACCTACTGCTACTGTATATGAGCTCTGCTTATCTCCAAAGAGCATACTCGGGAAAATGTAATCTGACCATGCTCCAAGGAAGTTTCCAAGCACTGTATACACAATGATTGATTTTGATAAAGGAAGTGTAATGTGCGTGAATATCTGAAGTCTTGTAGCTCCATCGATGATAGCTGCTTCATCCACTGCCTTCGGTATAGTATCAAAAAAGCCCTTGCTCACATGGTATCCCATGGCCGCACCTGCTGCTCCAACAACAACAAGTGCCAGAAGTGACTGGTTAAGTCCAAAGCCCTTTAAGATGTTATACACTGCAATAAGTGACATGAATCCAGGGAACATTCCAATGACCATCAGGATATTCATAAAGGCTTTTCTGCCCCTGAACCTCGTCCTACTAAGTACATAAGAAGTTGCAAGTATGATAAGTGTATTTATCACGCAACTGCATGCCGCAACTATCATTGTATTTACCCACCATCTTCCAAAGGGCAAAACACTCTGATTAGAGAAAAGGCTCTTAAAGTTATCGAGTGTAAATCCATGAGGAATATAGTAGCCAACGTAATATCCCTGTTCTGCTCTAAAGGCAGTAAGTACTATGAAGGAAATAGGGAAAAGCCATATCACGCCAAGTATTGTAAGGACTATATATCCAACGTTTGTCTGTGTCATTCTCATGATCATCACGAGTGTGAAGTAGCTTGCAATAAGTCCAAGTACATATCCAATTCCAAAGTCCTTAATTATAAAGCTGTTAGCTATTCCATTACTTTCCAAAATACTCTTTGCGCAAAACAGTAATATGGTCCAGGCAAAGGTATTTAATATCTGAACAAACTGCCATGCCTTAACTGTTTTTACTGATGTTTTTACACATCCAATTACTGCAAAAACAACTGAAAATACAGTAAAAGCTAAAGCAAGTACGAGTACAAAATCAGCCTTTGATGCGCCTTCATTTTCAAGCATTAAAGAGCAGGCTTTGATCATTGAAACCGACTTACCATCCTGCTTTAAGAAAGGCAAAAATATGCTGACCAACATCAAAAAAGTTCCAATGAGTGAGCGAACCATATAATCAAGATTTAGTCCGATTACTATTTTTTTCATTACTGGAAGCCCTCCTCATTTTTCATAGCATTAGACCTTGAGAAGGATATCAAAGTCAAGGTTGCGGAAATGATGAATATGATAATTCCTATGGTCGCTGCCAGGTTGTAGTCGTTACTATCCTTTGTCAACTTATACAGCCAGGTAACAAGAAGGTCTGTTTTTCCTGCTCCCTTGAAGTAATCCAAGGTAAGAGGCTCTCCTGCTGTGAGGAAATATATCGTATTAAAGTTATTAAAGTTACTGATAAGGTTTGAAATAAGATACGGCGTCGTTACAAACCACATGTAAGGGAAGGTGATTTTTCTGAACATGGTCACAGGGCCAGCTCCATCAATCTTCGCACTCTCATATAGTTCGCCGGGAATATTCATAAGTATTCCGCTGACCATAAGCATAGTTACAGGAACGCCTATCCAGAAGTTAACAACAATAACGCTTACTCTCGCCCACATGGTATTTGAAAGAAATGGAAGCGCCGCAGTTGTAAAGCCCCATTTCTGCAAGAGCACATTGAAGATTCCTCTCTCACCAAGCATGGTTGCCACAACTCTAAGTGAGATAAATCCAGGGATTGCCATTGTTGTGACAAATATTGTTCGCCAGAATTTCTTGAACTTTATGCCCTTTGAATTGATGATCATCGCAAGAATCATTCCACCAAAATAGCAGGTGAAGGTCGCAGCAAAGCCCCATATAAGTGTCCATCCAAGTACTGGCCAGAAGGTTGCTGAAAGTCTGTCTCCAGCGCCAAGTAGTGTGAAAAAGTTCTTAACTCCTACCCAGTCAAAAAGATTTCCCGGAGGCTGATGCTCCTGATCGTAGTTGGTAAATGCCATAAGGATCATGTAAATAAGAGGCATTACCGTAAAGATCAAAAGTCCTGTTACCGGCACTGAGAGTAAAAGGAAATGCACCTTTTCATTTGCAAGGCTCTTTATATCCTGCAAAAAGGTGTATGGTCTTTTGCCCTCTGCCCTGAGCTGTCTTGCTGTTTCTCCTGAGAAAATGGAAAAACACCACACTGAAAGGAATGCAAAGGTAATTACCAATGTCATAACTCCATAAAGAAGAATGAGCATTGAGTTATCGCCTTTTGTAACTTCATAGATCCCAAGGGCTTCATTAAATTCCATTCCCTGGGTACTGTCTCCCAGCGTTGCCAGCTTTGAAAGATTTGTAATTCCGGACAGCGCCATGAAAGTGATATATATGCACTCAACAATCAGAAAAAGAATTCCCTTTAAAATCTGTCCGTATCTGATGTTTGCAAGTCCCATAAGAATGTAGGACAGCTTCGAAAAGCTGTCCCCTTCTGTAAATATTCTTATGAAGCTCATTTTGTTATAAGTTTTTGTTTCTTTATTTTGCTTCATTGTATTCCTCTTAATTCGTAAAGGATGTAGTGGTACTTTTCATTCACATCTATCAGTCTGTAAGAGTTGCTGTAATGCTCTGTACAAGTGCATCAAGCTGAGTCTGAAGATCAGCCTCCTTGATCTCGCCGTAGTAGATGCCTTCTCCAAGAGCCTTCATAGGATCCCAGTAGTCGCCCATCTTAGGAATGCTGGGCTGGTTAGTTGCAAAAGCGGCCTGATCATTAAGTGCGCTTGCTACAAAGTCGTTCTTTATTTCATCACTCTCAGAAAGAGACTTAAGTACAGGAACATCTCCCTGCTCCTTATATCTTGTAAGACTGCTCTCTTCTCCTGCCATGTAAACTGCAAGCTGCTGTGCGCAAAGAGGATGAGCTGTGTTTGACTTAACTGTGATTGTCTTAAAGTCTACAAAGTTAGAAAGCTGTACATCACTTCCACTGATGTTTGCTGTGGGAAGTGCAACTGCGCCAAGCTTGTCACCAAGAATTTCCTTATACTCTGGAGCACTCCATGCACCACTTGTGATTGCGCCAAGCTTACCTTCCTTGAAGGCATTTCCGCCAACACCGTCAGCATCCTCAATATACTTGGGATTTGTTGCAAGGTTTAAGATATACTTTGCTGCATCAAGACCCTTGTCATTGTTGAAGGTGCAGTCTGTCTCATCTTTTCCGTCTGCTCCAAAAAGTGTGCATCCATTTCCAAGGAAGAACATCTCTGCATACCAGGAGTTTGTAATCTGTGTACTGAAGTTCCACATTCCATCGCCAAGGTCCTTAGCCATCATGGTATCAAGGCTCTTTACCTCATCCTCTGTAAAGAGTTCCTTGTTGTAATACATGAAGAATGTATTAGGTGAAAAGGGCACTGCATAGGTCAAACCATCAACGGTTACGGCGTTGATTGCACTTTCTGGAAGGTCTGATTTTAAAGTATCAAAATCTTTTGTAATTGGTAGCAGTAGCCCTTTACCTGCAAGGTCAGCCACACCGCCTGAAGGTGTGTAAAAAATGTCAGCTGCAGTATCAGCATCTGTCTCAAGCGCCTGAGGAGCTTCATCAATTCCTACAACTGCAATCTCATATGTTATATCGAATTCGTCATGAGCCTCGTCGAATTTCTTAACCATCTCATCTGTGATGTCTACCTCTTCCTCCGGCACCCAGATCTTAAGTGTTACAGCCTCTGTACCTGTGCTCTCAGATGAAGCTGCCTGTGTATCTGTAGCTGCTGACGCTTCAGCTCCTGTACTGTCTGACTTTCCACAGCCAGCAAGAACGGATGCTGCCATAATCACTGATAAGCCAAGTGCTGCGAACTTATTCTTTTTCATAGTTATCCTCCTAAGTGTTACATTTACTGCTTTTGTTTTTTGCTTTTGTTTTTTGCTTTTGTTTTTTTGCTTTTGTTTTTTGCTTTTGTTTTTTGCTTTTGATTCGTTTGTGCTTAAGTACTTTTGTCGTTTTTTTGGTTAACCGTTTAACAAGAATATACTACTGGTTAGTTAAACGGTCAACCTATTAATTTATTTTCATTTAACTTGTACAAATTAGGGGGATTTCAATTTATTGATTTTGCACAATCTTTGGTTTTGAGTTAATTTATGTTATTCGTTTTACTTTTTCTTTCTCATATCAGTTTACCAACTATAATCTACATAGTTTTTGGTGTCTTTATATGCATTTATTCTGATACAACCAAGGTGTTGCCTATAAATACTCTGGTCTATATCTGTTTTATATGCTTTTTATCTTCTATGAATTGCTCGCTTGCTATATATGTTGGTATTTTCAATACATTTATATGCCCTCTCACTTTCAATTAAAGTCTTAGAAACATATAATTTCTCTATTTTCTACCAATTTATAAGTATTATGTACTTAAATAAAGCTTAAAAAGCATATAAATGAAGATTATTCTTGCTGTTTTATAGCAATAAGATTTCTAGACCTGAGTAAATGCATATAAATCAGATATGCTCTTGATGTTTTATATACATAAGAAACTTAAATTCAAAAAAAGCAGTTGAAGTCTCTATCTATCAGACTCCCACTGCTTTTTTCTTTTCACTTATGCTCTTATGTGGTTTTATTTTTTATAAATCTAGCCAATACTCTTAGGTGGTTATTATTATTATAAATCTAACCAATACTCCTAGGTGGTTATTATTATTATAAATCTAACCAATACCCTTAGATGGTTTTTATTTTGATTTTTTCAAATTAATGTCCTTAGGTGATTATAATGTTTTGCATAATTCAGACTAATTCTGCCAGATTTCTTACAGACTGCCTCTCTACTACCCGGATAGGAAGCCTCTCGTCAACTGCAAGATCTTTTTCTCCATCTATCATTCTAAAGAGATATTCGGAAGCCTTCTTTGCCTTTTCCTCATAGTCCTGAGCGACAGATGTAATCTTCGGTGTCATAAATTCACAGTCAGGGAGGTTGTCAAAGCCTATGATAGAAATATCGTTAGGGACACTTTTGCCACACTGCTTTAATCCCTCTACAACGCCAAATGCAACAACGTCTGACATGGTAGCAACCGCAGTAATCTCATCTCCTGAAAAAGCTATATCCTGCCCTATCTCCATTGCATTTTTGTAGGTGGTATCAGATATAAAAATACGCTTCTTTGGAAGCTCTATATTACTCTCCTTACAAGCATCAGAAAAGCCTTTAAACCTCTCCTTTATAACGCCCTCTTCATCCACTTTAGGTGTCACAAGAGCTATATTCTTATGCCCTTTTCCAATAAGATATTTTGCAGAAAGATATCCTCCGCGATAGTCCTCGATACCAACGTTAACTATCTTTTCACCTGGAGCATAGGTATCGATGAAAACCATCGGAACATCAATCTGCTCCTT
>JAEEGL010489023.1_pt1 | contig 14304 bp, 10 predicted proteins | sample 9134231 | NCBI WGS metagenome assembly JAEEGL01 (sample SAMN16246548, study PRJNA631951) | gut metagenome | biome: gut microbiome; feature: rumen; material: fiber-attached | host: Bos | place: Iran: Karaj | collected 2018-10 | reverse complement strand
TCTGCGCTATAATGGAAAAAAGACAACAGGAGGCGTATCAGACATGGCAGTTGATTATGAAAAAGAACGGCAGGAAGCCATCGAAGCCGGGACCGCGGCGCTGACGTATCTGCGGACGGCCCGCTCGCAGCTGGGCGGCGCACGCGCCTGGGGGATCTGGGATCTTTTCGGAGGCGGCCTGTTTGCGTCCATTGCCAAGCACGGCAAGATGAACGATGCGCAGGAATCCCTGAACAAAGCGAAAGCGGAACTGCAGAATTTCCGGCGGGAACTGCAGGATCTGGACCGGCTGGATCAGGTCGACTTAAGGACCGGCGACTTCATCGGGATCGCGGACGTGGTCTTCGACGGGCTGTTTGCGGACCTTGCCATGCAGAACCGCATCAGCGAGGCCCGGGCGGAGATCGACCGCGCGATCACCGGAGTGGAGGAGATCCTGGAAAAGCTGCAGCAGCCCATGTGAACCCGCGGAAGCGGTGGACATCCCGCCGTGATTCTTTTATAATGTTACTTGCTCTAATTCTGACGACAGGGAGGCCATCATGATTCCCATACCGAAACTGTTCCGAAACACGAAGACGGTCCGGCGGATCCGGGCGTACATGGATTCCACGTTCCATGAAGTCCTGCACACGACGCTGAACCCGGACGGACCCGGTGTGATCCGCATCCATCTGATCCCGCCGAAGGCGGAGGAAAACGCCCTGAATCCGAGCGTGGCGATCGTGAACGGGACCGACATCGTCCCGGTCAATTTCGCGTCGGCGGTGATGCTGGCGGAACTGATCCGCGAAACGAACCGCTATGACGGGAAAGAGATCGGGGAAGCGGACGTGCAGAACATCCTGAACACCGCCGCGGACAACGTGAAGCAGATCATTCCGATCCTCTCGAAGAAGCGCATTCTGAACGACATCGTGCGGATCTTCACCACGATGAAGCAGATCGCCTATCGCGAGCCGGTCACGACCGACATCCATACCATGAGCCTCGGCGAGTACGCGGAATACATGAACGCGCCGCACCGCATGGACGTGATGGTCAGCGCGATGACGAAGGACGGAAAATGGCACTGCAACCAGAAATGCGTGCACTGCTACGCGGCGGGCCAGATCCACTCCGACGAGGCGGAGCTTTCCACGGAAGACTGGAAAAAGATCCTGGACAAGTGCCGCGCGGCCGGCATCCCGCAGGTGACGTTCACCGGCGGCGAGCCCACCATGCGCGAAGACCTGTTCGAGCTGATCGGATACGCGCGCTGGTTCATCTCCCGCCTGAACACGAACGGGATCAAGCTGACGCCGGACTACTGCAAAAAACTGCACGAAGCCGAGTTGGACAGCGTGCAGATCACATTTTATTCGGACGATCCGGCCGTGCACGACCGGCTGGTGGGCGCCGCGCAGTTTGAAAACACGGCGGCAGCCATCGACAACGCGCTGGCGGAAGGCCTGTCCGTCAGCATCAACACGCCGCTCTGCATGCTGAACCGCGATTACGTGAAAACGCTGGAGTATCTGCACAAAAAAGGCGTCCTGTACGTGACCTGCTCCGGCCTCATCACGACCGGGAACGCGGCGGGTCCCGCGTCCGAACTTCTGCAGCTCACGAGCGGGGAACTGGAAAAGATCCTGCGCGACGCGGTCGCGTACTGCCACGCAAACGGCATGGAGATCGCGTTCACGTCGCCCGGATGGATCCGTCCGGAAGTCTTTGAAGAGCTGAACATTCCTTCCCCGTCCTGCGGCGCATGCCTCTCAAACATGGCGGTCACGCCGGGCGGCAACGTCGTCCCGTGCCAGAGCTGGCTGTCCGACGCCCCGCTCGGGAACATGCTGACCGACGACTGGGCTCAGATCTGGGACAGCGCGTCCTGTCTGGAACGCCGGAATTATTCGTCCGAAATGACGGGCGAATGCCCGTTAAGGAGGTACTGCTGATGAAAACCGCGAAAAAGTCCGCCGCTCTCCTGCTGCTGGCGGCCGTCCTGCTCTTCGGCCTCCTCTTTTCCGCCGCGCCCGCACACGCGGCCGCGACCGATGAGATCCTGAACTTCACGATCACGGTGGACGTCAATGAAGACGCCTCCCTCAACATGACCTACCACATCGAATGGAAGGTCCTGTACGACGGCGGCGGCAAGGAGAAGCTCGAATGGGTCGACCTCGGCGTCCCGAACAAGTATCATGAAAACATCACGCCGCTGAGCAGCACGGTCTCCCGGATCAAGGACAACGGCAGCAAGCTCGCGATCTATCTGGACCGCGGCTACGGCAAGAACGAGGTGGTCACCTTCGAGTTTTCCATGAAGCAGGACCACATGTACCAGATCGACAAATGGGTCCAGGGCGAGACGGTCTACACCTTCACGCCGGCCTGGTTCGATGGCTTTTCCGTCGACAATCTCGTGATCCGCTGGAATGCGGACAAGGCGGGCGCCTGGCAGCCGGACTGCTTTGAGGAGGACGGATACCTGGTGTTTGAAGAGTCGCTGTCGCCGGGCGGCCGCTTCACGATGAGCGTCACCTATCCGAACGACGCCTTCGGCTTCGACGTCAGCCGCCAGAGCGGCGGCGGAAGCGTCGATCCGGTCCTTCCGACCGAGGAGAACGGCGGCGGCGGAAACGGCGGCGGCAATATCTTCCGCGGCATCATGGAGGTCATCGGAATACTGCTGGCGGTCGTCATGGTGCTGGGCGTCATCGCAGGGCCGTTCGTCCTGATCTTCAAGTTCATCCGCTGGATCGTCGGCGGCACGGGCTTCGGCTCGGAGCAGGCGACCGAGAAAAAGATCACCCGCACCAAGATCGAGTATTACGACAACTGCCCCAGCTGCGGCTCCGCACGCGAGGAGGGCAAGGACAACTGCCCGTACTGCGGGCGCAGCATGATCAAGAGCAAGGAAGTCGTGGAGGAGAGCCAGATCGAGAAGCCCGAAAAATACCGTCTGGCCGGCACCTACCGCTACGGCGACTCCCCGAACACCTACATCCGCGTGAACGTGGTGAACATCCCCGTCAGCCGCCCGCGTTCTTCCGGCGGCAGCCGCTCCACCCGTTCCGGCGGCGGTTCGCACCATTCCTCCTGCGCATCCTCCTGCGCCTGCGTCTCCTCCTGCGCCTGCGCTTCTTCCTGCGCCTGCGCCTGTGCCTGCGCCTCTTCCGGCCGTGCCGGCTGCTCCGTGAAGGACTTCTTCCGGGCAGACGTCCACGAGGAGCGCATCAAGGTCGACAGCAAGAGGAAGGGCTGACGCTGTGGCAGCGCTGTCAGCAGATCCGAATCACAGGAAAGGAGCATGAAAAAATGAAACAGAACATCCTGACCGCGGTCATCTTGTCAGTTCTCATCTTCTCCCTCTCCGCCTGTTCCATGAAGGGAAGCGAGACCGAAAAAAGCACCGGGGATGCGAGCCATGGCGAAACGGCCGCCCCGGATGCTTCGACAGTTCCTGTTCCCGAAACGACTGCCCCGGACGCTTCGGCAGTTCCTGTTCCCGAAACGGAACCCCTGACCACCGGACCCGATCCTGTGCCAGACACCGAGCCGGACACGTTCAACGGCGCTGACGTCATCACAGCGGGCCGCGGAAATTGTCTGATCTGGACCCGCTACGATCCGTATGATCAGCCGTCCGCCTCCGGGGCGGCTTCCGGAGACGCCGTCCGGGTCCTGATCTTCAGCGGCGCAAACAGGGAAGTCCTCACCGGAAACAGTGATTCCTTCGCCCTGCAGAAGGACAGCGGCGGTCAATGGACGAACGTCCTGGACAGGACAGGCAGCGACGCTTCCGTATCCATCCCCCGCGACAGTAAAGCCGAACAGACCGCCGACTGTTCCGATCTGTTCACCCGGCACGGCGACGGACACTACCGCGTGATCAAGCGCCTCTCCGTGAACGGATCCGTGCAGTATCACGCCTCGGATTTCTACGTCCTGAAAACCTCCGATCCTGCCCGGCTTCAGAAAAGCGAATACACCGTGAACCCCCGGGAAGAACTGGTCCTCACCGCCAGATTCCCGTCGGCCGCCATGGAACAGTCCCCGGCCGGCCCGCAGCCCCTTTCCCTTGACATCACGCTGTCCCTCCTGAAAGACACCGGCATCGACCCGGTCTGCGGGACCCCGGCGGATCACATCATCGAGGAACAGATCGGCGGCGTATGGTACACCATTCCCCGGCCCGGATACTTCATCACGCTGGAAGGCTACATGCCGGAGGTGGACAAGCCCGTCAACCAGGAAGTTTCCCTGTCCGGCACCGTACAGCATCCCGGACATTACCGGATCCTGAAAAGAGTCAACATCGGCCGGGGCGCCGCCCTCACAGACGAGTATTACGCGGCTGAATTTGACGTCCCCGCCGACTGATCCGGAACCGGGAGAGGGGGCGTCCGGTCAGAAGAAAAGGCAGCTTCCCGGACAGCGGGATGCCGCAATGACGCAAAACGGAGGTCATGATGACAGAAGAACAGAGCAGACAATGGAAAAGGGCAGGCGATAAGATCGCGGAGGCCGTCCAGACAGACCCCGGCGGACGGGGTCTGCTGAGCGGCCGGATCACGACCCCCACGGCCGCTCTCCTGCAGTCGCTCGAAGACGTCCCGCGTGCGGTGCTGCTCACCGGTTTCCCGGTGAGACTTCCGGACGGGACCGTCGTCGGTGAGACGGACGGACCGTCCGGGCTCGCGAACATCGCGTGGGCACTGGAACAGACGGGAACTGACGTCCGGGCGCTGACGGACCGGACGTGCTGCCGCCAGCTGGAGGCCGCCATGCAGGCCAGAGGCTGCCTGACCGTGCCGGAAATGATCCCGCAGGACCGGCGTGAACTGTTTCTGGAGGAACTGTTTGCAGCGTTCGCCCCTTCGCACCTGATCACGCTGGAGCGGCCGGGCAAAGCAAAGGACGGCCATTTTTATAACATGCGGGGCGGTATGATCGATCCCATGATCACGGACACGGACTGCATCATGGAGACCGCCCGCCGCCGCGGCGTTTCCGTGATCTCCGTCGGAGACGGCGGCAATGAGCTGGGCATGGGAGCCCTCCGGCAGCTGATCCGGGAGCGGGTGCCGCTCGGGGATCTGATCTGCGCGGACGCGCCGGCGGACATCGCCCTGGTGTCCGGCGTATCCAACTGGTGGGGCTGGGGCATCGCGGCGTTTCTCTCACTGATCCATGAAAAAGACCTCCTGCCCTCTCCGGAGACGGAACGGGCCATGCTGCATGCGGTAACGGTTTCCGGCGGCGCGGACGGCTGTACCGCCCGGATCGAGGACACCGTGGACGGTCTGCCCCCGGAAGTGCATCTGGCCGTTCTGGATAAGGTAAGGAAGGCCGCCGGCAGAGATCCCGCGCAGTGATCCCGCCGCTCCCGCGGAAGAACGGAAGCCCCGTGCAGACGGCGCAGGGCTTCCGTTTTCAGTTGTTCAAAAAGAAAGATGCGGCCCGCTTCCCCATTGCCAAACCTTCCCGGCAGGAGTATAATCCCCTGGAAACCAACACAGGAAAAAGGACACTATGAGCACAGTTCAATGCAAAAACTGCGGCGGCAGCTTCGATCCGAAGCGGAGCAGCTGCCCCTACTGCGGCACCATGTACAAACGGGGCGCCTATGCCGAATTCCGGTCAAAGGTCTCTTCCCTGATCGACTCCATGCTCGGTCTTAAGAATGACGTGCAGGAGTCCGTCAGCCGGATCGTGCTGTCCTCGCTGCTCCGGGCCGTGATCTTCATTGCCGTCATCGTCGGGCTGGCCTTTGCCTTCTCCCGCACGGCGCAGGTCAATTCCTTCAACGATCCGGAGTATGATCAGAAGGCCTATGAAGAGATCGTTTGGATGGACGAAAACCTGGACAGGCTTAACGAAGCGTATGAGAACGGGGACTTCAAGGCCATAGAAAAAATGTACTATCAACAGCCCGGCGCCGTTCAGAAATGGGGGCACTACCCGTCCTACTGTCTCAAGTCCGCCTATGAAAAGATCGGACAGGAAGAGCGGTTCGACGCCTACCGCTTCCAGCGCATGCTTCATTTCATTTACAATCCGGAGGCTTTCACCGGACACAACGGGATGAACCGGGTCGACCGGAATGAATATGCGGAGATGCGGGATGCCCTGATCTCGGAGCTGGAAAGCAGGGGATACTCCCGGGCTGAGCTCGATGACATCTATGAAAAATGTGCGAATTCCTACGGCTATGTGGAATCGGACCTGCTGAAACAATATGTAAAGGAGGACGGAAATGGTTAACTGCAAAAACTGCGGCGCGCCTCTTTCCCTGAACGAGGCCTTCTGTCCTCACTGCGGGACGCCCAATCCCGAGGCCCAGGAGCATCTGAAAAAGCTCCGGATCCTGGACGAGCGCTTCGAGGACGCGAGCCGGGAGGTCGCCGCCGAGGTGAAGAAAAGCAAAAAGGGATACGGCATCCTGCTGATCCTGATCATGCTGCTCCTGGCCAACCTCGTGGTGTTCATCATGCACCAGGCATCCTATGAGATCGCGGACCGGATCATTGCCTCCAAAATGCCGGAAAGCGAGATCAGGGCGCAGCTGGACGGATTCCTGGAGAAGGGCGAATACATCGAGATGGATCTCTTCATGAACAAGTTCTCCCTCTCCTACAGGGATTACGAAGACTACAAGAGGATCTCCTATCTGGCCTATCACCAGAACCGCATGATCGACGCCGTGACCCGGTACCTGTACGGCACCGATTCCTACGGGGATCCGCTGGTGCAGATCTGCGAAGCCGTCGCGGACTATGAGCAGGAGTATACCGGCTTCAAAAAGAGAGACAACAGCGAGACGGTCCTGTACCATGCGGAAAAGATCAATGCCGAAGTGAACGGCTTTCTCCGGAACTATCTGAATCTTACCGACGAAGACCTGGCCGGCCTTAAGGACAGGAATCCCTCGTCGCTTCTGATCCTGCTGAATGAGAGGCTTGCGAAATGAAGAACAAAAAGAGAAGCAAATGGATCGGGGTCGCCAGGATCGCGGCGCTGCTGTTGATGCTCGTTTTGTTCATCAACAGTTTCCTGCTGTTCAAGGAGATCCGGCGGGACGTCATGTACGGCTCCCGCAGCACCGGCCTGGACACGCTGAACGGCTATTTCGACGAGGGCAGCTATCAAAAGATCTATACCGCCGCGGTGGTCAACCGGTACGCCGACGACGAGCTGTCCGTGGACGTTTCCCAGTACGAGGCCTTCGGCCGGTATTACCACGCCTACGTGATGGCCAGGAGTCTGGAAGACAACGAAGAGTATCTGAAAGAGATGGAGGAAGAAAAAGCCAGGATCTCGTGGAAGAAGATCCTGGACGTGATCCGCGTCCTGGAAGCGGATCTGGATCGATAAGCACGGGCACGCGGTCCGGTCTCCCGACCGGGCGGAAAACCGCTTCTGCCGACCCTTTCATATGACGGCCGGGGGACTTTTCAAGCTCCCCCGGCTGTGTTATAATTGCGGAAAAACCGGGTTGGATGTGAGAATCGATGAACCAGAGATCCAAACGTGAATTATTGAATACTTTTGCGGAAGCCCTCTGCGGGCGCGGGCTCGCCCCGGATCCGCAGACGGCCGTGCGGCTGCTCCGGGACGCGAGAGTCGCGGACGAACTGAGCGCCCTGTTTCCGCTGCGGGAACGGCTCTCCTGCACGGAGACTGCCGCGATCCTGACGCCGCTGCTGGGGGAGACGCCGCCGGAAGGCTGGTGCGCTTTCTGCTACGACTATATCCGTTCCGCCATGTATCCGCAGGACGGCTTTGTAAAGGACGCCGCGCGGTATGAGCACGGGGCGCTGGTCTTCCTGACGCTGCTTCAGGTCCTGCTGGAGAAAGAGCGGCAGGCGCTGCCGTTCGATCCGCTGAAGGATTTTGCGTTTCTTGCGCGCGAGGAATACGCGCACTGCGATCATGCGGAGGAGTACGTGCGGTTCCTGGCCGCATTCCGGGAGGACTTCATTTATGAACTGATGCGGCTGGGCGACGAGGTCACGCCGTACGGGACGCTCAGCCATATCGCGGGGGTCCATCATATCGCGATGACGGTCGCGAAGGGGATCCTGCGCGCGGGGGAAGAGATCGATCCGGCGCTGCTGTCCGCGGCGGCGGCCGCGCACGACATCGGGAAATACGGGTGCCGGCCCGGCGAGGCGGTGCCGCATCTGCACTATTATTACACCGGGTTCTGGATGGAAAAGCACGGACTGGCGGACGCCAGCCACATCGCGTCCAACCATTCGACCTGGGATCTGGAACTGGACGCGCTGTCCGCGGAATCCCTCTGCCTGATCTACGCCGACATGCGCTGCAAGCAGGCGCGGGACGCGGAGGGACGCGAGATCACGGTGATCTATTCGCTGGACGACGCGTTCGACGTGATCCTGAACAAGCTGGAAAACGTGGACGAGGCCAAACGCCGCCGCTATGAGCTGGTATACAGCCGCCTGCAGGATTTTGAGCACTACCTGCGGTCGCTGGGCGTGGACGTCGAAATGACGGGGGCGCCCGGTGCGCCGGCCGGGACGCGGGATCCGGCGCTGGTGACGTCGGAGGAGGCGGTGGAGCGGCTGAAAATGCTGTCCGTGGAGCATCATCTGCGGCTGATGAACCAGTTCTCCAGCGAACGGACATTCGGGAACATCATCGAAGCGGCGCGGACGAGCCGCGACTGGAAGCAGCTCCGCGTCTATCTGAATATCCTCGGCGAATACGGGACGTATCTGTCCGCGCGCCAGAAAACGCAGGCCCTGGCGTTCCTGTACGAACTGCAGAGCCACCGCGAGGGCGACATCCGGCGTCAGGCGGCCGACCTGATCGGCCTGATCATCGCGCGCTTCCACCTGGTGTACCGCAAGCGCCTGCCGGACGACGCGCCGTCCGATCCGGCGGAGGAAGTGCCGTTTACGCTCTGGGAAAAATACCTGGACATGATCATCAATCCGGACCACAAGAGCACGGCGCAGCAGCGCGCGCACATCGGGTATTCGCTGCGGATCGTCGTGGACGCCATGCTGCGCAGCGGGCGGCCGGAACAGCAGGACCGGTTCCTGGACGCGCTGCTGAAATATTATACGGCGCCGGAGGAAAAGGAGCCCGATACCGCGTTCACGCTGCTGAACGGCGCGCTGAGCTTTCCGGGATCCTACCGCCGCGAGGCGGTGCGGGCGCGGCTGATCGCCTTTGCCGGGCGGTTCGCCCGTCATGAGGAGATCCGGCTGCGGACGGCCGCTCTCCTGCTGCTGGAGGAGATCGCGCGCGGTCTGGCGCCGAACGATCCGCAGACCGAGCAGATCGCGCGGATCGCCGCGGAATGCGGGCAGGAAGAATCGCTGACGCTGCGTTTCCTGTGCTGCCGCATCCTGCAGAACGCGGGACGGAACACGCTGGCTTACCGGGAGATCTTCGAAGGCCCGCTGGACATCAGCGGCGAGATCTTCCTGGAGAATCTGAAGACCGCGACGCCCTGGGTAAACAAGGTCGTGGGAATCGAGATCCTCAAGGACCGCGCGCTGCGCCTGGTCCCGGACAACATTCTGCATATCTGCACCCATTTTTCCAATCTGATCAAAGTATCCGAGCGGGTCGTGGTCCGGCATGCGGCGGGCGACGCGCTCCTGGAAGTGCTGCCGCTGCTGCACCGCGCGCAGCGCAACGAGATCGTCGTGGAGCTTGGCAAGGGGATCGAGCTGGGACAGTACGCCGTCTCCAAATACATCCCGGATTATCTGGGCCGGGCGGTCCTGCTCCTGTACCCGAGCGAGCTGGACGAGCAGATCCTCTGGCTGCGCACGCTCCTCGGCTCGCCGACGGACAGCGCCGTAGCCGGCGCGCTCCGCACCCTCGGCGTCATGCTGCAGCATTACAAGGAATACCGGGAGCGGTTCCAGGAAGACACCGAGCGCTGGACGGAACGGCTGCACGAGATGCTGGGCCTGCTGCTGCAGGGCCTGGCGCATTACCGCGAACCGGTGCGTCAGGAAGCGCTGCTGGTGTTCGGCCAGATCTTTGACGGCGGTCCGCTCACCCTGGAGGAGCGGGGCGGACTCTTCACGCTCTGCTGCCGCAAGCTCCTGTTCCTGATCGGCACCGCGCCGGCGCAGGACAGCCTGACGTTCTTCTACCGCGCGTCCGCCCTGGCGCACATCGACCGCTTCCTGACGCTCCATAAGCTGGACTGCGGCGCGTTCGCTTTTGAGCGCCCCCGCCGCGTGGCCTTCTTCCCGGGGACGTTCGACCCGTTCACGCTCTCCCATAAGGGCATCGTGCGCAAGATCCGCGAGTTGGGCTTCGAGGTCTATCTGGCCGTGGACGAGTTCTCCTGGTCCAAAAAGCCGCAGCCTCACCTGCTGCGCCGCCAGATCATCAACATGTCGGCGGCGGGCGACTTTTATGTGTATCTGTTCCCGAGCGACATCCCCGTCAACATCGCCAATCCGGCGGACTTAAAGCGCCTGCGGGAGATCTTCTCCGGGCGGGAGCTGTACCTGGTCGTCGGCACGGACGTGATCGCCGGAGCCTCGGCCTACAAAAAAGAGCCCGAGCCGTATTCCGTGCACTCGCTCGACCATATCATCTTCAGCCGGCCCGACCAGCCGCGGCTGCAGCTGACGAAGCCGCTGCCGATCACCGGGAGGGTCATGGAACTGAATCTGCCGCCGGAGCTGGAGGACATCAGTTCGCGGCTGATCCGGGAGAACGTGGACCAGAACCGCGACATCTCCCACTTCGTGGACCCGATCATCCAGGACTTCATCTACCAGAACGGCCTGTACCTGCGGGACAGCCAGGATAAACGCCTGCTGGCGTCCTCCGGCCTCGTCTTCGACGTGCTTCACGCGCCGTACGGGACGCTGCGGCATCCGATCCTGGCCGAAGCCGCGCGGAACGGCGACCGGGCGATGACCCTGCGGCGCGAAGGACGCGACGCCGGCTTCGTGACCTGGCGGAATTCCGGCGCCACCGAACTCTTTGCGGCCCTCGGCGATGCCGCGCTGTCCGACCGCGTGCGCCTGCGGGCCGGCGGCCGCTCCCTGCTCATCACCGGGATCTGCGCGGAAGGTGACGACGCCCAGCTGCTGCTCAGCGAAGTGCTGGCCAATTCGCTCCGGGAAGACTGCGTCTACGCGATCGCCCGGCTCTACGACGGCCTGAACGCGGAGCAGGAGGAGCTCCTCAGCCGGCAGGGCTTCCGGCGCCGGGAAGGCGGCGCGCCGCTGCTGGAAGTGGACATGCGGGCTCCCACCGTGCTGATCCGCAACCTCGAAACGACCATCCAGGAGCCGCTGGCCCGCGACGCCCGCGTACTGGAGGCCATCCGGAAAGGGCACAGCCGCCTGCAGACGGCGCTGACCGGCCTGTATCCGGGCTCGCTCGTCCTGACGCTCACGTCCGACGTGATCCACCAGCACCTGCTGGAGAAGATCACTTCGTTCAACCATGTGCCGGAGCAGCCGACAGAGCCGCGCAGGCTCGGCGAATGCATGTGCGTGCCGTTCGGCAAACTGCTTCGCGGCCGCATCGTGCCGAATACCGTAACGAAGACCATCCACACGGACAAGGTCTACGAGCCCGACCTGAAATCGAGCCGGATCGAGGCCTTCCCGTATTATCCGCCGATCCCGTGCCAGGTCCGGACCATCAAGTCCTTCGGGCGGCCCGTCATCCTGGTCGACGATGTGATGCATCCGGGGATCCGGATCCGCGCGCTGGATCCGCTGCTCCATCAGGAGGACATCGACATCCGCATGGTGTTCGTCGGCGTTCTCTCCGGGCACGGGCGCGATCTCATGCGGGAATGGAAACGCCCGGTCGACGGGGCGTACTTCATCCCCACGCTGCGGCAGTGGTTCGTCGAATCGACGCTGTACCCGTTCATCGGCGGCAACACGGTCCGCCGGGACGCCGCGCCGGTGCCCGGCCTCCTGCCGGGGATCAACCACACGCTGCCTTACGCGGTGCCGTCGTTCCATAAGGAATGCAGCGAGGAAGCCGTGTTCGAACTCTCCCGCTGCTGTCTGGAATCCGCCCGGGACCTGATGCTGGCGCTGGAGCAGGTCTACCGCGAGAACTTCTCCCGGAACCTTACACTCAGCCGGCTCAGCGAAGCGGTCATCCTGCCGCTCTGTCCGGACAAGGGCGCCTGCCTGCACTACGACCCTTCCCTGGCGGCCTCGGTCTATCTGGAAAACGACCTCGAACAACTGATGAGAGGAGCAAGAATATGACTTCCTGGCTCGAAAAAGACGGCCGCGTCTTCTTTCTGAGGGACGGCGACCCCGTGCTCGGCCGCGGCAGCTTCAAAGCTTCCTGCGCCGGGCAGCTGGCCGTCCCGGATTCCCTGCGCGTGCTGGACGCCTCGCGCCTGCCGGACGTTCCGCTGGAAGTGCCGCTGCAGAAGGCCCTGGACGAAGGGCGGCTCACGGTGGTGAACCGGTCGCGGGCGGGCTGGGAGCGGATGCTGGCGCCGTCCAAGCCCGGGAAAAAACGCGTGAACATCCTCGCGATCGGCGACGTGGGCTCCACGCTGCTGACCGGCCTCAAGCTGCTGGGCGGCGATGTGATCGATTCGATCGGGATCTGCGACATCTCGGAGGCGGTCACCGCCCGCTGGGAATTTGAAATGGGCCAGGTCTCCCTGCCCGGAGATTACGGCGCGTTCCCCGAAGTCTCCGTCGTCGCGCCGGATCAGCTTTTCGACTGCGACGTCTTCGTCTTCGTGGCCTCGAAAGGCATCCCGCCCGTGGGCTCCGGCGTCCGCGACGTGCGCATGGCCCAGTTTGAAAGCAACGCGGCCATCGTCCGCAGCTACGCACGGCAGGCGCGGGCAGCCGGTTTCAAAGGCCTCTGGGCGGCGGTGTCCGACCCGGTGGATCCGCTGGCGAAAACGGCTTACCTGGAGAGCAACCGGGACGAGGACGGCCGCTGGGACGGTCTCGGCCTCCTGCCGGAGCAGGTCCAGGGCTACGGACTCGGCGTGATGAACGCCCGCGCGGCCTATTACGCCAAGCGCGACACGCGGTTCGCCTCTTTCCTGAAAGACGGCCGCTCCTTCGGGCCGCACGGCGAGGGCCTGTGGATCGCCAATTCCCTGTCCGCTTACGACGAGGCCCTGTCGGCCGAACTGACGAAACTGACCGTGGAAGCCAACCTGCGGATGCGGGAGCTCGGCTTCAAACCTTATGCGGCGCCGGCGCTGTCATCCGGCGCGCTGTCGCTGCTGCTGACGCTGCGCGGCGAATGGCACTGCGGTTCGGTCTTCCTGGACGGCATCTACATGGGCTGCCGCAACCGGTATACGGAAGCGGGGATCGAGACCGAGCTGCTGCCGCAGATGCCGGACGCGCTGTTTGCACACCTGGAGGAAGCCGCCGGGCGGCTGAAAGAGATCATATGACGATGGGACCGGAACTGCTTGTGATCCGCCTCCGCGCGGAAAAGCCGGAGGAAGAAGCGCGGCTGGACCGCGTGCTGGAGGAAGCGCTGGAAGGGCGCCGCCGGGAAGAGATCCGCGATCCCGCGGTACTGCGCGGCGTGCGCGGCAAGCGTCTGCTTTTTGCCGTCCCGCTCGGAAGATTCGGGGTGAATACGGCCTGTACGCAGCTGCTGCTCCGCCTGCGGGAGGAGCCCGCCCTGCTGGAAGGCTGCGTCTCCGCGCTGATCGTGGACGGCGGAAGCGAACTGTACACGAAGTCCGCCGCCGCCGAGCTGGCCTTCGCGCTCAATACGGCCGGCAGCGCGCTGATCGGCCGCCCGCTGGTGGAAGCGACCGGTTCGCTGGCCAATTTCCGCATCCAGGCAAAGGTCGGCGGCACAGACCCGGACGGCGCCTACCGCGCGGCCGCCGGGGACCTGGTCGACCGCCTGCTGGCGGATGATCTCCCGGTGCAGGAAACGCCGGAGATCCTGGTGCTGCACGCATCGAGTTATCACACGTCCAACACCATGCAGCTGTGGGCGCAGCTGCGCGCCCGCCTGGAGGACCGCTGCCGGATCACGGAGATCGGCCTGCGCAACGGCGCCGTCTCCGACTGCTCGGGCTGTCCCTATACCGCCTGCCTGCACTTCGGCGAGCAGGGCCGCTGCTTCTACGGCGGCCTGATGCAGGACGAGGTCTGGCCGGCCGTGCTCCGCGCGCAGGCCGTCGTGCTGCTCTGTCCGAACTACAACGACGCGCTGTCGGCCAATCTGACGGCGTTCATCAACCGGATGACCGGCCTGTTCCGCCAGACGCATTTCTATGACAAGGCGGTCTTCGCCGTCATCGTTTCCGGCTATTCCGGCGGCGACATCGTGGCC
>JAEEGL016538126.1_pt1 | contig 14305 bp, 13 predicted proteins | sample 9134231 | NCBI WGS metagenome assembly JAEEGL01 (sample SAMN16246548, study PRJNA631951) | gut metagenome | biome: gut microbiome; feature: rumen; material: fiber-attached | host: Bos | place: Iran: Karaj | collected 2018-10 | reverse complement strand
TTCGTAGGAGGAGAGGGCGCGGCTGGAGTTCATCGCGATGGATGAATTCTGGGCGGCGATCCTCGCATTGTTCTCGGCGATGATCCGGTTCTGCTCCGAAATGGTGGCGTAGTTGTCAAAGACCGTGTTGTAAGTCCTGTAAGCGTTGCAGTAGTAAGCGAAGTTCACTACGTTGAGGATGGCTGCATTGATAGCCCTTTCGATAAGGGTTCCGTAAGGAGGTCTGCAGATGTGGTAGTATCCTCCGTAATATCTGTAGTAGATTCCGTCATAGAGATAGTAATCAAGTCCCCAGTGGCGTACGATGGTGTATCTGGCAGGCAGATAGTGGATGCGGTAGCCATAGTAGTGAGGATGATCGCCCCAGAAGTATCCCGGCCGGTCGTAAGGCATAAAGCCTCTGTCGCGCGGATGCATTCTGTGAACATCTCCATGATCCATCCGGTAGTCGCCGTCGTTGTAGCGGAAGTTGCCGCCACGGTCACGGTAGTTGCCGTCCTTGTTGTAGCCGCCGTCGGCCGGCTGCATCGAAGGATTCCTGCCGGCATCCACTGCGCCGGAGTTCAGACCGCCGCGGGTGACATTGCTGTTCTGGCGGACCGTCTTGCCGTCGGCGCTGCGCACCGTGACGGAAGAGTTATTCTGTCCGCGGGAAGCCGTAGCGGAAGACAGGGAAGGAGTCGCCGAACGGACGGTGCCGGAAGAGCGGGAAGCCGAACCGCTGGAAGAGCGGACGCTGGTGCCGGCAGCCGAAGAGCTGGAGCGGACGGTGGTGCTGCTGGAGCCGCTACGAACCGTGGTACCAGTAGTTGCAGACCCGCTGCGAACCGTGATACCCGTGGTTGCAGACCCGCTGCGAACCGTGCTACCGCTGGTAGCGGAGCCGCTGCGGACCGTGGTGCCGCTGCTGGCCGAGCCGGAACGAACCGTAGTGCCGCTGGAAGCAGAGCCACTGCGAACGGTGCTGCCGCTCGAGGTCGAACCGCCGATGCTGAAGGAAGAACCGGACGCCGTGCTGCCCGTACGGCTGGTGCTGCCGCTGGAAGCGGAGCCCGAGCGGACGGTGCTGCCCGTAGAGGTGCTGCCGGAACGGCTTGTGCTGCTGGAAGAACCAGAGCTGGAACGAACCGTGGTGCCGCTGCTGGTCGAGCCGCTGCGGACCGGATTCTGCGTAGAAGCCGAAGGTGTCGAATACGAACGGGTAGAGGTACCGGAAGAGCGTGTGCTGCTGCCAGTGGAATAGCTGGAGCTGGAGCGAGCGGTGCTGCCCGTGGAAGAACCGCTGCTGCGGTAAGTGCTTCCGCTACCGTAAGAGCTGCCGGAAGAACGGCTGGTGCTGCCCGAAGAGTAGCTGGAACGGGAAGAACTGCCCGAAGAGTAGCTCGACCCGGAACGGCTGCTGCTGCCGGAAGAATAGCTGCTGCCGGAGCTGCGGGAAGCGGAAGTGGAATGGCCTGAGGCGGATCTTGCTCCGGAGGAACCGGACCGCCCCTGCGCTGAAGCGCCTACTGGTGCGGCAAGCAATGACAGTGTCATCGCAAAGACTGCCGCTGTCTGTAAAAACCGTCTCATAACCTAAAAGTTTTAAAAGTACAAATAATAATTCCTTGAAAGTGCCTTGAAATCTTCGACATCTTTTCTCCAGTAGGAGGCGATGTCTTCGACTCTCATTCGCTTTCCGAAATGCACTCTTACATAATCCGTACCACAAACGATATCGAGCATCCGGGTACGGGTCTGTGCCGGGAAGGGATTATGGTCCGGATAAAGCTCGTTAACTGCCTGCATCACATAGAATTGCGTCAGTGTAATCTCGGCTTTTTCGTACTCCGGAAAATAAAATTGCACACCGTGCAATAATTTGTCTTTGCAGCTGCCGGCGGTCGGTTTGTAGTGGATGGTGCGGAACACGGTGCCGGGGAGCTGATAGCTCTCCAGTTTCGCCTTGAGGGCGTCCGCGTCGATCCATTCGGCGGCGAAGGTCTCGAAGGGAAGGGTATAGCCGATGCCGATGTGCAGGAAATTGTTGAATTCTCCCGTAATACCGGCCGAGGGATAAGCGATGGCGCTCTCCATATTGGGAATGTTCGGGGACGGGAGAATCCAGGGAAGCCGGGTGTCGCGGTACAGCATATCCCGGTGCCAGCCTTCCATCTTGACGACGGAAAGCTTGCATTTAAGCGGCGGCTCGTTGCCCAGGACGCCGCAGTTAAGGCCCTCTTCGTTGATCAGATTGGCCAATTCACCCACCGTCAAACCGTACACATAGGGAATCTTGAACATACTGACGAACGAGTGGAAGCCGTCCTCGACGAGGCAGCCTTCCACCTTGAGACCGCCGAGGGGATTAGGCCGATCAAGCACCAGGACCTCGATATTCTGCTCTGCACAGGCACGCATAACAAGCCCCAGAGTGCTGATGAACGTGTAGGAACGGGTCCCGACATCCTGAATGTCATAGACCATCACGTCGATGTCTTTGAGCATCGCAGGTGTGGGCTTGCGAGTTGAGCCGTAGAGCGAATGGACCGGAAGGCCGGTCGTTTCGTCCGTGCCGCTCTCGACCTTGCCGCCGGCATAGACATCGCCCCGAACACCGTGCTCCGGGCCGAAAAGAGCCACAAGGTTGACATTGGGGGCGGCATGGAGGATATCGATCGTGGAGCGGAGGTAACGGTCGACACCGCTCGGGTTGGTGACAAGGCCGACCCGTTTGCCTTCCAGAGGGGCAAATCCGTCACGGACAAGCACCTCCAAGCCGGTCAAAACCTCTTCAGGAGCCACAGTCGCGGTCTCTTCGCCAGCAGGCGTCTCGGGGGGATTGGCCGCCTTGACGTGGCAGGCGGAAAGCGCAATCAGCAGAAAGATGGGAAGCAGTCGTGTTTTCATGCATTCATATGGCTTAAAATGGATCCCGGATAATAATGCCGGAGGATTTCGGCGTAACCATAGCCCTGGTGCGCCATATTGGCGGCGCCGATCTGGCATAGGCCGACGCCGTGGCCCCATCCGGAGCCATGGAGGATGACTTTGTCGGGGGTCATTTCCACCTCAAAGGCCGAGCTCTTGAGATGGCTGGTGGAAAGGAAACGCCGGATGATGAGTTCCTTGCCGACCTCGATCGTACATTTCGTGCCGCGGATGCGGAGGAGTTTGATGCGGCCGGATACGCCCCGTTCGAGGGGCTCCAGGGCCACCAGTTCGCCGATATCGTATCCGCTTCGCTCCGAAATGAGGGCAGCGAGTTCCGTGCGGTCGTACTGCGCCGTCCAGCGGTAGAAATCCTTGGTTTCCAAATCGTAATCGTTCAGCACCTGGGAGAGGACGGATGTATCGGATGTGTTGCAGAAGGGATCCTCAACGCGGGTTAGATATGGGTAATCCGCATCTTCCCAACAGGTGGAGAATTGCTCCGTCATCCCGCCGCAGCACTTGGAAAATCGGGTATCGCAGAGTTTCCCGTCAAAGGTGAGCACTTCCCCCCAGGTGTCGTCGATCGCACGGCGGACATTTTCGCCAACCGCCATCGTCAGGCCCTGATAGCGCTGGCAATGGTCATCGGCACAAACGTCGAAGCGCTTATGGTCTTCGTGATCAAACCATTTGACGATCCGCGGGACATCCCCTTCCGGCAGACGGCCGGCATTGAGCCAGGTGACAATCGAAGGAAGGTCCTGGCGCTCCAGAGCGGGTATTCCTTCCTCATTATGCCCCCGCCTGCGCACCATCGACATTACCCAGGAACGGGAGATGACGGCGTGGGCCTTGAGGAATTCCAAATCGGCGGAAGCACGCATCTCGGAGGAGATGACGCTGAGCAGGTAATCCTCGACGCCGATGATGTTGACGGCCGTGACCTTGCCCGCCTCGACGATGAATTTGAGCGTGCCGGCGAAGACCTGGGTCTGCTTCCGCTCCCAGTGGAACTGCTTGCCGATAGTGACGCCGAACAGGCGGAACGAGGGCTCAGCGAATAACGTGGAGATGGTGACGGCCTCGAATGTGAGCTCGTCGTACAGGGTGCCGTTGTAGTCGATCTTCCCTTCGCGGTAGGTTACTTTCTGCGGACCGGCGCCGTCGGAGATGATTTCGAAGCAGATTTCGGGGCCCGACATAATGCCGACCTCGATGCGGGGCTGGGTACGGGTGAGGCGCCAGAGGACGCGCTCTTCATCGGCCTCGGAGATGGAAACTTCTGAGAGGATCTGCTGCAGGACGTCGGCCGTGAGCCGCTGATAGTCCGATTCGACCGGTGCCACAAAGAAGCCGGCCATATCGGCGCAGCCGGGGCTGATGGTAAAGCGCTTTGAGGCGTCTTCCTCGAAGAAGCAGGCGGGGCGCTTCTTGTCGCGAAGGGTAACGACGGCGCGGTACTCTCCTTCGGTGCACCAGGTAAGGAGGTTGAAGCGAGGCTCGGACTCCCCTTCCGGCACGGGCGTGCAGTCGAGGAGGCGGTAGAACATCTTGGCCATCGACTTGGGGGTACGGGCCCGGAGGGCGAATACTCCGCGGGTAAAATGCCGGTAATGGAAGAGATGGGCGTCCTGGACCGAGGCTATATAGCTGAGCATTTCACTGCCGGCATCTGGCGTTGTAGAAAGCAGGTTGTCGACCGAGCGCTCCAGCGGCATAAAGCCCTTCGGGGCTGCCTGGAAATGAAGGTGCTCCGGGAAGGAGGCACCACTCGCCGGGCCATTGTAGAAGACGGTAAAGCCATCCAGCTTGGCGGCAATGTCGAGCATATCCACGAAGCGATGCCAGATGGTCTGGGGTTCGTGAACAGAAGATACGATGACAAGATGTTTGGGGAAGATGGGATACCGGTTGACAAGGATGTCGTAGGTACGGCCCTTCCGGCCTTCCATCTTGAGGGCGATCTGGTCTTCCGGGCGATTCTCCAGGCAGGCAAAGCAGGCTCTCTCCCCGGGCGGGGGCGCTGCCGTGGAGACAATGCGGATGGGATTGTGCTGGATGGTGGTCCTCAGACCGCCGACTTCCACCTGCCGGGTGGTGGCGGACTTGAGGGACCTGAAATTCGCGGCGACCTCCCTCCAGACGGAGAGCTGGTCCAGGATGAATTTATCGATTTCCGTTTTCATCAAAGCAGGGCTTCGAGGGAGTGGCGCACCCTGCCGAAGTCCTCCTCAAAGTTAGGAGTAAAAACGGACTTTCCCAAATTATCTTCGATTCCCCGCATTTCCCACCAACGGCCGAGGGTAACTTCATCGTTGTGCGGATGCAGGTCGAAATGGCCGACAGTCGCAAAAAGATGCACCTGCTCACATTCCGTCGTTCCCTTGAAAGTAAAGCTACCCAGCGAGACGGGATTGAAGGACGTGAGACCGATCTCCTCTGACGCTTCGCGGAAGAGGGTTTCCAGCAGGGACTCCCCGTATGCGACGTGTCCGCCGACGGCCGAATCCCATCTTCCCGGCCAGGTTTCCCGGGACGGGGACCGCTTCTGCAGGAACAGGCGCCCCTCCCGGTCGATAATATGCAGATGCACGACGGGATGAAGCAGCCCGGCCTTATGGCAGTAGCAACGGGAAGCCTGCGCGATGACTACACCGGATTCGTCCACGACGGGAAGCATCTCCCCTTCGGGGCAGACATCTTCTTCCAGGGAGGCGGAAGCCGTCGGACGAGGCAGACGGAGAGCGGGGACGGGAGGATAGAGAAGCGTCATCATCAGGCAAAGGCAAGCAGAATCATAAGCTGGGCGACCAGCACGCGGAGAAACATCGAGAGCGGATAGACCGTGGCATAATTGAGGGACGGGTATTCCGTTCCGTACATATTCTGGGCAAAGGCCAGGACGGGGGCATTGGTCGTGGAGCCGATCAGCATACCGATCAGTTGGTAGAAATTCACCTTGAAGGCGAGCCGGGCAATAAGGCCGGTCACGAAAACCGGAATCACCGTGATGGCCGCGCCGTAAAGGATCCACCAGTAGCCGCCTCCGGCGAGGGAACTGACGAAATTCTCGCCCGCTCCGATACCGACAGCCGCGAGGAAGAGCGAGATGCCGATGTCACGGATCATCAGGTTGGCGCTCTCCGTCGTGTAAGTCGTGATCCGCCATTTGGGGCCAAAATAGCCGACAAGGATAGCGATGATCAGCGGGCCGCCGGCGAGACCGAGCTTGACGGCCTGGGGGATACCGGGGAAATGGATCGGGATGGAGCCGACGATGACCCCGAGGACGATGCCGAGGAAGATGGGGATCAGGTTGGGCTTGTTGAGGTCGGAGCCCTTGTTGCCAAGTAGCTTTGCGACCTCCTGGATGGCACTTTCCCGGCCGACGACCATCAGCACGTCGCCCACCTGGATATACATATTCGGAGTGGCAACAATCTCCACACCGGCACGGATGACGCGGGTAATGTTGACGTTGTATGCCGCCCGGAAATTGAGATCCCTGATTTTCTTGCCGGTAAGGGTCGAGCGCGTGACAGTGATACGGCGGTAGACGTAGGTGTGGTCGAGACGGTCCCAGTCGGCCTGATGCATCGGGACTTCCTCACCGAAAAGCATACGGAGCTTGTCCACCTCCGCTTCCGTAGTCACGATGAGCAGGCGGTCACCCTGCTCCAGGACGGTCTCGGGCGTAATGACGCTGACCTCCTCCCCTTTCATAATCCGGGAGGCGACAAATTTGCCGCTAAAATTCTGGAGGACATCGGACAACTTCCGGCCGAAAAGAGCCGGATTTTCGACCATACAATGCATCCGGCGGGCGTGATCGCCGCCTTCCTCCTCCTCGTGCTCAAGAGCCTTGCGTTCCTTGTCAAGATTGATGCGAAGAAGGGGCTTCAGGAGCAGGAGGACCAGGATGACACCGACAACACCGAGCGGATAGGCGACGGCGTAGGCGGATGTCATCGCCGCCGCGCCGGCCACGTCTCCTGTCACGTCGATGACCGTCTGCTGGGCAGCACCGAGGCCGGGCGTATTGGTCACGGCGCCACTCATTACGCCGACCATCGTCGGCAGGCTCTCACCCGTAAGAAGGGCCAGGAGCCAGGTCACGAGCACAGCCAGCAGGATGTTACCCACGGAGAGCAAATTCAACTTAAGGCCGCCGCTCTTGAAAGAGTGGAAAAATCCGGGGCCGACCTGCAGGCCGATGGAGAAGACAAACAGGATCAAGCCGAATTCCTTGACGAAATGGAGGATCTCCGGATCGGACCGGAAACCGAAATGACTTACGAGAATCCCGACAAACAGGATCCAGGTGACTCCCAGGGTAACCCCCTTCACCTTCAGTTTGCCCAGCATCAGGCCGATGCCGATGACAAAGGCAAAGAGCAGGATGGAATGGGCGATTCCGGTACCGAAAAACAACTCGTGCATATCAATACTCCATCTTTACGATAAATGACTGGCGGCTCTCCACCTGTCCCTCGACATAACAGGCCTCGCGTCCGTCGGGCAGGACTTCCTGGCAACGGAAGAGCTGAACGGTATCACCCGGACGGACTTCCCGGTTGAAATTGATATAGACATCCACAGGCGGGCGGGAAGCATCTTCGAGACCAAGGCTGTCCATCGCCCAGGCCATATAGCGGGCATTGTTGACGTGGCCGAGGAAGTCGAGGTCAGAATAGGCCACCGTGTGAGATCCGGCCGGCTCCCAGGCCGCACCGGCGGGCGCCTGGACTTTGGGAGCAGGCTCTGCGATGGCATCCCCTTCTCCGGCCGTTGAAAAGTCCAGAAGTGGATTCTCGGCAGGATTACGCAGCAGACGGCGGCTCTCCGTGTCGATGATGAGCCAGGAGCTGGTCGCGGCGACTCTCGTACGGCCAGAAGCATCCTCCAGCAGGAAATCCCTGAGGAAGAAAAGGCCGTCAAAACCTTTGTGCCAGGTCCACAGGCGGACATCTTCCTTCCAGAGCGGTGTATCTGAAAAATGGATGTGCATCCTGGAAAGCACCCAGGCCGTATGGCTCTCGGAGAGGGCGTCGTAACCGGCGCCGATCAGTTCGGCGCCCCAATGCGCCAATTCCTGCGCCATATCCATAAAGGCTGCCGGACGGAGACGGCGGTCCCGGTCCACGTCGTAGCAAGGGACCGTGATGTCCTGCCAGAACTTGTTATTCTCGCGGAAAACGCCCTTCATACGCCACTACAATTGCATCGAATGAATAATTTCCAGCTCCTCGGGGCTGTAGAGCAGCGTATCGATGAAGTCCGGGAAGAACTGCGCCACGACAAGGAACACCCCCAGAGCCAAGGCCGCCAGAGCCAGGAGGACGATGAGGATCCACAGTACAATCCGCCAACCCAGATACCTTCTGGGCCGATCCCGCACGTCTCCAAGATCCTCCCGTTCGTCACTTCGTGCACCATCTACGTCATTCCGGGTCACTTGCGCGTCATTCCGGGCACCCTCTACGTCATTCCGGACGGTTGGTGAGCTTGTCGAACCATGTTCCGGAATCTTTTCCTCTAGTATCTCTGCGAGGCTTCCCACCGCCTCGGCGACCTCCTCTTCCGTCTCTTCGTGCGTCTTGAGCGAAATGCGCTCCAGGCCAAATCCGTACGGATAAATGTCCAGATCCTCGTCCGGGACGAAGAAGAAATAATTCTCTTTAGTGGCCCGCAGACGCCCGAGACCCGGGAAAACGATGGCCTTGCGCTCCTGCAATTTCCCTTTCAACTCCTGAAGGAAGGCGGTCGTAATCCGCGCCGCCGTCTCGCGGGAAACGCTGTTCGACCCGGCGTAAAAATCGGCCAGCAGGGTATCACTCCCCTGCTTCTGGGTGAAAGACAGACGCCTGTACGGCGGGTTGATGGTATAGCCCTTGTCGGAGTAAGTGGACGGAACCACCTCCGCGATGAAGGTGCCGATCCCCGGAAGGGTGACCGCATCCTCATCGAGAACAATCTCCTTGATCATCTTGGACAGAAGGGCGATATCCATATATATTCCTTTAGCGTCCGCAAAGATAGCAAAAATTTTTGCGAAAAAATTTGCAGAATAAAAAAAACGTTGTACCTTTGCAGTCCCAAAACCTTCCTCAGTAGCTCAGTTGGTTAGAGCACCTGACTGTTAATCAGGGGGTCCTAGGTTCAAGTCCTAGCTGGGGAGCACCTCCAAATCTAGCACTTGCGGAAACGCAGGTGCTTTTACTATTTAAGTACTACTAATGTGGTCTCTCTCCGATCTCGGGGTCGACCGAGCGTAAGCCGACCGGACAAGGATCGGCTTTCGAATATAATAATAGAAAAATTTCAATTAAACTTGCAAAATAATAGAAAAATATCTATCTTTGTCGCGCCAAACAATAACAACGTAGACAAATGAAGTATAGTGAACTACACAGAATCATCCAAGATAACGGATGGACAAAGATTCCGGGAAGAGGGAAAGGGAGCCATATGAGATATATGAAAGACGGGAAGGTTTACACGGTGCCCTTTCACAAGGGGAAAGAGATTGGAAACGATTTTGCAAAGAAAATTCTGAAGGACCTGGGGATTACGAAATAATCCCGAACCTTCTAAAAGATTTGATAATATGAGAAAAGTAGACATTTCAATCAGCGTTGGCAAGGACGGTTTCTATACCGCTTACTGCAATGATCATCCCGCCATCATCGGTGGAGGAAATTCCCCAGAAGAGGCTATTGAAGAGCTTCAGGAGACTCTCCGAATCATTAAAGCCGACGGAAAAGATGTAGCCTTCATCTATCCGGAGTGGCTGGATGATGAATATGAGTTTGAGGTACACTGGAATATTCAGGACCTGATGGCTTATTATTCCGGCATCATTACGCCCTCCGCTTTGGGACGTCTCTCCGGTATCAATCCCAAGCAGGTATGGTCCTATATGAGCGGTCGCTCGAAGCCCCGTCGGGCTCAACTTGAGAAGATGGAATCAGCCCTGCACAGGCTTGGTCAGGAATTGACACGACTGTCTTTCTGTTGATATTGTTTGGCAACAATCTTGGAAAGACGGCCCCGGAGCAATCCGGGGCTTTTTTGTATCGTGATGACTGCATTGTCTATTGCACCCTTATCGGGAAGTCGAAGTAGGTGTTGGGATAGGGCTCGTTCGCGAGGGTGAAGTGCCACCATTCGGTCTCGAGGGGCTTGAAGCCGTGGCGAAGCATCGCGCGGCGGAGAATCATCCGGTTTTCATATTGCTCGGGCGTGAGGTCGCCTTTGTAGGAGGGGTGAGAGCGGCCGCCGAGGTAGTCGTAGGTGCCGCCCATATCCACTTCTTTTTCTGTCTCCATATCGAAGAGCGTGAGGTCGATGGTGCTGCCGCGGCTGTGGCCGGAACGGCGGGCCACATAACCCTTCTCGAAGAGAGAGGGTTTCGGGTGCTCCGGGTAGAAGAAGCGCTTGGTCACAGTGTCAGCCGGGTCGTGCGACCAGCGGACGAAATGCGCCACGCCCCTTGCCGGGCGGTAGGCGTCGAAGACCTTCAGGCGGTAGCCCTGGGCCATCACGTCGTCTGAGACCTGCTTCAAGGCCTCGGCGGCCTCGCGGGTCATCAGCGCGACGGGCATCTCGTACCCGTCGACGCGGTGACCGATGAAGTTATACGTGGAATAGTAACGGATCTCCTGAATAATGTCGGGGATGTAGTCGCCAAGAATGACGAAGCGACTGTCGGGCGCACGGGTCGCCAGGTACTGGGAATCCGCCGGTACCACGACCGTGATGGTATCCACCTGCAGGGTAGCGTGGTTACGCTCCCACCGGATACCGGAAATAAGACCGCCAAAGAAGGTTAGAACGATGAGGACGGCGGTCAGGAGAGTGGTTGTCGTTTTCATTGAATGTTCCATTGAACCGGGTTCTCGCGGTGGTAATCCTCCCAGGTGTCGCAATTGGCCATCACCCAGCCAGCCGCCTCGGTGCCCGGGTATTTCTCGGCCGTGGTCTTGAAATTGCACATTTCGTACTGCATCTGGGCCGCCGATTCCCTGTCGGGCATCGTCTCCATTCCCTCGACGATCATCTTCTCGGCGTAGGCCATCCCCTCCTCATTGGTCTTTTCCACATATTCCGCCGGAAAGGCGCTCCAACTGTAATACGAGAGAGCCCAGTGCATTTGGTACTGCATCATCAGCTCCTGGCCGTAGTTGTATTTGGCGCGGGCTGCCACCTCCGGATCGGAGGAACGCATTTCCTCCTCATAATCCAGCATCGAGCGGGCGTGATCCAGCTTGGCGTGAAGCGTATAGGCATCCAGGTAAGGCTTGGTATTGAGCCGGCTCTGGAAGTCATCCGGAAGTTTTTCCAAATACTTGACAGCCTCTGCATAGCGGCGGTCGCGGATGTATTTGGTGCCGACGAGGTCGTTGAGATACCCCGCATCGACATAGCCGCGCTCAGCCGTGAAGCGGTCGAATTCGTTCCTGGGCTGCAGGGCGCGCTTTACGTATATGGCGACCTTGCCGGTAGCAAGCGAGTCCGCAATCTCGAAGAAATTGTTGCAATAGAGCGGCTTCCAGGTGTCTTCTTTGGCCAGATAATCCTTATAAGGAACGCCGCTGATAACGGAGAAGCGGCCATTGACATAGTCGTACTGGTCGACGCCGGTCAGGCCGAGAAGACGGTTGTCGGCCATATTGGCGAGTTGCAGGGCCTTGGTCGTTTTCCCTTCTTTAATATAGTCCGGCGCCAGGATGCCGAGGGTGAGCGCCCGCATCATATCATTCCAGTAATAATAACTGAAGTTGCCCCGCATCATCCAGCCGGTGTCGCCGGAGGTCTGCTCTCGGACCTCGTCGGTAAGATTGGCGACGATCTGGCCATCGAGCCACTTGAGGTCGCGGAGGAGACGGCGCTCGTAGAAGAAGCCGTGACGGGAGCTGCGGGCATCGTTGAGGATGCCGAGCACGCGGATGGAGCCGTCGAGGACCTCATCGACACCGGGGGCCTTCTTCGCCTTCTTGAGGAGCTTCTTCGCGTCGGAATAATTATGATTGAAATACTCGATATAGGCGGCCGTGTAGTACCAGACAGCCTTGTCGGCGGGATTCTTGGCAAGGGCTTTGTCGCAGAGTTTCCGAATGTCGGCGAGCAGGTCGGACCGATACTCCTCCGCTCCGTTCCAGTCGAAGCAGTAGGCGCGCATATCGTTCTCCAGGATCTCCCGGATGCCTTTGTAATTAACATCCAGCTCGACGGCGGCCTCGAGGTCCGTCATCGCGTAAAGCTGCTTGCAACTGAGCGCGGATGTCAGATCGCCGATACTGAGGAACATTTCGACAGCCTTGTCGGTCTCTCCGATGTTGAATTCGGCACCTGCGATGTAACGGAAGGCAAGCTGCTTGAGGATATCGTCGGGCAACATGTCCTTCTCCGCCTTCAATCGGCTGATGAGCTCCTCCTAGCGCCCCAGGGTAAACAGGGCACGGATTTCCTGCAGGAAATAGCGGCTCCGGAACAGTTCGGAGGTGCAGTCGCGGGCGCGGAGGAGGATCAGCTCGAGGTTCTGATGCTCGCTGTCATCGCTGACGGGATAGTACCACGGATCCTGCGTCACGGCAAAACGGGCCTTCTCGCAGTCCTTTGCGAGGCGAAGCACCTTGAGCGCCTCCGGATTGTCGAGAAGGATGGTCGCGAAGGCATTGTACACCGCGAGGGAAGCCAGGCTGTCCAGATCGGCTTTGTACACGATTTCGTACACTTCTTCCGGACCGATGGTTTCGGCATTCAGCTGCTGCATCCACAGCTGGCAATTCTCATTGGAGCCGGGCAGATAGGCCGGATCGACCTCCACCCGCTTGAGATAGTTGGGAGAAATCCGATACACATAGTACTCTTCCGGAAGGGAATAGCAGTAGCCGCAGGCCAGAAGGTCTGCCGTCCAGGAACCAGCCGCGAGCAGCGAGGCCGCGAGCAAAACTTTCTTAATCAGTTGCATAGGAATATAGTTGTTCGATTTGTTCAAAACTGTAGCGGGACAGCTCCAGCGAATCCAGATGATAGAGGATGACGCTGCGGCTCCCGAGCCGCTCCCGGGCGTATGCCTTTACCTCGGAGACGACCTCGATCGGTGAAGACTCCATCCGGATGACATCGCCCTGCATCAGGCTGTGCCCCTCCACGACGTGGTCCTGGAGGACCATGACGCGGTTGCCCTCCCCCGCCTTGTAAAGAAGGGTGTCGCCGTATTCGCTTTTGTGCAGAATGGCACGGAAACTTCCGTCCCGCATCCAGATTCCCCAGGAATACAGCGGGAGGGCGAGGGATGTCGGAAGAGGGTAATCCTTTTTCAGATACGTCTTAACAGTCTCCGGGTTGAGGATGGAATTATCCACGTCGGAGCGACGGAAATTGTCTGTATTGTACAGCATCAGGGACACGGCATCGACAGGCGGCGCCACATCGCGGAGCTGATGGAGCCGGAGGGTGGACGAAAGCGAAATACCGCTGTGCGCAAGGCGTTCCCGGAGGGAATGGCAGAGGGCAAAATACCCGTCCCGCGTACGCTCGGTATAATCGCAGTCAATCTGAATCTCCCGGAGCGGCCCGATACCGTGCGCGCGACTCATCGCATCGATACGGGTAACGATCTTCTCGGCGCATTCATCCGCTGTCCCGGACACGGTCATATCCTTCAGGGCCTCGAGGGTAATGAATACCACTGGGACGATCTCAACGCCCTCCGGCGCCGGCGACGAGAAGGTGACGGTCGCATTGGGAATGGGCCCGGTATGGCCCGTGATGGCCTTGTTGGAAAGAATCACATCGAAATACCGGAGGTAAATCCGGTCGACGTGATGCGCGGCCAGAAAGGCCGAATCCGACGGCGTAATGCGGAAGTCCGTCTTCCAATAATAGATCCCGCGGAAGGCCTCCCCCTCGCCGCTCCGCCCCCTGCCGCAAGACAGCAGCAGGAGCGAAAGCACGGCCAACAGGAACACCTTTCTCATACAGACTTCAAATATACGAAAAAAGTCGCACCCACCGTCATCCCGACACAAAAAAAGCAGCCATCACCGTGCGAGGGCCTTCCGGAGGCCTTTTGGCCGACAGAGAGGGTCTGGGAGATCCTTCTCCCAGTATTCGACGTTAGTCGAGTCATCCCGACAGACAAAAAAAACAGCCATCAGGCTGTTTTCTGTCGGGATGACTCGACTCGAACGAGCGACCCCTACGTCCCGAACGTAGTGCGCTACCAACTGCGCTACATCCCGAGAGCTCTTAGCTGAGCTTGTTGATGTACACTGCAAGACCGCTCTTGAGGTTCGCCGCCTTGTTGGCGTGAATGACTCCGATCCTTGCAAGTTTGTCGATCATCGCATAGACCTTGGGAGCGTTCTCCTCAGCGGTCTTCTTG
>JAEEGL016207017.1_pt1 | contig 14305 bp, 7 predicted proteins | sample 9134231 | NCBI WGS metagenome assembly JAEEGL01 (sample SAMN16246548, study PRJNA631951) | gut metagenome | biome: gut microbiome; feature: rumen; material: fiber-attached | host: Bos | place: Iran: Karaj | collected 2018-10 | reverse complement strand
GTTGGGATTGTGATTTTCTTAGGTAATATATTAAATTCAAATGTTTTTGAACCTGTGTAATTACCTTCAAGTGTTATTGTTACAGTACCTTTACCAGCATTAACATTATCACCATATGTAACAGTATAAGTAGTTATTTCTGGGTTTGTTAATGTTATTTCTGGTTTTAATTGACTACCAGTATATTCCATATCAGATATAGCAGCTATTGTGATATTATCAGCTTCATCCTTTGGACCAATTGTAAATGGATAAGCTAAGTCATCACTATTATTCTTAGTTTTCCATTTATAATTCTTAGTATCCTTAAGCTTGATAGTAGCGTTATAGCTACCAGCATTAGTTGCTTTATTATTTGATACATCATATAAAGTAGAAGAATCAATTTCATATGTAATTTCACTACCAGAATAAGTAAATGTGTTTGTGCCTAAAGCAGGTTCATCTACTGATTTCTTATTAATTACGAATTTATAAGTTAAATCATCAGTTGATTGAGCTTTCTTCCAACCATAATTATCTTTATCCTTTAGTGCGACTACAACATTGTATTCTCCTGCATCCTTTTGAGTGTTATTAGTTATTGTATAGAACTCACTCTCAGGAAGAACATATGTTTGATTTTCACCATTGTATATATATTCAGTATTATTAGCAGTAGGCTCATCAATATATGTCCTCTTATCTGCTAGATTAGTATAAAGTATAATAGTTATACCCGCTACTAATCCGATACTACCAATTAAGGCTAGTATCATTAATATCAATTTTTTTCTTGCCATAATGACATCACAATCCCTTCTACAACTAGTAATTTGTATAATTAAAACGATAATTAATCATTTATTTGTCAAAAAACTATTCATTTAAAATAGATAACTCTTTTAATTATTATATTCTAAAATCGACTTTATTTCAATTGTTATTAATATATTATACTAATATAATTAATAATTTTTGTGATGTCATAATTGAATTATTTTTCATTATTTAGCTTCTTTTCAAGATATTCTGGTAATTCCTCAATTAGTTTATATTTAGATATTCCTAATTTCATTAATGAGTTCTTTAATGTAGTCTCGGCAACAAATCTATCGGCATCCTTACATAATAGAAGTCCTATTGTTGGGTCATCCCTATCAGTTTTTTCCAACTCATCTACTGCGTTAACATAAAATATTAATTGACCCAAATCTGAAGGATTAAATTCACCTATCTTTACTTCAATAACTACATACGCATGTATTTTAGTATGATACATTAATAAATCAATGTAAAATTCTTTATTAGTTGGCGTAACTAATTTATATTCTTTACCAACTAATGAGAATCCAGGTCCTAGTTCATTTAAGAATTTAATGATATTTTCTATCATTTGATTCTTTAAATCTTTTTCTGTTTTTATTTTTTCTTTATCTAAAAAATCAAATACATAAGTATCTTTAAATAACTCTTTAGATAAATCATCTGATTTAACTATAAATGAAGTAGATGGTTCTATTAAAGAACGTTCATATGATTTCATAGCTATTTGGTTTAATACCATAGTCCTACTCCATCCATTTTTATATGTTTCATTGATATAATAGAGCACCTCTTCATGTGATTTTGACTTTGATATAATTCGCATTAGTGTAAACCATGGTATTTGGCTAGCAACTTGCAAGCCAATTTCATCTTTATAAAATTCTTTTGAAAACCGGCACATGAATTTTAAACTTTGATACGAATAACCCTTACCATATTCCTTTAAATCATTTGCTAAATTCTGTATATATTTAGAGCCCCAAGTCTTTCTTTCATTAATGATAGTACCTATTTGATAATAGGTTAATATCATTTGGCTATTAACATAAACCATAGCTTTATTTTGGTTTTGTTTAATAGTTTCTTTGATCTTGTTTAGATCAATAAAGTAATCTTTTTCAATAATTTCATTTTTCATTTTTTTAATCTCCTTTTTATAATGTACATATAATACTAGTCAAAAAAAGGAAAAATATTGCAAAAAACATGAAATTTTCTATCATTTAGTATATAAATATGAATTTGGTCACCAAGTTGGTGACAAAGTATAAAAATGACATGACTAATGAATTTCTCTCGCAAATTGCGAGAATAATTCATTATATCTATATTCAAATGTAATTTGGGTCACAGGTTGTGAGCTAATTTCATAAAATAAAAAAATCTTACTGTTTGTAACAATAAGATTTGATATTATAGTGATTTAAGATAAGTAATTATTTCATCAACTATATATTCAGGAGTAGAAGCGCCACTAGATATATTAACTATATTTACGTCAGATAGTTCTAATTTATCAAGTGATGATAAATCTTCACATTGGATTGTTTTGATTTTAGCGTATTCTTTAGATACTTTGACAAGCTTTTTAGTGTTTGATGATAATTTATCACCAACAATTATACATAAATCTGCCTTTGGCTGATTTCTAATTGCTTCTTGACGTATTGTTGTTGCGTTACATATTTTATTATCTATTTCTATATTAGGATATTTGGCTTGTAATTTGTCGTAAATTAAAGCCATATCATAAATAGATAATGTAGTTTGATTTGTAACATAAATCTTATCATTTTCTATAGATAAATTATCTATATCATCATTGGATGATAAAAAATGAATAGAAGAAGAAATACCTAATACGCCTTCTGCCTCTGGATGTGACTTTGTGCCTATATAAATAATAGAATAGCCAGCATTTAATTTTTTAATAATATTATTGTGTACTAAAGTTACCATTGGGCAGGTTGCGTCTACTATGTTTAAGCCTTTTTCTTTAGCCTTCTCGTATACCTTTGGTGATACACCATGGGCTGAAAATATTACTGTGCCTTTATCTATTTCATCAAGTAATTCTAGTCTTGTTTTACCATTTGTTGGAATAGTAATAGCTCCTAATTGAGATAGCTCATCTATTACATTTTTATTATGTATTATCTCACCTAATAGGTAGATTGGTCTATCATTAGATTCGAGCGTGCTTTTTACAATTTTAATTGCACCTTCAACACCCTTACAGAAGCCCTGTGGTGTTATCTTATTTACTATCATCTTTAATACCACCAAACCTTCTATCACGGCTTTGGTAATTCTTGATGGCTTTTATTAATTCAGCCTCATCAAAATCAGGCCATAAAACATCAGTAAAATATAATTCAGAATAAGCAAGCTGCCATAATAAGAAGTTACTTATTCTATATTCACCTGATGTTCTAATTAATAAATCTAATTTAGGATAATCTTTAGTAAATAGATGATTACTAATTAGATTTTCATCAATATCATCTAAATTAATTAAGCCATCCTTATATTCTTTAGCTATATTTTTAACTGCAGTAGTAATTTCATCATAAGAACCATAATCAACACATAATGAAACAACTACACCTGTATGATCTTTAGTTTTTTCCTCTAAATCATCAAATAAATCTAAGAATTCCTTAGATAATCTATCACGTCTACCTAATAATCTAATTCTTGAATTACCATTTAGGATTTCTTTTTTAAATCTACCAATAAATTTAAGTGGTGCTGTCATTAAATAATCAACCTCTTTTTGAGGTCTATTCCAGTTTTCTGTTGAGAAACAGAAGAATGTAACATATTCTATACCCAATTTATTACAGCTTCTTGCGATATCTCTAATATTGAAGCCACCCTTTCTATGTCCCATAGTTCTTGGCTGTAGTCTTTTTTTAGCCCATCTACCATTACCATCACAAATAATGGCAATATGCTTAGGCATTCTATCCTTATTTAATTCTTGCATAATTACATCTCCTTAAAATAATCACTATGTTCCTTAAAATAGTCTGACATTATCTTTTGAACATCATTCATTGCGAGGTCAATTGACTCTTTTTTATTACCTAAATCCTTAATATAATAAGGCTCTAAAATATTATAATGTATACAAGGCTTTTTTCTTCTTGTTAGCTTATATAATCCTTTAGGCTTATGAAATGTTGTTACACAAGGTAAAATTAGCTTTTTATCACTATCAAAGGCGAATCTAAAGGCACCATTATGAAACCTTCTTATATGGTCACAATAAGGGTATAGCATTGCCTCTGGAAATACTACAACTGTATATCCATTATTAAGTGTCTCGATAGTCTTCCTATAGAATGTTTTAAATAGATTTGGATTAGTTGGAATAGGTACTGTTCCACAATTTCTAAAGACATGAGAAATATAACCAAATCCTAGATTTGATTCTAGCATTGTTATATATAATCTTTTATGTCTAAATGTAGGAAGTAGAAACATTCCATCTAGCTGATGAACATGATTTTCTACTAAGACAGCACCTTTAGCGTATTTTTTATTTTTCTTACCTGTTATTTTAAATCCCCATACTAATTTCTTAGGAAAAAATGCGACAAAGGTTGCGAAATATATCCATAATTTATTCCAAATTTTATAAAAGATATTTGTTCTATAAAATCTATAATTATTCTTAAGTTTTACCTCTTTTGGATGGATTCCATTATCATATTTGTAATCTTCATCCTTCATGTTTTCATTCACGATTTTACACCAAGCCTTCAATATATTTTAATTATACATTAACTTCAGTAATAAATGTAGTTTAAAAATAATATTATTTGAAAAATAATATATCATAAGTTATAATAAAGGTTGATTTCGGAGGTAATGAAATTATGGAAAAAATAAAAATGTCAACTCCTTTAGTTGAGATGGATGGAGATGAAATGACAAGAATTCTTTGGCAGATGATCAAAGATGAATTGTTATTACCATTTGTTGATTTAAAGACTGAGTATTATGACCTAGGACTTAAGAAAAGAGAAGAAACAAAGGATCAAATTACTATTGATTCAGCTAACGCTACTAAAAAGTATGGTGTTGCCGTTAAGTGTGCAACTATCACACCTAATAAGCAAAGAGTTGAAGAATATAATTTGTCAGAAATGTGGAAGAGCCCTAATGGAACAATTAGAGCTATTTTGGATGGTACTGTATTTAGAGCACCAATTATTATTGATACTATTAAGCCAGTAGTAAAGAATTGGAAAAAACCAATTACTATTGCTAGACATGCTTATGGTGATGTTTATAAGGATACTGAATTTAGAATTGAAAAGCCAGGTAAGGCTGAATTATTATATACTTCAGTAGATGGTGAAACACAAAGACAAACAATATATGATTTTGAATGTGCTGGTGTACTTCAAGGATTATATAATAAGGATTCATCTATTGAATCATTTGCACATTCTTGTTTTAAATATGCAATAGATACAAAACAAGATTTATGGTTCTCTACAAAGGATACTATTTCAAAGAAATATGATCAAACATTTAAATTAAAATTCCAAGAAATTTATGATACTTGTTACAAGGCTAAATTCGAAGAATTAGGTATCACATATTTCTATACATTAATTGATGATGCAGTTGCTCGTGTAATTAGAAGTGAGGGTGGCTTTATTTGGGCACTTAAGAACTATGATGGTGATGTAATGAGCGATATGGTTTCAACTGCTTTTGGTAGCCTTGCAATGATGACATCTGTATTAGTTTCTCCAGATGGAAATTATGAATATGAGGCAGCACATGGTACTGTAACAAGACATTATTATAAGTACCTAAAGGGTGAAGAAACTTCTACAAACCCAATTGCTACAATTTATGCATGGAGTGGTGCTTTAAGAAAGCGTGGAGAAATGGATAAGCTTAATGATTTAGTTAAGTTTGCTGATAACCTAGAAGCTTCATGTGTTAAGACATTACTTGATGGAATTATGACTAAAGACTTAGTAAATTTAGTTGATTCTAATGTTAAAACAAAGGCTGTTAATTCCAAGGAATTTATATTAGAAATAAGAAAGAGATTAGAGAAATTTTATAATTAACAATTATAAATATCTATAAAGGGGATAGTTCTGATGCTATCCCTTTTTCTATTTTCAACTCTAATTATTAATAAGTAATAATTAATAATAGCCAAAACAATAGTTAATATGTTATAATATAATATATTAGTGGCGATTGCGGTGATGTTAATATGAAGAAATTTATATTAATTTTAATATGTGTTTTATTTTTAGTATCATGTAGTAGAGGTGGAAATGATACACCACCAACTACCTCATCAGAGGTTATAGAAGAAACTAAATTTACATATGAATTAGAAAATGATGGATATGTAATTGTAGATATAACTAATAAATCAGTAGAGGAATTAAAAATACCAGGAATTCATAATAGTAAGAATGTAATTGGTATTAGAAGTGGAACGCTTGATTCTTTTACAAAATTAAAAAAGATCTATTTACCAGATAAATTTGAATTTATATCAAAAGAATTATTTAAATATACAAAAATAGAATATAACGAATATAAAAATGGTAAATATCTTGGTAGTGAAAATAGTCCATTTTTATACCTATTATCATATGATGGAATTGAAGTATCAATTCATCAAGATACAAGACTAATAGGTGATAATGTATTTAATAATTCAAAGCTTGAAAGTATTACATTTAATGACAAGCTTTATGGAATAGGTAATAAAGCATTTTATAACAATGATAAATTATATACAATCACACTTCCACAATCCTTAAAAAAGATAGCAAGTGATGCCTTTATGGATTGTGATAATATATTTGAAGTAATTAATTTATCAAGTTTAAATGTAACTTTAGGAGAATCAGCAAATGGTTATTTAGCATATAATGCTAGAATAGTTTCTGTTGAAAATAAATCAGTAATATCTAAGGATGAAAATTTCGTATATATGGTATTAGAAGATACTAAATATATACTAAAGTATATAAATACTTCTAAAACAGCAGCTATTCCTGATGATGTTAGTATTATAGCTAAAAGAGCTTTCTCAGAAACTAGCATAGAAGAAATAAGTTTAAATAAGGTAAAGATATTAGAGGATTATTCATTTAGTGATGCTAAATCACTAAAGAAGGTAATAACAAATAACACATTAGAAAAAATAGGCGATAGTGCCTTCTTAAATGATACTACATTAATGGAATTAGTACTTGGTACTAAGGTTAATAAAGTAGGGGTAGATGCATTTAAGGGATGTGCTAATTTAACATATGTTTATTATGATGGAAATGTAAAATCATGGACTGATATAGATTTTACATATTCATCACTTGAGGAATTATATTCAAATCCAATGGTATATTCAAAATATATTTTCTTTTTAGATGGTGAAGAATATAAAGAAGTAATAAATATTACAATTCCATCAAGTGTTACTGAAATAAAGAATTGCCAATTTATGAACTTTTCTAAATTGGAAAATGTTAATTTCGAAGGTAGTATGGAAAAGATAGGAGAATATGCCTTTAAGGGCTGCTCAAAGCTAGATGAAATGCATTTACCTAGTGGCATATTATCTCTTGAATATGGCTTATTTGAAGGATGTACAAGTCTAAAGAAGCTATATTTTGATAAAAGTGTAAATAAAATAAACAATATATTTGTTAATACAAATTTAAAGCTTGATAATATCTATTTTAAGGGAGATACAGAGGATTGGGTAGGTATTGTCTATGTTGATTATTATTCTAGTATAGTTGAATATTCTGATGGAATTTCATTCTATAAGAATGACAATTATTATGTACCTACAGAAATACATTTAGGTGATAAAGTCACTGAGATACCTAATTATGCATTTAAAGGCTTTAAGCAATTGAAAAAGGTATATTTAACAGGATATTTAACTACTATAGGAGCTAATGCGTTCCTTAATACTGAAATTGAAGAAGTATACTTTGATTCAAATATTGATACTTGGGTTAGAATTAGATTCTCAGATTATTCATCAAATCCAATTCATAAGGGAGCTAAATTATATTTACCAAATGGTGTAGGTGAATATTATGAAGCAAAGACAAATGTTAAAATAACAAATGTAACTATTAGTTATTACGCATTTTATAATTCAAAAATTAGTTCAATTATTTTAGCGAACTCCGTAAAAAACATCAATCATAAAGCATTCTATGGATGTGCTCAATTAATAAATGTTTATTATGAAGGAACTTTAGAAGAATATAATGCAATGAATATTGATTTGGAAGAATCAAGATTAGCTGAATTACATATATATTATTATAGTGAAAATGAGCCTGTTACAAGTGGCTATTATTGGCATTATAATAACACGACTCCTGAAAAATGGTAGGTGATCCTATGCAACGAAAAGACAAAATATTATTAATTTCGATCGCTGTTTTTCTTGTCGCGATATCAATTATTGGTGGTTTTTTAATAGGCAAATATACATCGAAGGGAGGAAATGCTGATACTCCTACAGATGATAAAAAGCAAGAAGAAACACCAACAGAATCTAAAGGAGATCTAATTGATATTTCTTCAGGATTAGAATTTGAGAGTAAAGTATTTACTTACGATGGAAAAGCACATGAAATAGTAGTAACTGGTAATATTCCAAGCACTATGTTTATTGCTTATGTAAATAATGGTAAGACTGATGTAGGTACATATCAGGTTACTGCTTATTTGGTTGATTCAAGTGGTAAATATACATTCCCTCAACAAATGACTGCGACACTTACTATCTCTCCTGCAGAAATGAATATGGATTTAAATGTAACTGAACTGCACTATCAATATACAGGAGAAGAAATAGAGTGTGTTATCCCAGATCTTGATGAAAGATTCTCTGTTACTTATTATAACAATAAGCACACTGAGGTTGGTCGATATGAAATGATGGCTATTGTCCATGATACATTAGGACAATATAACGATATCATTTTAGCAGCTACTATGATTATTGAGGACGCAAATGACTTTGGTATTTATATGGATGACTTAACTGTACCTTATACAGGTGAAGAATATACATTACTTGCGTATGGTAATATTGATAAGTACGAGCTTATTTACACTAACAATGTTCAAACTAACGCTGGTGAATATTCAGTAAGCTGTAAGATAGTCGATCCTACAGGTGAAAAAGAGGCAATTACATTAATTTCGACATTTATAATTACACAAAAGGAAATGGAAGTAACGTTCGAAGGCGCGTCATTCCTATTTGATGGTGCATCACATAGAATAGACGTTACTGGTTTATTACCAGGATTTGAAGTTACATACGAAAATAACGACAAGGTTGAGGTAGGAGAGTACGAGGTTACTGCTACAGTTACCGATACGAATGGTAACTATAAAACGACTGTACTAAAGGCAAATTTAACCATTTCAGGTGATCTAATACTTGAGATGAAGGATAAGAGAATAGCACATGATGGACAGCCTCATATGCTTGAGGTTGAGGGTACATTAATATCAACACTAGAAATTAAATTCTACAATGCTGATACTGATGAAGAAATCGAATCTTATACTGATAAGGGTGTATATAATATTAAAGCAATTGTAACTGATACATCTGGTAGATATAATAGTCAAACATTGACAGGTACTTTAACAATAGTTGACTCTTATAAGGTAGTATTTAGATATGCTGGTGCGACTATTAAGACTATCTATGTAGAAAAGAATGGTAAAGTAGAGGATTATCCTCCTGTACCTGAGGAGCCAGGCTATACACTTGAATGGGAAGTAGAAGTTGGCGACCCTAATAATGTAACAAGAGATTTAGCATTTGACGTAAGAAGAGTGCTTGTAGATTATACTATTACATATGTAACACACTACAATGTTGATTCTATGCCTAAGAAGTATAATAAATCAGCTTCTGATATCATCCTTGATGATTTAGAGGTTGATGGATATATTTTTGTTGGCTGGTTCTTAGACCAAGATTATACTGATCAAATAGAAAAAATAGAAGCTAATCATACAGGTGATTTAACATTATATCCATATTTAGTTCCTAGAACATATACAATTACATATAATGTTGACTGTGCTGTTCATGGTATACAAACTGAAACAGTCTATGTAGCATACAATAATCCTGTAAAATTATTAGAGAAAACTGTTGAAAATCATAAAGTAATTAGATGGGTTAATGAGCTTGAAAATCTATCATTTGACCCAGGTCAAAGAATTACTTATGAATACTCAAAGAATATAACTTTAAATGCTATTACAGTTGATCCAAATTATACATTTGAGGTTACGGTTTTAAATAAGAAGGTTACTCTAGAAACATTCTTAGGTAGTGGTTTATCAGGCGATGAAAACATCCTAATTCCTGAATATTATTACTATAATGATGAATGGCTTCCAGTAGAAAAAATAGGAGATTCTGCATTCAAGAATTACGCAAATAAGAATAGTATTCAAAGCATTGTAATACCTTCAGGTATTAAACGAATAGGAGACAGCGTATTTGAGGGACTTACAGGACTTAAGACAGTAACTCTACCTAGCACAGTTGATAATATAGGATCTTCAGCATTTAAGGGTTGTACAAACCTTGAAACTATTAATCTAGAATCAGTAGTAACGATTAAGGGATTTGCATTCCAGAATTGTACAAAATTAACGACAGTAGATTGTAGTAGTGTCAATGTATTAAGACAAGAAGTATTCGATAATTCTGGCTTAACAACTATAACATTGAAGAACATTACTGGCATTGAAACAGATGCTTTAGATGTTGCTGGTCCAGTAAGTATTTACTTCGATGGAACAAAGGCTGAATTTGATGCATTAAATTTAACAAATTTACCTAGTGGATATATCCTATATTGCAAGGTAAATGGAGTATATGTTCAGCAAGTATAATAGAAATTAGCGGCTAAAAATGCCGCTTTTTCTTTTAGGTAAGCGATAAAATTTGACATATATGCTTAAAAGTTGTAAAATATAGGCTAGAGATGGTACTCTTATAGAGTACATAAACGATTCGATTAAAAAAAATTCATGGAAGGGAGATGGTTATTATGACTAAGAAAAATCCTTTTTCAGTTTTCTTTAAGTTAATAATTCTTTCTACCATATTCACTATAGGTGTTTATGTTTTTATTTTTGTATTAGGTACGGAGGTATATGCTGGCGGTGATGTCATCGATACTGAAGACGCACCAGAGAGAACTCATACATTGAAAACTCCTAACACCTCAACATCATATTCATCAGCAGGAACAATAAGTGCCACATATAGCAGCACTTATGATGGATACATAATTACTCAATTTTATATCTATGAGAATAAGAGCTCTACAGCTGCACGTGATTATGATATTGAAATTCCTTCTGTATTTGATGGAAATAAGACTATTGTCGGTATTGAATCAAATTTGAAGACCTTTATTTATGAGGAAAATGGACACAATGGTGATTATTATTCTCCTTTGCATGTTCATAGATTGATTCTTCCATCAACACTAAAATATATTGGCGCAAACGCGTTTGTTGGAGCTAATGCTGGACATTACGATGATGCCAATGATTTCAAAGAAACAACTTATGATTTAAGTGCATGTACAAACTTGCAATATGTTGGAGCTAATGCATTCAATAGTGGTAGTTGCGGTGAAATTGTAAAAATTGCAGAAAGTCTTCCAAATCTAACAACAATTGGCGCAAATGCATTTAAGAATATGTTTGTAAATACATACAAGCAGAACAACTCAATTATCTTAAATGGTGTTACTTCAATCGGTGCAAGTGCATTTGAAGGCTGTGTTGGTATAAAGAATATCGATTTAACAGGTAATAACGTAGTAACAACAATCGGTGCAAGCGCATTTAAGGGTTGTAGACAAATTGAAAGTATGAGAATACCTACATCTGTTACAACCCTAGGTGCAAGCACATTTGAAGATTGTGAAATACTAATGGCATTAAGTGTTGACAATAAGATCTTATCTGAACGTATGTGTTATAACTGTTCATCACTTACAACATTAGCATTATCAAAGGACATTACAGTAATTCCTGCATATGCATTCTATTCATGTGCAACACTAAGTAATGTTAGATTAAATGAAACAACTACATCAATTGGTGCGTATGCATTCTATTCTACAAACCTACCATCACTTACATTGCCTAGAGATTGTACATCAGTTGGTAATTACGCATATGCAAAGTGTGCTGGTATCGCAACACTTGATTTAAAGAATGTACAAACAATTGGTGAAGGTGCATTTAAGGATTTAACTAAATTACAAACATTAACTATCCCTTCAACAGTTACCTCAGTTGGAAAAGATGCATTTATGGGCATGACAGAGCTACAAACAGTTACTTTCAACTCTGATAAGGTATCTGAAGGTATGTTTGATGGTGATATCGCATTAAGTAGTGTAACATTTGTTGACACAGATAATTTAACTGGAATACCAGCAAGAATGTTTAAAAACTGTAGTAGCTTAGCATTCTTGAAGGATGCAGATAGTACAAATGTTGGCATTGGCAATTTAACTAACGTTGCGTCAATTGGCGAATATGCATTCTACAATTCGGCAATTCAAGAAGTAACAATTACTTCAAATGTTTCAACTGTTGGAGATTATGCATTCTCTCATTCTAGTAAGTTGACATCAGTAACAGTTAATGGATCTGTTATTTCTGCATATATGTTCAGTGAATGTACAGCACTTGCAACTGTTACAATTAACCAAAACGTTAATAACTCTCAAACACAAGGTGCTGGTAGCCACGACCAATGGGCTGTAAGACCACATGCCTTTGATGGTGATACAAGCTTAACAACAATTACAATTTTAAATAATACCATAGGAGATTATATGTTCTATGGTTGTACAGCATTAGAATCAGTTGAGATTCCAGCCGGAGTCCAATATATAGGTACTAATGCTTTTGCTGCTTGTACAACATTAAGCTCTGCATCTATCGGAACTATCGTATTAGGTGAATATATGTTCCAAGGTGATACAAACCTTGTTAACATTACATTGCTTGATACAATCACTAAGATTCCAGCATATGCATTCTATGGTAGCTCTTTAGAATCAATTTCAATTCCTGCAAGTGTAGTAGAAGTTGGAGTATCAGCATTTGAAGCAAGCTTAAGCTTAAGTAGTATTGAAATGCTAAACGCTGTAATTGGAGAGAAGATGTTTAAGGGCTGTACAAGCTTAGTTGATGTTACAATTCCTTCAAACATTACTACAATTGGAGCATCAGCGTTTGAAAATTGTACTAATTTAGCGACAGTTACACTAAATTCTAGTGTAATCGGTGAGAAGATGTTCAAGGGTTGTACAAACCTTGGTAAGGACAATACTTGGAAATTGACTATTAATAAATACGTTGAAATCAATAACACTCAAGTAGAAATGACTATTGGTGCCAATGCATTTGAGAATAGTGGTATATACCAAGCAGAAATAGGTGCTAATATTAGTGCATCAATGTTTAAAGGATGTTCATCTTTAAATAACGTTGTAATTAAATCAACAGTTTCTACAATTGGCGATTATGCATTCCAAAATTGTAACAACTTAATAACAGCCACATTAAACAATACTCAAACTGGTAAATATATGTTCTCAGGTTGTATCAACCTTAATACAGCGAGCCTAGAAGAAGGATTCGTTAGAATTGATGATTACTCATTTGAGGGTTGTGGTCAATTAACTTCAGTTGAAATTAATTCTTCAGTATTTAGATATGTTGGTACATATGCATTTAAGAATTGTAGTGGTATTACATCTTTAACAATTCCTGATAGTACAGAAGCAATCGGTGAAGGTGCATTCAACGGATGTACAAAGCTACAAAACTTAACTGTTCCATTTGTTGGAAATAAGGTATATGAGCAAGGTGATTCAGCATCAAGTGCTCATCTATTCGGATATATGTTCGGTACAGCTGGTAGTGATACAGATACAAAGACTACAAAGACTACTTCAAATTACGCAGCTAACTCAACATATACATCATATATACCAAACTCATTAACACAATTAACAATTAAGAATGAAACAAGATTACAATATGGTGCATTCCATAAGGTAGCTTCACTTCAATCAGTAGTATTACCTTCTACATTAAATGCTATCGAAGCATATGCATTTAGTGAATGTACTGGATTATTATCTTTAACAATACCTGCAAGTGTTACTTCATTTGGTACTCATATAGCATATAAGGCTACTGCACTTACTACTGCAGAAGTTAAGTCTACATCTATGGGTGCACAAATGTTTAGAGAATGTACAGCACTTGCAAGCTTTAACGATTCAGCATTAAGACATGTTACAGATTATGCATTCCATGGTGATAGCAGCTTAACAACAGCTGAATTAAATGGTACTGCTCATCCTAACACTTGTATGCAAACAATTGGTAATTATGCATT
>JAEEGL016089346.1_pt1 | contig 14305 bp, 8 predicted proteins | sample 9134231 | NCBI WGS metagenome assembly JAEEGL01 (sample SAMN16246548, study PRJNA631951) | gut metagenome | biome: gut microbiome; feature: rumen; material: fiber-attached | host: Bos | place: Iran: Karaj | collected 2018-10 | reverse complement strand
TTCCGGCTTCATTGAAAAAATTGATTATTTAAAAAAACTCGGGATAACCAGCGTAGAACTTTTGCCGATGCAGGAATTTGATGAATACGAAAACACAAATGTAAATCCAAAAACCGGCAGCCGTCTGAAAAATTACTGGGGTTATTCCACCATCAGTTTTTTTGCCCCCAAAGTTTCGTACGCCCACAACAGAAATCCAGGCGCGGTTGTAAACGAAGTAAAAACAATGATCCGCGAAATGCACAAAGCAGGTCTCGAAGTAATTCTCGACATAGTGTTTAATCATACAGCAGAAGGCAATGAGCGCGGCGTAACCTTAAACTTCCGCGGACTCGACAACTCGGTTTATTACATATTATGCGACGACCAGAAACAGTATTACAAAAATTTTTCCGGATGCGGTAACACCTTTAACTGTAATCATCCGGTTGTAAGAACACTTATCATCGACTGTCTGCGCTACTGGGTTTGTACTATGCACGTAGACGGATTCCGTTTTGATTTGGGGTCGATTTTAAGCCGCGACCGAAACGGCAATCTTATGGAAAATCCGCCTATGCTCGAGCTTATTTCCGAAGACCCTGTTCTGCGCGATACAAAAATTATAGCCGAAGCCTGGGACGCCGGCGGAGCATATCAGGTTGGTGGTTTTCCTGGCGGAAGATGGGCAGAATGGAATGATCGCTTTCGGGATGACATCCGCCGTTACTGGAGAGGTGATGACAACTGTACTTCTGGAGCGGCAACACGAATTTCCGGTTCATCAGACTTGTACATGAAATGCGGACGTAAGCCTTTTCATTCCGTAAACTTTTTGACAAGTCACGACGGATTTACCTTAAACGATCTTGTAAGCTATAACGGTAAACACAACGAAGAAAACGGCGAAGAAAACCGCGACGGCAGTGACAATAACTGCAGTTTCAATTACGGATACGAAGGCGAATGCTCTAACAAAAAAATTGAAAAACTTAGAATCCGGCAAATCAAAAATTTCCTGTTATCACTTTTAATTTCGCAAGGAACTCCAATGCTTTTAGGCGGCGATGAATTCAGAAGATCACAGAACGGAAACAATAATGCATACTGCCAGGATAACGAAATTTCGTGGTTTAACTGGAAGCTGCCGGACAAACATGTTGAAGTTAACAGATTTGCTAAACGAATGATTGAATTCAGAAAAAATCACGCTGCCTTTAGAAGACCGGAATTTTTTGAAGGAAAAGATCATTCTCAGAACAGTTTTGCAGACATAATGTGGTTTGACGAAAATGGCAATGTCCCATCCTGGACAGAAGATTCACATTTTATGGCATTTATGCTCGACGGAAGCAGTGCAGAAATTTACAGCGATAAAGACGACAATGATTTTTACGTCATGCTGAATTCCGGCACAAAAGACATTACCGCAAAATTACCGAAACTGCCGCAAAATAAAAGATGGTACCGGGTAATCGACACAAGTGTTGAAAGCCCTTCTGATATCTTTGCACCAGGTTACGAGGAACTGCTGCCTATCCAGAATGTATATATCGTGCCTCAGGGTTGTTCCGTAATTCTGATGAGCAAATAAGTACTTCTCTCTCTTATGCTACATAAAAACAATAAAAACTCAGCACATCCTGAATCTAAAATAACCATGTGATGAGTTCCTGCTTTTTATACACAACTTTTCTCGACTGCCACTAGTAGAGTTTTTAAGCGAAGACTTAAAAACTCTAACAGCAAGTGAAAGCGGGCGTAACAAATATTTTGGTTTTGTTATATTCTTAAACCCGCTTTATACCCGCTGTACATTTGCAAAATCTGCAATTTTATGTTATAATATACATATATGAAAACTCCAAAGACTGCATTCAAAGTCAACCAGAAAATTGTATACCCGAGTCAGGGTGTCGGTAAAATCACAGAAATCATGGAAAAAAAATTTCAGGATAATGTAATTCTGTACTACAAAATTTATATTGAAGATACAGATATGGTTATCATGGTTCCTGTTGATAAATGCGAAGACTTAGGTGTACGGGCAATTGTTTCACAAGCCGAAGCACTTAAAGCAATCGAAAGCATCGGTGAAGAATTCGAACCAATAACATCAGACTGGAAACTCCGATACCAGATGAATCTGGATTTATTAAAAAAAGGCACAGTTTGCGATATAGCTTCAATTGTCCGCTGCCTATACCACAGAAGCAAAGTCAAAGAACTTCCAATTCAGGAACGCAAACTTTACGATTCTGCAAAAAAACTTTTGGAAAACGAAATATCTTTCGCCTTGGATAAACCAATAAAAGAAGTTGAAGCAATGCTTTTAGCAAAGCTTGAGCCACTCGGATTAATGCATGCAAAAAATCAGGCTGCAAAAAACAAATTCGACGACGATGAAGACGACGACCTTATGGACGACGAAGTAGATTCTCAGAACGACGACATGGACGAAGATGAGGACTACGATGATGGCGATGAATAAATGTTCCGGATTGGTTTAGGCACAGATTTACACGAGCTTACAGAAAACCGTCCGCTCATTATTGGAGGAGTGACAATTCCTTTTGAAAAAGGCGAAAAAGCTCATTCAGACGGAGATGCACTTCTTCATGCAATTGCCGATGCTCTGTTAGGAGCTTCATGTTTAGGCGACATTGGTTCCTACTTTCCGCCGGAACAAGCAAAATGGAAAGATGCAGATTCAAAGGAACTGCTTAAATACATTTGGAATGATGTAAAAAAACATGGCTGGAAAATCGAAAACATTGACTGCGTAATTCAGCTGGAAAAACCAAAACTACTACCTTACCGCGACTCAATCCGGAAATCTATTGCAGCGATTTTAGAATGTGATATTTCTGCAATTTTTGTGAAAGCAAAAACTGCAGAAAAACTTGGCTTTATCGGTCAAGGACAGGCAATCAGCACTCAAGCCGTTGCATTACTTTCAAAAGAATAACACGACTAATTTCTAGGAAGCTCTAGAATTAACTGAACTTCAGAAACCTGTAACCCGAGCTTACTTGCAATCTCTGTATCGGCCCAGCCCTTTTGTTTGAGTTTAATTACATTTTCCCGTTCAGACGGAGTTGGGGCACCTTTAGAAGCAGTTTGAGGTGCAGAACCTTTCATCAGTCTTCCAAGCAGTTGAATTTCTGACGAAGCCTGATCTGCAACTTTCTTTAAGCGCTCTTCAGTTTTAGCAAGCCAGCTTTTATCGCTTTCGAGCTGACTGAATCTGTCGTTTGTTTCATCCAGAATATTGTTAAGATTATCCAACTGTGAAATTGCATCAGAAATTTTTGTAGAACTAAGCATAAGTTTTGAAACATCTTTTTTTAGTGCAGAAATCTCATCCGGCAAAGTTTTATAACCATCACTGCATTCCTGAAGTTTCTTTTCGAGCATTTTAAGATTTTCGAAATTACTGCTTACCGCTTCTGTGGTTTTATCAAGAACATTTGTCTTTGCTTCTAAGCGCTCAAACTTAGTTGTCGTTTCTGTAAGCTTTTCCTGGAAACGGCGTAAATCAAGCTGCATGCTTTCAAGTTCATCGCCAGAATTGTGCAAGTCTTCGATTTTTGCATCGATTGTTCCAGAAAGTGCAACAAGTTTTGTAAAGTTTGCTTCAAGGTTATCAAGCTGCTTTTTTTCGGCATTGTACTTTGAAACAGTCTTATTAACTTCTTCTTCGCTCTTCTTAATTTTTTCAATTTTATTTTCAATTGTTGCAAAAGTTGCAGAGTATCCATCAACTTTCTGCATATTCGTATTCAACTGTCTGATGCTTTCATCCAAATCATTTTTAAGTTTATCGGTTTTATCGAAAAGCTGAGTCTGCTGAACAAATTGTTTAAGGCGCTTTTCAATATCATCCATATCCTTGTTCATGTCCGAAGTAGCATTCTGAATTTTTATAATCATCTTCTGATGTTCATTGTCCAGTTTTGTAGAAGACTCCTGAGCAAGAGCCTTTAACTGACGAATTTTACTTTCTGTTTCGGCTGTCTGCTCACGCATTTTATTCTGCTGATCTTCGAGCAGGTTTTCATATGCTTTTTTAAATTCCGTAATATAACCAGAAGACATTTCTTCATAACTTGAAATTGCTTCACGCGAATCTTCAGAAAGACGTTTTATTTCCTGTTCAATTAACGTAATATGTGCTTCTGATTTATTACTGAATTCTTCAACATCAGTTCTAAAGGTTTCTTCAATTTGAGACATCATTATCGATGCTTTATCAGAAAGTCCTGCTGCCTTTTCTTCAAACACATCATTTACTTCATCAAGCTGTTTATCAAGTCTTTCTTTCCATACTACAAAGTCACCACGCACAGCTTCCAGTTCATCGGCAGCTGTAGATTTTGAATCTGCAATTTTTGAATTAATGTTTTCAAGTGCATCGTCAACATCTTTTTCAGTTTTTTGAATCTTAGTGTTTGCATCTGCAATAAACTTGTCATACTCGTTTTTAAGGAAAGCATCCAGAGTTTGTTTTGTAGTTTCAAGTTCCTTGTGATAATTTCCCATAAAGTCGTGCAGTTCTGATTCATAATCCGAAACTTTTGCCTGAACTTCGGCATGAGATGTTTCAATATTTTCTTCAACACGATTTATCTGCTCAATATATTTTTCCTGCAAAGATGCCATGCGTTCTTTTATCTGATTCATGAAATCTTCTTCTGATTCTTTTTGAGCATCATTAATATTTGTGGTATATGTATCAAGTGATTTTTCAAATCCAGCTTTCCATTCTTCCAGTTTAACATTAATCTGGTCACCGCGAGATTTAAGATCTTCAAAGAAAGAATCTTCAAAGCCCTCAAGCTTTTCTGAAACATTCTGATAAGACTGTTTTTTAAGCTCTTCAAGTTCACTTTCAAGTTCTTCAATTTGAGTCTGAAGTTTTTCTGAATCTTCTAACAGACGTGCACTAAACTCGTTCTGCTTTTTCTGCTGGCTCGAACTGAAAATCTGAAAATCACTTTGTACTCGTTTAGAAGTTTCGTCCATAGAAAGCAAGAGATTCTTTTCGAGCTCTTCCATATCCGGAACAGAAGCTTCAAGTTTTTGACAGCGATATAAAATGTCGCTGCGATATTTTTCAAGCTGCTCATCAATCTTTGAAAAATAATCCACAGCCTTCTGCTCATGATTTTCTGCAAGTTTTTTTACAACTGCTGCGCAGGTTTCATCAAGCCGTTTAACTTCGCTTTCCATTTTTTCATTAATGCTTTTTGAACTTGCATCGAGTGTTTGACTCAAGCTATCAACTTCTTTGTCAATATCAGAACGGATACCTTCAACCTGAGAATCGAATTTATCTTTTACAGTTTCCAGAGTTTTATCAAACTGTTCTTGTAAACTGCCGACTACCTGTTCAATTTTTGAAGAAACATCGCTCACGTCTGAATCAAATTTATTTTCAAGCTGTGCAACTGTTGCTGTAAGTTTTTCATCAAGCAAGCCAAAATTTCCTTCAGATTTTTCATTAAGGGAATTAAATCTGGTTTCAAGTTTTTCTTCTATCTCAGAGATTTTCTCTGTTAAGCCTTCATTACTGTCAAAGAATTTTGTATCAACCGTTTTTTCAAGTGCAGTAAGACGTGATTCGATATTATCGTGAATTGTATTAATTTTAGAATCAGATTCAAAATCGAGCGAACTGATTTTACCCTGCATTGTATCTTCAATTTCTGAAAACTTTTCATCCGTAGTCTGATTAATCTGTGAGATTTTTGCTGCAACATCATCTTCAAGCTTTGCAATTTTTGATTCAACGCTGGACATCATCGAGGTAATTTTTGATTCAAGCCCTGAATCAATTGCCTCGATTTTATCAGTAACCTTTGTATCAGTTAAATTAACCACCGATGAAAGCTCCGAAAGAATTTTATTTGTAGAAGCCAGATCCGATTTTACTTTTTCAGAAATCATCTTTGTATCAGACTGAAGCTTTGTCAAATCCGCTGTATTTTCCTGACGAACTTTTTCGAGCATTGTTTTTCCCGAAGCAATTTCGTTTCTGAGTCCTTCAACAAGCTGTCCCGCCTCGGTCTGCCAGTTATGCTTAAAGTTTTTAACAAGTTCCTGACCTTCGGAAAGTCTGGTTCTGATTACTTCATGCAGCTGGCTTGTTTTTTCTTCGACGGCCGCTGAATACTTTTGAATTCTGGAATCTGCTTTTTCTTTTAGTTTTTCAAATGCTGCAGATTCAAGTTTATCGGCCTTTACAGCGGCATCTTCGTAGGCCTGATCATACGCATTTTGAATTCCCAAAAGAATCTCTTTATTTGTTGCAACTGCATTTTCTGTTGAATCAGAAATTTCCTGAGCTGTCTTGTTAAACTGAGCCAAAAGATTTTCTGCCATTTTCTGCAGTTGACTTGCATTTGTTTTTTGAAAGTCTGCTTCAACAGCCGGAAGTTTTGCGGCAATATTATCAATCTCTTTCTTTTGTGAAACCAGCTGATTATTTAGTTTATCAACAATAACAGATTCTTTTTTTATTCTTAAAAGATTTTCTTCGACACGGCTTGTCATATCAGAAAGATCGTTCAAAAGCTTATCATACTGGACAATCCGTTCTTCCATTTTATCGATAAGCTTATTACGTTCTTCGAGTTCTTTTACACGGCCGTTAAAATCGCCGTAAAGTTTTTCCAGTTTTTTTACAGCAGCCACAGACATTGACTGCTTTGTATCGAGTTCTACCCCAGAGTTTTCAAGGTTCCGGGTTCTTTCTTTAAAATAATCATCTAATTCCTGTTTTGCCTGGTCAGAAAATTTCTTTACTTTTTCCAGTGAACGGTTATTTTTATCTGCATAGCGGAATGCAAACATTAATCCAACGCAGACTACAAGTGTAATCAAACTTATTATCATCAGGTCCCCACCCAAACTTATTATATATTCCCAAAATCAGATAAATGCAGAATATCGCATTTACCCTTGCAAAAATTCTGGGTTTTATTTCTCTACTATTCTAACACAATTTTTTTCAATTGGCGATAGTCTTTAAAAGAAATATCTGCGCTCTTAATTTTTTTGCCAAACAACCGGCGCCAGCCTGATATTATATAAGCCGATTTCATTCCTGCATTTTTTGAGCCTTCAACATCACAGCGTATACTGTTTCCAACATAAAGGATTTCTTCGGGTTTTACTTTAAGTTTAAGAGCCAGCGTTCCAAACGGATACATCGAAGGTTTTAAGGCTCCGCTTGCTTCTGACCCGATAATTACGTCACAGTATTGTGCCAGATTCCAGATATTTCCTTTTTGTTCCGGCGGAAAATCAGAAAGAATTGCAAGCCGTAAACCAGCTTCTTTAAAAGCCCTGAAAGCTTCTTCCACATACGGATAGGGTTTTGTGTTTTTAAAATAAGGCACTAGACCGTCATAAGCAATTTTCTGAATTGTATCTTTCGCTTCCTGAACAGAAATGTCCATTTCTTCGGCATAAAGTCTTGCCTGGTATTCATAAAAATCAGCCAGAGGAGCTGTGCGGTGTAGAATTTTCCTGACCTTGTTAAAGTGATGAAAAAATTTTAAATGCCCTAAAAAATAAAAAGCAACTTTAAGATAAAACCGCGTATTTGAATACAAAGTTCCGTCTATATCGAACGCAACAACTTTTATCCCTTCAATCATATTCTAGATATTTCCACCGATATAAACATATGCAAGCACCTTTGCATCACTTACAAGATTATCGATTATTGCATACTCATCTGGCTGATGGCATTTATCATCGATTTTGCTCCACACCGCAGCATTAAAGCCTTTTGAACGAAGTTCCGCCGCAACGGTACCTCCACCAATACCGATTGGCCGGGCTTTTTTTGAATAGACTTTTTTGATCGCCTCGGACAAAAGCTGCACAACCGGACAATCCACTGGTGTTGCCGGAGACTCGGTTGCCTGCTCATCAGAAACTGTAATTTTCACTTTGTATTTGTGTTCAATTTCGCGCACGCACTGCAATATCTGACGGCGCACCTCTTTTAAAGGATAGTTCGGTAAAATGCGGCAGTCCAGATAAAAAACATCTTCACCCGGAATTGTATTTATATTCGGAACATTTGCTTCTTTCTTTGTAGGCTGAAAAGTTGAGCGATCCGGCTCGAACATTTTTGTGCGGTCATCAAAATATGTTTCCAGAAGATTAAGTTTAAGTGCCAGATCACAGTTTGCAAGAAATGCATTAACACCGTCATCAGGACGGCTCGCATGAGTCTGCTTTCCAATGGTGTGAAACTTTAACCACAAAATATTTTTTTCGGCAACCTCTATTGTTTCACCTTTCGGATCTCCGCCGTCTGGAACTATAATCAGATCATCTTTTTTAAACAGACTGAATTTAGAAACCAGATAATTGATTCCGTATTTTGAACCAACTTCTTCGTCCGCTACAAAAAGCAGTTTGATTGTGTATTCCGGAACTATCTTGTTTTTTATAAGAGCAATTGCTGCAAACACTGATGTAACAATTCCCTGCTGATCGTCTTCTACTCCGCGGCCAAAAACCTTTCCGTCTTTTACTGTAACTTCCCACGGATCAGAATGCCACAAAGCCAGATCGCCTTCCGGAACAACATCCAGATGGCTCATAACCCATACACATTTTTTTTGTCTGCCGGGAATTGTTGCCACGAGATTCGGGCGCACTCCAGAAGGCACTCGTTTATCGGGTGCGTCATAGCGTTCAAGATTTTTTATGCCGTTTTTTCTAAGGAATTTTTCCAAAGCCAGACATTTTTTCATTTCACCTTCACCACCATTTTCTGGTGCCAGAGCTTTGATTGAAGTTAAAAGTGATTCCAACTCAACCATTTCATTACGACTTCTATCCAAAAAATCGGTAATGACAGAAAAATCCACCTTATCCATAAAACGCCTTTCTCCCATAAAAAATCAATAATGAAACTTTTTCTTTCTTCGGATTGATTTTATTAATGCTTTTTACAAGCCTTTTGATACGCTTCCCAAGTTGTTTTTACCAGAGTATCCACATCACTGAACTCTGGAACCCAGCCTAATTTTTCACGTGCCAGCTTACTGGTTGCATAAAGACAGGCAGGATCGCCGGCTCTGCGTCCTACATATTCTGCAGGAATTTCTTTACCTGTAATTTTTCGTGCTGCATCCAGCATCTCGGTTACCGTAACACCAACTTCGCTTCCAAGGTTTACTGTCAGGCTTTCGTTGTTTTTACTGATGTAATCCAAAGCCAGAACATGAGCCCGCGCAAGGTCTGTAACATGTACATAATCACGGATACAGGTTCCGTCTCGAGTATCGTAATCGTTACCGAAAATCTGGATTTTCTGTCTCATTCCGGAAGCAACTTCCATAATAACCGGCAAAAGGTTTGCAGGATTCTGCTCAAGCCCGCATGGAAAACCTTCTGCATCGTAACCTGCAGCATTAAAGTATCTTAAGGCAGCAAACTTTAATCCCTTAAGTTTATCATACCACTGCATAAATCTTTCAATTTCCAGTTTTGTAAATCCATAATAGTTTTCTGGATTTTTAGGATGGTTTTCGTCAATCGGCAGATACTGCGGTTCACCGAATGTTGCTGCACTCGAACTGAAAACCATATACTTGCAGTTATTTTTAACAGCAGCATTCAGGATATTCAAAGTTCCGTCTATATTATTGATTGAATATTTTTCAGGCTTAATCATAGATTCACCTGCAGCTTTGAAAGCAGCCAGATGAACAAAGGCATCAAAGCCTTTTGCAAAAGCAGCATTAATATCATCTTCGATCAAAATATTTCCGTATATAAATTCATTTTGTGGAAAAAGGTTCTCACGTAAACCAGAAGAAAGATTATCAAAAACCGAGACTGTATGATTTTTTTTCATCAATTCTTTTACAACATGACTTCCAATATATCCGGCTCCACCTATAACTAAAACTTTCATTATTCTTTAGTCCTCCAAAATTAATAAATATTATAGCATAATTTTGCAGTAAAATAAACAAAAATTTGACATCTATCATTTTACACTTTATAGTTTATATATATGCTTTAAATAAAAAGGATTTTAATATGAAGAAAATTATATCAATTTTAATAACAATATTGTTTTTCAGCACACTGATTTTTTCTGATGATTACGCAAGTCTTATAAAAAAAGGTACAGACTACGAAAACAATAAGCAATATGTTCATGCCATAGGCTGCTATTACGAGGCCATGGAAATTGATGAAACATACGAAGACATTACAGCGTACGAATCATATAAAAATCTTTTTAATGCTATCCGCGACGGAAAACCAGGCCCGCTCGAATACGATGTTTTAGATTTATATGACGGATGGGTCGAGCTTTTAAAAGATGCCGAAAGCTTTTTTGCAGAAAATCCACCATTTACTTTAACCTACGATTTTGTCCGCGGAGACTTAAATTACGACAATCGTTCCTACGAATATTACATCAATCTAAAAGCCGATACAGTTAACGGCTTAGGCCCTTCAATTCTAAATCTGATAAAATATGGCTTAAAAAAATCTTATCAGAAAGGCTGGACAAAAATTCCAAAAAACTGGCCTGTTAAATCCGTTTACACCGATGATAAAACATTTACACAGGGCACATTTCTTATAAAACCTGTTTTTGGTTTTCTTGATGTTGAGCATAGCGCCGTAAACAACATTCCTCAACCAAAAGCCATCAACATAAGTTCGGGAAGTTTTAACGGCATCAGCAATTACATGCCAGTCTGGTACTATTCCAAAAAAGGTGAAGCAAATAAACCGTTAAGATACACTTTCACAATTGAAATTACTGATACAAAATCCGGCCGGCTTATGAAAGATCTGGACATTAAAGCAGATGTAAAAAGCAACAGCATCGAATTTTTAGAACCAAAAATTGTACTTGGAGAATTTCCATATAAACAGGAATTCAATTCCAGTTCAATTTCTGTTTCTTTAAAAAAATTTTCGTATGATGTTTTTGAAATTCCCTATCATTATTACGCTGAACAAATCGACGGAAAATACAGATATGCCTACATTGTTTCTGAACCAAAGAACTTACGTTCAGTAACAGTAACAAAAGATAAAAAAATAAACGAAATAATTCTGACTAATGTTTACCAGACAAAAGCAGAAAAATGCCGGAGCGAAATTGAAAGAAAACGCGAAGAAGCAAAAGCCCAGGCAATTCTTAAAGAACGCGAAAATGAATTAAAAGCAAAAGAAGAACGCGAAAGAAAAGAATTTGAACTAAAGCAAAAACAAATAGAAATAAATGAAGCAGTAACAAAAGCAGTAAATGCAGAACGAAAAAAACTTGCTTTAGAAATAAGAAATTTACAGGACAAAGAATATGCAAGCCGCTTTAATAAACTCAAACTGATGTTTAAAACAGCAGATGAACAGTCAGAAAATGTAAAAATTCCAGAATTCAGTTTTTCTAATGAGCATCTGAAAATCGAAGTGGAATCGATGAAATGTTACAACTTTGAACTTGTTACAGATGAACTTGCATCCGAGAGTCTTGCTGCAAAACTTTTAACAGACCGCTCCGAAGCCGAAGCTTTTGTTACTTTTCCGGAAGGCTCTTATTTATGTTATGTAAATGTTTTTGCTCCGGATGAAGAACACGACTGCTTTCATATTTTTATAGACGAAACAGCTCACCGGGTTTTGCCACATGAATCAGAAGTGCCGCTTTTTCAGCTTACCACCAGAGCTCCCGTGCGTTTTACTTTTGACAAACCGACAAAAGCACATGTGGTACTTAAAAAAGATAATCCTGCAAATTTAACACGACCTGGCGAAACAGGTATGACACTGGATTACATTCTGTTTTACAAATTAAACTAGCATTGTAAATTACATTAACTCTTCCAGTTTTTCTGCAGCCTGCATCCATTGTTCATTCAGTTCCTCAAGTTCTGCTTCAAGCTGTGCAATGTTTTTCTGCACTTCTTTTGCTTTTTCGCCATTAGAATAAACTTCCGGATCTGCCATTTTATTCTGCAGTTCTTTTAGTTGAGTTTCTTTTTCAATAATTTTATTTTCCAGAGTTTCTACAAGTTTAGCTGCTTTGCGTTTTTCTGCTTCAAACTTTTTTTTCTCTTCGTAGCTTAAGCGTCCTTCAGATTTTTCACTTTCGCCAGTTTTTGCAGCACCGCGAAAAGGTGCACTATTTCCCGCTGATCCGTTACTGCCATTCCCCGTGCTGTTCCCGGTAACCGGCACATTACCACCAGCATGCGAAGCATTTGTCTGAAAATATTTTTCAGTTCCGTTTTCTTCTGCTTCGAGTCTTTCCTGATAGTATTTGTAATCCCCCTGGAACAAACGTGCAACTCCCGGATGTAGTTCCAGAACTTTTGTTGCAAGATTCTCAATAAAAAACCTGTCGTGACTTACAAATATAACAGTTCCGCCAAAATCTTTTAAAGCATCCAGCAGAACATCTTTTGAATGAATGTCTAAGTGATTGGTCGGCTCGTCAAGGATCAAAAGATTTACAGGACGCAGCAAAAGTCTTAAAAGAACGAGACGGCTTTTTTCTCCGCCAGAAAGCATATCAATCGATTTATAAACATCATCCCCACGAAACAAAAAGGCGCCGAGCATATCGCGGATTTTCGGTATTAATTCCAGAGGGCATTCTTTTTCGAACATATCCAGCACGCTCTGAGAGCCCTTTAACTGCTCTGCACTATCCTGACTAAAATATCCGACAGAAACCCCAGAACCAAGTTTTACTTCGCCAGAATAATCCGGATCCATTCCGGCAACAATTCTGAGCAGGGTAGATTTTCCGGCGCCGTTCCGTCCTGCGACAACAAGCCGCTCACCGTTTTCTACAAGCAAATCCAGATTTTTTATAACATGGTTTTCTGTACCGCTTTCGTTTTTCCAGGTTTTGTTTATATTATTCAGAGTAAGAACATTACGTCCGGAATGAGGAGCTTCGGGAAAACTAAAGTGGATTTTTTTTAAGGTTTCTGGAATTTCTATTTTATGTTCGAGAATTTTATCCAGCATTTTCTGGCGTTCCAAAGCCTGCGTTGCATGAGCCCCCCGAATTCCGTTGTAACCGTTTCGTGCAATAAAGTCTTCCAGCTTTGCAATTTCTTCCTGCTGTTTTTCATATTCATGCATCAACGCTTCTAATTCCGCACTGCGAAGTTTTTCATATCTGGAAAAATTTCCGTTATAATGCTTTAATTCACCATTAAATAATTCGTAGACTTCATTGACTGTAACATCTAAAAAATACCTGTCGTGGCTGACAATTAAAAATCCGCCGGAAAAGGCTTTTAAAAATTCCTCGAGCCAGGAACGGGCTTCCAAATCCAGATAGTTTGTAGGTTCGTCGAGCAATAGAATATCCGGGGACTGAAGTATCGCTTTTGCAAGTGCTATACGCATCTGCCAGCCGCCAGAAAACTCTTCGCATTTTTTTTGTAAATCGGCTTTTTCAAATCCCAAACCAAGCAGAGTACTTTCTGCTAAAGTTTCGCGGCGATACCATCCTGAATCATTTAAGAATTCTGTAATTTGAGCATGTCGTTCTAAAAGCTGATTTTGTCTGGATTCTGTAAGTTTTTCGTGTTCTTTTAAGGTTTCACCGATTTTGTCCATTTCATCGTGAAGCTGATATCCGTAAAAAAACGCTTTATCTGCTTCTTCTTTTAAGGAGGTTCCATGATGCACAATACCACTTTGAGGTAAATACACTATTCGTGTATCTTTTTGCACAGCACGTTCTCCGCCGTCACTTTCAATCAGGCCGGCGAATACTTTCATCAGGGTTGATTTACCGCAGCCGTTTGCACCAGTCAAAGCAGCTTTTGTTCCAGTTGCAAGATTCACAGAAACGTCTTTTAAAATATCACGGTCACCAAATGCTAAAGATACTTTAGAAAATTGAACAAAAGCCAAAACTACCTCAAAAGAATTTATTTACTGAAGAACATCGTCATAGAATTTGGACTGCGTTCATTAACATTTTTTCCGCGGAAAACTGCACCTTTTGCAGATTCCAGTCGAAGTCCGTTTTCTTCCAGTTTATAAAAAAAGTTTATCTCTTCATTTGCGCCGTTAAAATTAAAGGTCAGCATTCCATCAAACTGTTCGAGCAGTGAACGCGAAAGAAAATACTTAAAGTCTGCAACACCATCTTTTCCGGCATTCTGCGGAATATAATCCGGTGATAAAAGCGAATAGCCGCTCCACATAAATTTTCTGCCGTCTAAAAGCTGCACCACACCGTAATTTGAACTTGTATATTTTACAGAACTTTTCTTTAAGGTATCCCAAAGGGCATCGCGTC
>JAEEGL015070624.1_pt1 | contig 14305 bp, 14 predicted proteins | sample 9134231 | NCBI WGS metagenome assembly JAEEGL01 (sample SAMN16246548, study PRJNA631951) | gut metagenome | biome: gut microbiome; feature: rumen; material: fiber-attached | host: Bos | place: Iran: Karaj | collected 2018-10 | reverse complement strand
TCAACGTTACTGATGAACTTAGCTTCCATCTTGAAGTTGCCTGTTCTGTGTGCCCAGTTCTCAAGTGCGAGATACATAGCTCTTGGACCGAGGTCTGAACCACCGATACCGATCTGAACTACAGTTGTGAACTTCTCGCCCTTTGCGTTTGCAATTTCACCGGAGTGAACCTTGTTTGCGAAATCAGCGATTCTCTTCTGCTCTTTAACATAGAACTCACGCTTGTCTACGCCGTCAGCGACAACTGCTGAGCCGAGCTGTCCACGAGTGAGCTGGTGGAGAACCATACGCTTCTCGCCTGTGTTGATAACTTCGCCATTGTAGAGAGCTTCATACTTTTCTGTGAGCTGAGCCTCTTTAGCAAGTTCTGCAAGAGCTGCAAGTACTGAATCATCTACCTCTTTTGCTGCGTAGTTAAAAGACATCTCGCCAGCCATAGGTACAGAGTACTTCTTAACTCTCTCGGCGCCGTTTGATCCTGTCATTGCTGCGACAAGGTCAACCTTATTAACCTTCTTAAGCGCATCGTAAGATTTCAGTGTATCAAGGTTATTCCAATTTACCATTATGCTATCCTCCTCAGGAATTGGTATGCGTTATTGCACTTAATTTCAGATAAAGGAAAACGTATTCCGTCATCCGCATTAAAGTGTAGCAGAGAAAATATGGCATATCAATAATAAAGCTATAAAAAATGCCTTAAGTTTGGCAATTGCTGATGAAATAACATTTAGAATAATATATAATAATTTAGATGATATAAAACAAAAACCATGGGGTAAAAAACATCAGGAGGGGCTATGAGCGCGTATTTATTTGTACATTTTAAGGAAAAATTCACACCTGACGGAGAGCAGGTTTATTTTGGACTTTCAAAAGACGGATTTAACTGGGAGCCGGTAAATGACGGCAATCCAATATTAGAGAGCCATTTGGGCGAGTGCGGAGTAAGAGACTTTACAATCGCCAGAAAAAGAGAAGGCGGCTTTGTGATTCTTGCGACCGACCTCTGCCTTGCTAACAATTTTGCGACCAAATATAAAGGAAGCTGGAACTGCGTCAACAGGGAAGGCAGTAAGTACCTTTCAAAATGGGAGTCAGATGACCTTGTTAACTGGAAGGAGCAGGAACTTGTAAAGATTGTTGATGACAACTACGGCTGTGCCTGGGCTCCTGACATTATCTATGATGAGCAGGAAAAAGAGTATATGGTTCACTGGTCTTCCAGATTTCCTGCAGATTCTGACAATTACATGGCCATCTTTTTTGCAAAGACAAAGGATTTTATAAACTTTTCAAAGCCGGAAATGCTCTGCAACAAAAATGACACAGGCATTATCGACTCCAACATAGTCTATGAGGACGGATACTACTACAGATTTGTAAAAAGCGATTTTAATCCTGAGCACATTATCCTTGAAAGAGGTAAGAGCCTCACAGGAACATATGAGAGAATGCCCGCATTTGACGAGGAGATGGACAAGCTTGAAGAGGGAAAATATGAAGCTCCAACCTGCTATAAGCTTCCGGATGGCAGCTGGTGTCTGATGCTTGATTTCTATGGCTGTGAGAAAGACAAGCAGGGATATGTGCCTTTTGTGGCAAAAGATATCTCGACAGGAAGATTTGTAAGATCGGATGATTCCTTTAGCTTCCCTTACGGATTTAAACACGGAACTGTTTTAGCCATAACCGATGAAGAATATGACAGGATAAAAAGCCATTTTCAAGGATAAATTTATAACTTTGTCACACTTTTTTATAAATTTTTCAATCGTTGACGATTTTATGATATAATTTTATTAAGTATACATAACCACATATTGCCGAGGGGGCCAAAATGCGTTTTCGTACCAAGTTACTAATTACGTCATTGGCTATAGTTATTATCCCTGTGGTATTGGCAGTGGGATCATATTTGGCGATAGGAAGATACCTGTTTTATGAGCAGAGAGTTCAGGAATTATCGGGGGCAGTTGATTACCGAATGATCTCTGATCCTAGTGAGGCCTTTTCAGATATGGCTGACGAGGTATCGCACGACATAGCGTTGGCTCTTTTAGTAGACCCGTTTATCCTGGAGGACCAAAACTTTTTGGCTAGTCTTGATAATAAGATTGCCTCCAAATATTCTTTTCTGCTTGTTGAGAAGAGTGGAGAAGTCTACTATGTGACAAATATGGATCGGGCCAAAGAAGTCATCGACGAGCTGCCTGGGTTTGGAACGGATATAAAGGGAATTTATTTTACGTCATCCAAGCATTTGGTAAAACAGATAGACTTTTATTTTTCCACAGGCGAGTTAGGAAGCCTATATATCATTTCAGGAATCAGAACAGCGTTGTCAGCATCGCTGGTTATATACATGGGAATTGCAATTGTCCTGATTCTTTTGCTTACGAGCCTTGTTCTTACCATGTGGATAGGCAGGAGCTTTTTTCAACCGATTGATGAGCTCAACGTGGCAATGCAGCATATTCAGGATGGTAACTTTGATTACATGCTCCCTACGGACATCAAGGAAAAGGGCGAGATTGGCGCCATGTACCGCAACTACGAGGACATGAGGCTAAGACTTAAGGAGTCCGCGGAGGAGAAAATCGAGAGAGAGAAGCAGAACAAAGAGCTTATAAGTAATATCTCTCACGATCTTAAAACGCCTATTACAGCAATAAAAGGTTATTCGCAGGGTCTTTTGGAGGGCGTTGCCGATAATCCTGAGAAGCAGATGAAGTACATCAGGATCATCAACAACAAAGCCAATGATATGAATAACCTGATCAACGAGTTGACGCTGTATTCCAGCATCGACAACAACAGAATTCCTTACAACTTTGTCAGACTCAATGTCGCTGAATACTTTGGAGATTGTATTGAGGAGATTGGTGCAGACCTTGAGAGTAAGTCCATCAAACTCAACTATTCAAACTTCACTGAGCCGGATACTCAGATAGTTGCAGATCCGGAGCAGATCAAGCGAGTTGTTAACAACATTGTCAGCAACAGCGTCAAGTATCTGGACAGGGATGATGGAACCGGCCAGATAGATATCAGGATCCTTGATGAGATCGATTCGATTCGTGTCGAGCTCGAGGACAACGGTAAAGGTATTGCACAGAAGGATATCCCGAATATCTTTGACAGGTTCTACAGAACAGATGCTTCCAGAAATTCAAAGCAGGGCGGAAGCGGTATCGGACTTTCTATAGTTAAAAAGATAATAGAAGATCATGGCGGTTATATCTGGGCTACAAGCCATGAAGGAGAAGGCACCTGTATGCACTTCGTTTTGAGAAAATTCGTAGAGTATGCAGACAGCCAGGAAGCAGTTACAGTTGAAAACGAAGCACAATAATCAAAAAGAAAGGTAGATGTGTATGAGCAGAATTCTTATTGTTGAGGATGAGGAAGCGATTGCGGATCTTGAGAAGGATTATCTTGAGCTTAGCGACTTCGAAGTAAAGATTGAGAACACTGGAGACGAGGGACTTGAGACAGCGCTGGCAGAGGACTTTGACCTTATCATCCTTGATCTGATGCTCCCCGGAATGGACGGTTTCGAGGTTTGTAAGCATATCAGGGAAAAGAAGGATGTGCCGATCCTCATGGTTTCAGCCAAGAAGGACGATATCGACAAGATTAGAGGCCTTGGTCTTGGTGCGGATGACTATATCACAAAGCCATTCAGCCCATCTGAGCTTGTTGCCCGCGTAAAGGCTCATATGGCCAGATACTCAAGGCTTGTTGGATCAGGACATGAGTCCAATGATTATGTTGAGATTCGTGGTCTTAAGATCGATAAGACAGCAAGAAGAGTATATGTTGATGATGAGGAGAAGAGTTTCACAACCAAGGAATTCGATCTTCTTACTTTCCTTGCAGAGAATCCTAATCACGTATTTACTAAAGAAGAGCTGTTCAGAAAGATTTGGAACATGGATTCTATCGGAGATATCGCAACTGTTACAGTGCATATCAAGAAGATTCGTGAGAAGATTGAGTATGATACCTCCAATCCACAGTATATTGAAACCATCTGGGGTGTTGGATACAGATTTAAAGTTTGATAAAATAGCTCCTATCTGGTGGATAACATTAGATAGGAGTTTTTTTTCATATATAGAAATGGAAATCAAATGAAAAAGATTGAATATATTTACGAGGATGAGGATCTCCTTGTTTGTCATAAGCCGGCAGGAATTGCCACTGAAGGCGCTAAGGTCAGTAGTCTCGACCTTATAAGCGCAGCAAGAAACTATCTTGCCAGGAAGAATCGAGGGAAAGGTGAAAGACCTTATGTTGCAACAGTGCACAGACTCGATCAGCCCGTAGAGGGAGTAGTTGTCCTCGCCAAAAACAAGAAGGCAGCAGGGAATATTGCTGAGCAGATAAAGAAAAGGACAACAGAGAAATACTACTATGCTCTGTGCTACGGAAATGTTCCGGAGGACAAGGGAAAGCTTACTGATTATCTTATAAGAAAAGAGGATTCGCTCGCTGCAGTTGTCACTGAGAGTGAGAAAGATTCTTTTAAAGACGGCGTGATTACCCTTGAATCCGGTGATAAGATAAGAACAATTGGCGGAGAGGTAAAAAAGGCAGAGCTTGAATATGAAGTCATTGCAAGGACGGAAAATTCAACCCTCCTTAAGATAAAGCTTCTTACAGGGCGCTTTCATCAAATCAGAGTTCAGCTATCTCATTTTGGCTACCCAATCCTTGGGGAGAGCCGCTATGGAAGCCCTGAGTCAGTGAAGTTTTCAGAGGACAATGCAATAAAAGATATTTGCCTTGTGAGCTTTAAGTTTGTCTTAAAGCATCCTGCGACCAAAAAGAGAATGGAGTTTGAGATAACTCCTGACAATACAGAGATAAAATCACTTCTAAAGTAAGGTCGGAGAAAAATGCAGTACCTATCGTATATTTACATTATTGTTTTATGCAGTATACTCCCACTTTTTATGAGAAGCGGGTACTATGAGCTTGGTGAAGCTAAGGCGGACTGTTACTTAACTGTCAGCCTTAGTTTTTTTGCGATTTTTATTGCGGCAATGGTCATACAGCTTTTTAGGATAAGAAGACTTGCTGCAAAAGCGCAGAATGAGGGCGTCAGAGTGCCTGCAAACAGGGAGACTTCTGCGGAACAGCCCATGTTTTTTCCAAATTTCTTTTTGTGCGGCTTTCTTCTTTCGTCTTTACTATCCTTTATTTTTTCTGTTGATAAAAAGATGGCTTTCTTTGGCTTTGAAGGCTGGAGAAATGGCTTTCTTGAGGCGCTCCTTGACGCATTTTTCCTCTTTGTGTATTCAAAGTATTCCTATGATAAGAAATGGACAGTCTTTACAGCACTAGCTGTTCCCGCATTTGAGTTCTTCCTTGGAATCTGCGACAGAATGGGGCTTAATTCTTTTGCCGTCGAGGGAAGAAGCTCGGGATATCTTGCAACAATTGGTAACATCAATTGGTATGCGGGATTTCTTTCAATCTTTGTTCCAATTGGAATGGGGCTTGTCTACTGCAAAAAAGAGAGGGATATCATCTTTTACCTCAGCTGCATCTACACCGTATTGGGGCTTGTGGCGCTCTTTGTCCAGGGAAGTGATGGAGCGATTCTTATCCTTGCTTCAAGCCTTATTCTTCTTTTGTTTATTGCACTTGAAAGCAGGAACGATATAAGGCGCCTTTTAAGAGTGTTACTTCTTGTCGGACTTAGCATGACTATTGTTGATGCTATCATGCTGTTTGCAAAAGACTTTTATAACTACGACGACAACCTTCTACTCATGCTTTGTATGCGGCATATCGGAATCGTCATACTTGCTGCGGCCTTCTTTTTATTTTGCCTGACTCGTCTTTTGGATGAGATAAAGGTAACCTTTAATACAAAAAGACTGCGAATAGCCTTTGCAGTGGTACTTGGAATCTTACTTCTTGCAGGCATCGCCGTCTTTATCCGTAGTTTTGATGACAGCTTTGGAAATGGAAGAGGCATCATCTGGAGAATGTGCTATGACTTATTCATTGGGCTCCCTGACTGGCAAAAAATGGTAGGTGTCGGACAGGACTGTCTTTATTCCTATGTCCGGGGAAACGAAATGTGGAGGGTGTCTTTTCTTAACGTATTTGGGGATGACATTCTTACAAATGCCCACTGCGAGCTTTTGACAGTGCTTATAGAAAGAGGCTTCATCGGAGCGGTTTGCTATTTAGGCCTCTTTATCAGTGTGCTTTCCGAACTCATAAAAGCAAATAAAAAAGAGAGCACAGCAATTGTCTGCGCTCTCCCGATTTTCTCATATTTAATTTTCAATCAGATCTCTTTTGCTCAGGTAATGTCTACGCCTTACGTATTTGTTCTGATGGGATTCGGAATGGGCCTCATCGAGAACAGTAATCATGACAGTTCAGGAATCTGAATTGATTCATCCAGTTCATGGAAAAATGTTCTGGTCTCAACAATCCCGTAGAGGGCTTCCTTGTACTCAAAGAGGAATCTGTCATTGATATTCTCTTTGCCGTACATTCTTACGCGGCCCATATAAGCGTTGATAGTGGAAACATAACGCTTATCCATATCAAATTTCTTGATGATCTCATCTTTTCTACGTCTGGGATGTCTGGAAGCGAACTTCCTGATATCAATCTGCAGGTCTACCGGCAGCTCTTTTTCCCTCTCACGCACAGCGTGAAGGTATTTGTCATAGGTTTCCTCGTCAATTTTCTCAAAATGATCAACAAACTCAAGGCAGCACGCATTGTCAGGCAGATGCAAACGAACCCTGTCAGGTCCATAAACATCCTCTATCTCCGCAACCACGTGAGGAACAAGCGGCTTGCCATTGTAATCAAGAATAATTACCTTATCCCCTTTTTTGTACATAGGCACCTCCATACCTTTTTTTTATTATACCACAGTAAATGTGCGGTTTTGCGGGCTTTTTTCAAAATTTTGGAAAAAAATTTTTTGTTTTAAGTAATTTTAAGGTTTGGAAAATAGAATATGTCCATAAGATACAGAAAACGCTTTTGGAAAGGGAAAAGAAAATGGCAGGTTTCAAGGACGTATTTCAGAGAATCGAAGTTAAGTATTTGCTAAGTGACAGCCAGTACAAAGAGCTGATGAAGAGGCTTGAAGGAATGGCAGCAATCGACAGCTATGGAAAGACATCCATTTTAAATATATATTTTGACACTCCTGACTACAAGCTTATCGAAAGATCTCTTGATAAGCCAAAGTACAAGGAAAAGCTAAGACTCCGCACCTATGGTGTTGCAGATGACAACACAAACGCATTCATCGAGATCAAGAAAAAATACGACGGCGTTGTTTACAAGAGAAGAATTTCAATGCCTTACGCCGAGGCAATCGACTATCTCGTAAATGGTAAGCCGGTTAAAAAGAGATCCCAGATTTCAGATGAGATTGATTATCTGCTTCACTATTACAAAGGCATAAGGCCGGCAATGGCAATCTCCTACGACCGAATAGCGATGGCGGGAATAAACGACCCGGAGCTTCGCATCACCTTTGACACAAATATCAGATGGAGAACCAATAATTTAAGTCTGTCAGAGGGAAACGTTGGAAAAGACATTCTTTTGCCCGGACAGCACCTGATGGAACTTAAGATTGCAGGAGCAATGTCAATGGAACTTGCAAGGATCCTCGACGAGCTGAATATAAGACAGACATCTTTTTCAAAGTACGGCAAAGGATATCTTGAATATATGTACGGTGTTTCAAATGATATGAAAGAAACTGCTGCATATAAGAATATCCAGAACAAGACAAATATTGCAAAGTTTCGCAAAGCAGTCTGATGCAGTTTGATATACGAAATATTAACTAAGAGAGCAGAAATGCCCTCACTTTATTTGAGAAAAGGAGAGAATAATAATGACATTAACAGATTTAATATTTGGAACAATAATGACAAACGGATTAATCACAGGGGCCTCGTTCTTCATCGCAACAATTTGCTCCCTGGTCATTGGATGCTTCATTGCTTTCATGTACACAATAAAGAATAACTATTCAAAGAGCTACATCATCACACTTGCTCTTTTGCCAGCGATCGTTCAGATGGTTATCATGCTTGTAAATGGAAATATTGGCGCCGGAGTTGCAGTTGCAGGTGCATTTTCACTTGTTCGTTTCCGTTCAGCACCAGGTTCGGGAAAAGAGATCACAAGCATCTTCCTTACTATGGCAGTCGGCCTTGCAACAGGAATGGGATACATCGGAATCGCTGCAATGTTTGCGGTTATCATCACACTTGCAAACCTTATTCTCAACAACAGCAGATTCGGAGAAGGAGCAGATGAGGAAAAGACAGTAAAGATCACTGTTCCTGAAAGCCTTGATTTTGAGGGAATCTTTGATGACATTTTTGAGAGATACACTTCAAAGGCAGAGCTTATGGAAGTTAAGACATCAGGTATGGGAAGCCTTTATAAGTTAAGCTACAAGATTGTTATGAGACCTAAGGCTTCTACAAAGGGAATGATCGACGAGATACGCCAGAGAAACGGAAACCTTGAGATAAGCTGCTCAAGACCTGTAGCTTATAGAAGCGAAGAACTTTAATAATATATTATAATGTAAGAAAAAAGGGGCATCGCCTGATGATATGAATCATCTGAGCGATAGCCCCTTTTATGTTTGCGTTATTTTTTGCTCTCCTGTTGCTTTAAAAGATTCTTTGGAAGCTGCTTTGGAAGTGTCACAACAAATCTGATAAGTTTGTCGCCATCTTTTGTGGCTTCGATTGTTCCACCATGTGAAGTGGCGATTGCTCTTGCAACGGAAAGGCCGATGCCGTAGCCACCTGTGTCACGGCTCCTTGAGGAATCCGCTCTGTAGAATCTGTCAAAGAGTCTGTCAAGATTGCCATCAGATATGGAATCACAGGTATTTGATACTTCCAGAAGGATATTTTTCCCCTTGGAAAGCATCAGGTGAATGCTGCCATTTTCAGATGAATACTTTATGGCATTGTCTAAAAGTAGTGAAGCAAGCTGGTTTAGGGAGTTCTTGTCTCCTGTAAGATGGATTCCGTCTTCTATATCAATCTGAAACTTCTTATTCTTGGCTTCAGCAACAGTCTGGAAGGAAGTAGCTGTTTCTTTTACCGTCTCACTGAGATTAAAATCTGAGAAAACAACATGCATTCTCTCTTCATCCATTCTTGAGAGTGTCAGAAGATTTTTTACCAGACTGTTCATGCGCTTTATCTGGTTGCGAATGCTAGTGGTCCATTCACTCTTCCCGGTTTCGAGTTCCAAGACATCGATGTTTGCGGATATGACTGCGAGAGGTGTCTTGAGCTCGTGGCCCGCGTCAGTGATGAAGCGCTTCTGCTTTTCCAGTGATTCAACAACCGGTGCAACTGCTCGGCTTGAGAATATAAATACCAGAATGAACATAGCGATAAGAGCAAAGGCGCCTACAAGGAGTGAACGCAAAAGAAGTTTGAAAATATTGATAAGCGATGAACTCATATCCAGGAATACTATAAGAAGTGCGCCGTTATCCTTAGAAACCTTTTGATAGCGATAGGAGTGGAGCATTCCCTTATCTTTTTTGCTCTGTGCAACCTGAGTAGCGTAGTTTATGGCATCGCTTTCTGTAATCGCTGCGACATGGCCCATATCGGTTGCTGCCACATTTCCTGTTGAATCAATATAGACAACAAAATATCGTGACTGATAAGGCATCTCTGCCGATCTGGTGTTGTTCAGCCTTCCGAAAGTAAATGGATTATTGGGATCAAATCGGTTTTCTATAGGCACGCGCCCATTTGGATTTTGTCTTTCCTGGAAATCCTCCGGAAGATCAAATATTCCAAGTTGTCCCGGGAAGTGCCCATCGTTGACGGTCAGTATATCCAAAAGACCATCAGCTTCCCTCATGATGCCGAAAACATTCGATAAGTTAATGACCGCAATCATAACTACAAGGATTGCCAAAAGTGATAATGTTGCGGTTATTACAAATTTGCGTCGTAGCTTTTTTACCATAAATTATCCTCATTTAGTCTCGTTTATTGAGTAACCAAGACCTCTTGAAGCCTTAATCTCGCAGGTGGCTTCAAGTGAAGTTAGCTTCTTTCTAAGGTTAGAAATATAAACCCAGACTACATTTACATCAGCATCTCCGTCTGCCCAGATACGTTCCATGAAGGTATCAATAGAAATGATTCGGCCGGGAGATGTCATTAGCATCTCAAGCATCTGAAATTCTCTGCCGGAGAGACGAATTTTTTCGTGCCCTTCAGTAAACATTTCGCAGCTCGCCCTGTCCAGAGTAAGGTTTCCGCAGGTGAGGTTTGCCTGAGTGAACTCGGATTTTCTCCTGAGCATTGCTCTTACCCTTGCGAGCATTTCTCCCATATCAAAGGGCTTTGGAATGTAATCGTCAGCGCCGAGGTCAAGTCCTTTGATCCTGTCGTCAATCTCGGTCTTGGCGGTAAGGAAAAGAACTGGAGTAGAAATACCCTGTTCCCTAAGCTTTTTCAGGACTTCCATTCCATCAAGCCCAGGCATCATAACATCAAGTAGGATGCCGTCATAGTCCCCTGTAAGAGCATAGTCAAGGGCGTCTGTGCCATTGTATACGGCATCTACCGTATAGTTGCTATGCTTAAGTATTGCCACAAGCGCATTGGCCATCTCAATTTCATCATCTGCTACTAAAAGACGCATATCAAACTCCGTTTCTGTATAGTCAAATCTGATTTTAATTGATTATAATAATTCTATCATATAAGTGTGATTATCACACTTTTCGAGGTGAAAATGAAATCTAATAATATAGGCAAAAAAATCAGGTTTCTTTCGATTCCTGAAATAGTGATAATTGCTGTATGCCTGGCTTTTCTTGCTCTGTGCTGGGTGAGCACTACTGTATCAGATATCTATGTGCGATATTGCTTTCCGTATCTTACGAGAATTTTGGGAAGACTTACAAGCCTTTTGAGTTTTTCCATCGGGGAAAAGATGCTTGTATTTGTGGTAGGGTATCTTTTCTTTTTGCTGATCTTTAGTGTGATCAGGATCATTTATCTTTTGTCCGGAAAAAAGCGTAAGGAAGACAGCTCTTATGAAAAGTCTGTCAGATTTGTTTATAGGTTTACGGGCATTCTTTTGACAATTACAGTATTTCTTATGACCTTTAACTGCTTTGTCCTATATCACACCTCAAGACTTGAGGTTGGAGGAAAAAGAAATACCGAATACAACGTATCGCAGCTGGCAGAGCTAAGGGACATGGTCGTAAAAAAATGTAACGAGCTCTCAGAGCAGGTTCCTCATGACGAAAATGGGAATGTCCTGTATTCAGGAGATATGAAGAGTGAAGCCAGGAAATCTATGCTTAAGCTATCAGAGGAATTCCCCAGGCTTTCAGGTTTTTATGTCACACCAAAGGCACTCTACTTTTCGGATTTTATGTGCCAGCAGTACATGCAGGGCTATTATTTTCCTTTTTCAATGGAAGCAAATTACAATGACAGAATGAATCTCATGAACAAGCCCTTTACAATGTGCCATGAGTTGTCGCATACTCATGGATATATATATGAAGATGAGGCTAACTTTTTGGGATTCCTTGCATGCATCAGGTCAGATGATATAGTTTTTCGCTACAGCGGATATCTTGGCGTTCTCAACTACATCAACAACGATTTTTACAGAGCAGTCAGCAAGGAAGAGTATGCTTCCCACGTGAAGATATCAGAGAGAGTTAAGTACGATAACGAGTTTTTGTCGCAGGAAGGCTGGAAAGAAGTAGAAGACAACGCCATTTTTAAGACGGAAACAGTTAAAAAGGCAGCCGATACTTTTATTGATACAAACCTCAAGGTCAACGGCGTTTCAGCGGGCAAGGTCAGCTATTCACATGTCGTTGGTCTTATCATGGATTATTATTATGCCGGTCTTATGGTAGATGCAGGTTAAGGCAGGGCGATTTATTGGGAGATTATGATGAAAAAGAAATTTTTGCCTTTGGGCGCAATCTTATTAACCTTTGCACTTGTTGGATGCAAGCCATCGGAAGAGAAACTCTTGGAAGCTCAGGATGCAGTGGTGCAGCTTCAGACAGCAAGGCAGACAGCTGAGGAAACTTATCTTGATGTGGCTGACACGTCACTAAGGGCTGATCTTGATAAGCTCGGAGTTAAAGTTACTGAAATTGAAGCGATAGATTTTTCTGAGATGAGCAACAAGAAGATTGATGAAAAGCTTCCAGAAATATCTGAGATTATGGAGGAGTACAGCAAGATTCAGTCAAAGCTTGACGGAACCTTCCAGAATGAGCAGGCAATAAATGCAGAGATTGCCAAGAATAAAGAAATCCAAGCATACGTGCTCAACAAGACAGGCTTTTCCATAACCAGCATTGTTCTTCATGATAAAACAACAGATTCATATTCTATAAATCTTCTTGGCGATGGAATGATGCTTGCAGATGGCTACACTCTTATGGGAATAGTACTGGAGTATCACACAGACAGCTCAGAATGGGAATTTCTTGTTAAGGATGAAAATGACACTCAGCACACCTTTACCTGTGAGAGTTTAAAAGATATTTCGGTTAACGGAGTGGCGCTGTCCTTTGAATATGATAAAGACACCGATATAGGCACAGTTAGTTTCGGAGGCTATTTCAATAACTGAGAAAAAGAAAACACTAGTCATGCATATACTGCGCGACTAGTGTTTTTGATAAAAATTTTCAGGACTGCACTTCTTTGCAGTCTTTGCAATATCCATAAACTTCCAGATTATGTCCTGTTATATCAAATCCCGGAACTGATGCTTCCAGGTCATCCTCTATGACATGGAGAGGACAGGCATTTATCGGAAATTTTTTGTGACATAAAAGGCACACGGCGTAATGTCTGTGCTTTTTATTTTTTAGCTCATACACAGCGGTATCTTCTGTTGAAAGAACTGACTTTGTGACAACACCTGCTTTTTCAAAAGCCAGAAGATTTCTGTAAATTGTGGAGATAGCATACATTTCATCCGGATGCTTTTTTGTGATCTCGGAAAAAATGTCTGTTGCGGAAATAGGTATCTCTGCAGCATAGAGTATTTCAAATATATCCATTCGCTGGCGGGTTTTCTTGATCCCCTCAGGCCAGTTGCGTTCAATGACCTCATTATAGGATTCTGCGTGTATCTTACAGCTCATATTAATGCTCCCTATCAGATGGCAATCTTACAAACGTCGATTAAAAGACCAACAACAGTTCCGATAACAAAGAGAAGAAGTGCGATATTTACGTTCTCTTTTTTGTCATCATTTACTCTAAAGAGAATTAAAAGTCCGATTCCTGCGCCAACGAGAAGACCTGACATCATAGTGCCGAGTGTTATCATTCCGTCGAGATAAAGCTCTGTGATGATTACTGAAGGAGCGCAGTTAGGGATAAGTCCCACAATTCCCGCAAGAATGTGGCTGATAACAGGGCTGGTCTTAAGGAGGAACGCAAGCTTGTCTTCGCCGATTATCTCAATTGCAAAACCAAGGAGAAGTGTCAGCACAAGTACAAAAAGGAAAATGTGGATTGTGTGCACTAAAGCTGATTTTACAATTCCTATTAAGCCCTCAGATTCTTCATCGTCGCAGTGGCAGTGTTCTTTTTCGCAAAGAGCATCAATTCTTACAGGATCGTTCTCTGCTCTGTGCTTGGATCTGTGATATGCATGAACTACAAAATCAATAAGGAATCCGGCGATAATTCCGATAACGGCTTTTATCGCAAGTATTTTTACCAGAGTTACCACAGGAACATGCTCAGAAATGAAAAGAGGCACCATCTCGTCAGAGGTTGAAAGATAAATGGCTATAAGTGTTCCTAAAGTTATTACTCTTCCTGCATAGAGGTTAGAGGCAGCAGCTGAAAAACCGCACTGAGGAAATGCACCAATTAGTCCGCCCCACAAAGGTCCGAAGTGCTCTGTTTTTTCTACTATTGAAGAAGTAAATTCCTGAGTCTTATGCTCGAGGTATTCCATAATAAGATATGTCACAAACAAAAATGGAAGAATTTTAAGCGAGTCAATAAGTGCATCAACTACTACATCTATAACCATTTCCATGGAAGCTCCTTTCGAAGTTGCAAATGCAACTCATTTGCAGTTAGAAAAATTGCAAAAAAAATATCAGTAAGCGGGTGATGGGAATCGAACCCACGTATCCAGCTTGGAAGGCTGGTGTTCTACCATTGAACTACACCCGCATGGTGCTGACAAGATTGTATTTTACTTACTTTTAAGTGGTATGTCAAGCACTTTT
>JAEEGL014403499.1_pt1 | contig 14305 bp, 14 predicted proteins | sample 9134231 | NCBI WGS metagenome assembly JAEEGL01 (sample SAMN16246548, study PRJNA631951) | gut metagenome | biome: gut microbiome; feature: rumen; material: fiber-attached | host: Bos | place: Iran: Karaj | collected 2018-10 | reverse complement strand
GTAGTGATGTTATTCAAATAATTGAAGATGAAGAAATAAATTATTTATTAGATAATAATATTAAAACAATAATTGATTTCCGTGAACCAGAAGAATTAAATAAAAAGAAAAATGTTTTTACAAATGATAATCGCTTTAATTATTATAATGTCATTTTAAAAGGAAGACACGCTCCAAAATTAGAGAAAGATATCCCAAAATTATATTTTGAAATAGCATGCGATAAAGAAAAAGTTAAAGAAGTTCTAGAAATTATCGCTAATAGTGATACTAGCTGTATTATTAATTGTAATTCAGGTAAAGATCGTACTGGCGTTATGATAATGATACTATTATTAATATGTGGTGTTTGTGATAAAGATATTATCGCTGATTATTCAGTAAGTGATATCTATTTAGAAGAAGAATTAATTAAGTTTCATGAAGATCATCCTGAATTACCTAAATTTCTTGGTTCATCTAAAAGTATTTATATGAAACAAACATTAGATTTATTCCATGAAAAGTTTCACACAATTAATGATTATTTCAAGTATTTAGAGTTAGGTAATAAAATAATTACTAAATTAAGAAATAAATTATTAAAGTAAAATAAAAAACCTCACTGAGGTTTTTTTATTTATCAATATTTTTACAAATATTATTAATTTTATGAATAATATTTTTCATTGTTTTAATATCTATAGCTTGTTTACCATCACATAAAGCTTCTTTAGGTCGATCATGAACTTCAATAATCAATCCATCTGCTCCTGCTACCATAGCAGCTAGTGACATTGGTTCAATCATATAGTTATTACCTGCAGCATGACTAGGATCAACAATAATTTTAAATTTAGAATTTTTATGAATATATGGAATAGCTTGTAAATCTAAAACATTTCTTGTAGAATTATCAAAACTACGAATACCACGTTCACATAAAATAACATTTTTACCATTATTGATATATTTAGCAGCATTAACCCATTCATGGAACGTTGCACTAAAGCCTCTTTTTAGAATAACAGGTTTATTATATTTACCTACTTCTTTTAATAATTCATAGTTATACATATTACGACAACCTATTTGAATAATATCAACTTTATCAGCATATTTTCTAACTTGATCAATACTCATAAGTTCGGTAACAATCTTCATTCCTGTTAATTCTTTTGCTTTTAATAAATATTTAATACCAGCGTCTCCTAATCCTTGAAAGCTTTTCTTTTCCGTTCTTGGTTTAAAAGCACCGCCTCTTAAATATTCAACACCTAATTCTTTCAACTTTTGTGCAATTCTAATAATTTGTTCTTCTGATTCAACGGCACAAGGGCCGGCGATAATCATTGGTTTATTCATTTTTACCACACTTATTCTTTTTATACCATTCCGCAAAATCATAAATTGCATTACCCCAGAATTTTGATTCATAATCACGATCTATTTCTCTTAATTCACTAAGTGTTTTCGTTTCCCCATCTGGAATATAGAATTTATCATGCCAACGACCTAAATTACCACGAGATTCATAAGCGATTGTACCTGTTCCACCACCAGCGAAAACAATTGGTTCTTCACCTGGTTCACAATAAGCAAAACAGTCTTCTAAACGCGCTTTACGATTTGTTTCATTTTTAAACATTTCTAAAAACTTCTCAACACCAATTTGTTTATCAAAATAATGGTTATATGGTCCAGGTAAGCCACCTAAGGCATCTATATATAATCCCGAATCTGATTTAATACATGGTCTATTTAATTTTTCACATGCATATTTAACGCTAAATTTAACTACATCTAAACAATTATCAGCTTGGATTTCCAAAACCTCAAAATCTGGCTCTTTAATATCAATATCAAAGCCATATTTTTCATTAAAAATATACTTTGCTTCTTCAAATTTGCCTTTGTTTCCTGTTAAATAAACAACTTTTTCCATACTTTTTATCCTCCTTTATTATCATAACATATTTTTCTCTATAAATTTATTTAATGTCAAAAATGTTTTTATTATTATTTCTTCTGATTCCCCAAAATTTATTCTACCAACATATTGGTTGGGATTATTCCATCCAAATGATTTACCCATAATATACTTAATACCTACATTAACATATAAATATTTATAAAAATCCTCTTCTTTAATCGGTTTTTTTAATCTTAATATATCTATTAATCCAGTAAAATCTACTATAGCGAAGAATCCAGATTCTGGTTTTAAATTATCAATCAACTTTATTCCTTTAATACCATTCCATTTCTTAGAAGTATGGTATTTATTAATCTTTCTTAATAATTTAGAGTCTGTAGTACCATTAATTAAAGCTTCTAATAAACGATATCGCTCTTTATAGATACCAATTAGTTTACCAAAATACTCTTTATAATACTTATTTCGATATTCATCATTATTATAAGCTCCTGAACAAGAATATGATAAATATTTAGGAACTGAATCCATTTCTTGAAAGATGATATTTTTAATACCTTTAATAATATAATTATTAGCGATTATAATACCACTTCTAAATCCCGCAGCTCCAAATGATTTAGATAAACCATATAGAGTTATCGTATTATCAAAGGAATTATTATAATTACCTACAGGCATTGCAATATTATCATAATCATACGTTGTATCTTTATATACTAAGTCATCAATTACAAAAACATCATTCTTTTTACAAGTAGTAGCTATCCCTTTTAAAATCTTTTCATTCTTTTTACCCATAACTTTACCAGTTGGATTATTAGGATTTTCATTTAAGAAAGCTATTACCTTAGGAATATGTCTTTCATCTTTATATTTTTCCTTTAATTCATTATTAGTCTTTACAATTAAATCATTTAATTTTTTTGGATTAATCAAATAATTATCATTAGGATCTAAATCAATATAGATAACATTCATTCCCAATCTTTCACAAATAATAGTAAATAATCCATAATTTAATGACGGAACTATTATTACGTCATTTTTATGACCAATAATTTTTAAAATTAGATTTAAAGCATGCGTTGTCGATATCGTAAAAATAACATTACTTTCATCTAATGGTTTCTTTAAATTATAGAATTCATTCAAATTCATATAATCTATAACTCTTTTTCGACATTCTAATTCACCAGATGCTCTTGTATATCGATAATATCCATAATCTTTATCTATTTTATTTAATTCTAAAAGAATTGGTTTAAATATCTTATATTTTGCAGGATCTCCACTATCTAAAGTACAATCAGTTATCGCATCTTTAGATAATTCTAAATCAAATAACTTTTCCGTATATAATGAATACCCATCAATAATAGCTTGAACATTATTAGAATACTTTAAATCATATAATTTGTTTCCTGGATATGGGACTCCTTTTTTATTTTTTAATAATTCTGGGTTATTTTTAATTATTTTTTTAATTACGTTCATTATATAACCCCCATATCGTAATATTATGATATGTTTTTAATAATTTATCTTTATTTACAATATTAATTTGTGGTAAACCCTTTATGAAAAATGGAATGAAATTTATAGAATAAGCTCCAATTTTATTAATAATTACTTTATCGCCAATATTTAATTCTTGTTGATTCTCTAAAGTAAGTATTCGATCATTTTCCATACATGTAAAACCACATATTATTTGTTTTTTTACTATTTTTTTACTATTACATTTTATTTCAAAATGTTTCCATTCTTTAAATTTATTAGTTATATCAAAGTAATGTTTAGATATATTAGTTGAATAATAATAAGTGTTTTTTATTTTTTTCTTTGTTAATATTTCTCCTTCAATATATCCACATTGGGCCATAATGGCAGCCCCTGGTTCAATCATAAAGCATACATTATTAATATCAATATTCACTTTATTAAATTCGTTCTTTATTAATTCGATACATTTAGAATAATCAACACTTTCTGTACTTCTTAAAATACCGCCACCCATATCTATATATTTAAGGGATAAGTGATATTTTTTGATTAATTTCGTTATTCTATCTATTATTAATTCATAATCACCAAAGATATCATAATCATGATTAATATGAATATGTAAGCCATTTAATGCTATATTATTATCACTTAACACTTTAATCGCTTGGCTAAATTCATTAGGATCTAATCCAAAACGACTACTATCATAACCTATTAGATCATTAGTAAGCTTTTTATTAAAATATGGATTAATTCTAATACCTAGTTTAGCATAATGATATTTTTTTATTATTTCTTTTAATTTAACAATAGTATTTAATTCTTCTAAACTATCAATATTAATATAACTATTATTGATTATAGCTTCTTTTAAATCATCATATGATTTTATTGGACCATTAAAAACCACTTTATCTAAACTAATATTTAAGTTTTTAGCATATTCATATTCCTCATTAGATACTACTTCTATAAAGATATCTTTTTTATATAAATAGTCTATTAAATAGGGAATATTATTCGTTTTAAGTGAATAACATAATTGCGATTTAGGTAAAATACTTAAATCTTTTTTTAACAATTCAATATTTCTATTAATAACATCTACATCAAATACAAAGAATGGTGGTTTTAATTCTTTCATAATAATTATCCTCTATTATATTGTCTTTCTCCACTAAAGAATTTAAGTACAATTGGATCAAAAGAAACATAATTATTCTCTTTAAAGAAATATTCAAAATTATCAGTATTATTAAGCGCCATTTGTCTTAAATTACCTAATCCTGATGCTTGTTCTTGTGCAATATATGCTATAAAATCTTCTTTACTTATATATTTTTCTCTAGCTAGATAATTTACATATAATGTATCAATACTAGAATCAATATAAAGAACTTTATAATCAGATATCTTCATCATATCTAAGAAGTATCCAATTCCCTCGAATGTTCTATAACCAATAACAATTAAATTATCAACATTACTTTGTTGGACCATTGCAGTGATTTCTTGTACTAATAAATAGTTTGTAATATTAGGACCATATTGAGCTTCAATTTCTTGTATCCATGATCCAAAACTTTGATTTGGTGCCATCTTCTTATGAAGACTTCTTATAAGTGGTCCTGTATCAATAATTAATGTATTCTCAAGGCGACCATTTTCTTGTAATTTTTTTACACCATATGATTTACCTACGGCATGCGGCCCTGTTAAAAATAATGCCTTCATAAAACCCTCCTAAATTTTTATATCATCATATTTATCGTATAATTCTTCTAAATAATCACATACTTCATCATTTCTTGTAATAACTTGATCTGCAATTCTTTTGCAATAACCACAACTATTACAATTACCAGTACATTTATTATTCACAAAAAAGTTAATAAAATTATCTAATTTCTTATTATCAATATAAACATGACGTTCACATTCACGTTTTGTACCCAATCCTCTTACTCTTTTTATTTCCTGATATAATTCTTCTCTTGTTTCACATTTTTTCTTCTTTAACGTTAGATCATCAGTAACAACAACACCATGACCTTGAATTAAATCTAACAAGTTTCCATCATAATGACGTGTTGTATATGCTTTAACACGTTTAACTAATTCTTCTGTAGGGAAACCTCTTTCAGTTATTTTAAAGTGTTCAACACCAATATCTTCGTAATACTTAATATCTTCTGGTCTTACCCATGGAGATTTAATATATTCTTCTAAATTCTTTAATTCTTGTTCTTGGCAAAAGAACAAACTCCAATCTTCATAAAGATTTCTTTTTTCATCTTTATTAGAAGCGTGTGATAAAGAATTAGTATGTGTATAAATCATTGGACAATTCTTAAGACAACTATTAGTTACTAAGATTTCAATCTTACTTTTCTTTAGATTATCAACCATATATTTTAAAGTCTTAAAATCACGATTTATCTTAACAAAGTCAACACATAAGTAATCGGCTCCTAAATCTTCCCAATATTTTGCTTTAGTGTAGGAATCGATACATGCAAATGTTGATATTCTTGTATAAAAATCATTTTTAAAGTGCTTTTTAACAAACATTAAGATATATGGATTAGTAATAGTAAGCGCATTAACACCAACACTTTTTAAATAACTAAGAAATTCTTTAAATTCTTTTTGCCATTTATCATCTTGTTCATTATTAGCAAGACAACTACCATTTAATAAATAATTAAATCTAATACCAGCATCTCTTACTTTTTTAACATGTCTTTCGAATATTTCACGATCAACATCTTTTAAAGTATTATCTGGTCTACCACCACCTATATAATCGGCTTTTAATTTACCATAAACTTCATATACAGGATAATCTTTTATTTCATCTATCAAATGATCATCAAAATTCGTAGCAAGTGATATTTTCATATTAAAATCTCCTTTAATCTTTATTAATACCAACAATTAATTCTTTATTAGTAATTATTTTCTTCATAATAGCAACAAATTTTCTGTTAGTTTCATGATCTTGAACCGCTATCCTAATATGTAAATAATTATCTTTATCATATATAGGTACAACTGATACATCATTTTCATCAAGAACATTTAATAAATCATTACTAAAAATAGTCTTAGTAAAGATAATATTAGCATTACTATTAATAACATTAATACCAATATTACTTAAAGAATTAATAAGATATTCTCTTTCTTTTATAATATTTTTTACATTTTTCTTAATACTAGTAGCATAATTTAATAACATTGTTTTCGCAATAATACATGAAATACCAGAATATTCATTCGTCGTTGTATTCTCTAAATATAGTTTTTGAAATTCTTGATTACATCCTAAATAACCAATTCTTAAATTTGCAAGACCATAAGCTTTAGAAAACGATCTAACAACTAGTAAATTATCTGGTAATTTTTTAATTAATTCCAAAATACCAGCATGATTTGAAAATTCTATACCTGATTCATCAATAACAACTGGTACTTTAACTTTATTGGCAAAAGCAATTAAAGTTTTAGGATTAATAAATTGACCAGTTGGATTATTAGGATTAGATAAATAAATCATTCTTGTTTCGGAGTCAACAGCTTTTAAGATATTATCTAAATTCGTTTGATATTTATTAGTAAATACCCTTTTCGTAGTACTTCCAAAGGATGTTACCGCATATTCTACTTGATCAAAAGAATAATATGACGTAACTAAATTACCCTTTTTCATAAATAATAACTTCACAATATTTTGTAAGATACCATTAGCCCCACTACCAATGACAATTTCACACTTCGTTTTAATACGTGTTTTAATTAAATTTGATAACTCATCAATATGAGTATGTAACGGATACTTATCAAATTCTGAAATTGGAATAGTAATCGTAGGATATTTAGCTAAAAATCTACCAGACATCGTCATATCAATTCTTTTTGAAGCTATCTTCGAATAATCACATAAATAATTTCTTTTAGATAACAAATAATCACTATTTTTGGAGTAATAACGTGTATACATACCTTTCTCCTCCACCAACATCTGTTACATGCTCATCAACTACTTTTTGAATCTTAAAACCAGCTTCTTTAACGAATTCATCAATTTGTTCACGAGATAATAAAACCATTGGTGGACGATTCTTAATCGCATATGTATTTTCACCAGTTTGTGTTAAATCACTAGTTATAACATCATTCGTAAAACTAGATAAGATAGCATAACCATTATCTTCTATTACGCGATACATTTCTTTTAAAGATTCCTTATATTCAGGAACAGTAACTGAATTATGAATAACACCAATAGATAAAGCTAAATAATAAGTTTTATCTAATACTGGTATTTTATTCATTAACGCTTTTATAAAATTAATATTACTTGTATGATCAAACATTTCTGGATATTTATCAACTGCTAAAGTGATAGCACCCTTACTAGTAAGATACTTAGAATATCTTCCACCACCACAACCAATATCAATACATTTTTTATCTTTAATCTCTAAACTATCAACAACATCAGTAATATACTTAGAAGCAGGACGATTTCTAAAAGATGCTCCTGTTTCTTGTTCTTCCCAAAAACATTTCGTATCTTCGCTATCTACTACTAAATACTTACTATTACATATACTTGATTCAAAAACATTTAAGTTAATACTATCCATATATTTTTTACAATATTCTTTATCTTTAGAATTATTAACTAAAACGAAGAAAGCAGGTCCTACAGATGATAAAGCAAGAAATTCACATTTGTGATCTTCATATAGTTTTCTTATATTATCACTAATATCCATTAAACCATCATACACAAAAGAACAATTTTCATTGCTTCCCATATTAAAACGATAATCAAAGACGATATCAGCTAGTTCTTTAATACTATTATTTTTCATACCTGGTAAAGCTTTATGTAATAAGTTATAGGCTATTTCATTAGCATATTGTTCACCAGTACGTTTAAACTTCCATAGATTTTCTTCTTCTAATTCCATTAAGACTTTAGCATCTTTTTGGACAAAATCCTTTGGTACACCGATTAAAACATCAGCTTCATAGTTCATTTTAGCGATGGTTGTTGATTTACCAGCAATAATAATGATACCTTCTTTAGTTAAACCATTAGTAGCACCACCACCAATACATTGAACTACTTTTAAGTTATCTTCGTCTTGATCATTTATCTCTTCACCGTGATTAGAAGCTAAATATTTAATTAAATCTTCACCAGATATTGGACAAGAATATAATTCATTAATTGCTGTAGCAACAGAAGCTATTGTTGAACTACTTGATCCAAAACCACAATGTTTTAAAATACTTTCATCATTAACATCAATTTCTAATGATGGATGAACGTTTAAAGCCTTACACATTAATAAATAAGCATGTTTTACTAATACTTTTCTTCTCGTACTATCACTTATTGATAACTTTCCACCATCTGAATCTATTACTTTTACTTTAACTCTAATAAATCTTTTTAATGATATAACTACTTCTCCTGGTGTAAATACCATAGAATCATTATAACAAACTGCTGCCGGATTAATAGCCATAGCATCTAATCGACATGGATAATCTACAGTAACCATCGATTTAGATAATAAAACATTATTTAATTGACCTTTAAACTCATTAAAGATATATCCAGCTTTAATTATTGGGAATTTTTCTTCTTTCATATTATCACCCTTTCTTCTAAAATATATAACTTTATTCAACTATAATTTATACTAATTTACAATACATATTTTTAATTTAAATTCAAAAAAAGAAGGCAATACGTCCTTGTCTTCTTTTTTATAAAGTGTTTCTAACTTCTTGAGAACCATTAACTTCTCTATTAGCGAATCTTGGATCTGGTTGATTTGCCATTAATAATCTAATGGATTTACGATAATTATCCTCATTCTTTAATAAAGTGTTTAGATTCATAATTAAACCTAATTTAATTAAATTTCTTTCACTGTCTTCAAAGTTAAGTCCTAATATTGCAGCAAGTACATCTTTTGCAACTTCTTTAAAAGTTTCGTTTTTACTTTCAGATTCCATCTTTGTAAATCGTGGATCTGGTTGATTTGCCATTAATAATTTAATTGCTTCATCAAAAGTATCTTTATCCTTTAGTAAAGTACTTAGATTTAACATGAAATCTAATAAAGTGAATTGCTTTTCTGTTTCTTCATAATGAAGTGAACTAATTTTTGTCATTGCAGCATCTGCTACTTCTTTAAACATTGCAGCATCTTTTAATTCGTTAATTCCCATAACCCCTCCATACGAGAGCATATTATATCATATAATGGTTTAAAATGCAAATAATAATAAAAAAAAGAGATTAAATTCTCTTTCCTGATGCTTTTTTAGATTCAATAATAGATCTTAATCTAATATACTCTTGAATATAATCTCTAGACTTATCAGCTGCATTTACTGCACTATAATTATCTCTTAAATCAGAACATGTTTTAACTAATTTAGAATACATATATTTACGACGTTCTTCTACTTCACTAGCATCTTGTTTCTTAAAGATATCATCATATTCACCTTTATTTAGTCTTAAGGCATGTTGTAGAATAATACTAGCTAATTGAATGATTTCCTTATTAATCTTCTTATCCTTTCGCTCTTCTACAATATATAAACATACTTTAGCATATAATCTATCAAATATCGTTTTATCTTGAGCAGCCTTACGGAAATCAGGATATGTATTAATATATGACATAATCCATTCACGTGAAATATATAACATTCTTATTAATTCTGCACGATTATTATTCCATTTATTAACAACTTCTGTTTCACTCTTTATATAATAATCCATTTCTTCTAACATTAAGTTTAATTCTTCTTCAGTTTTACCTTTTAAATTCAATTTCATAACGACCTCTAACAATATATTAACATATAATAGCATGATTTATAATATTTTTTCAATACTTATTATGTTATAATTAATTAGAGGTTTCTATGACAGTAAAAGAGAAATTAGAAAATGGTACATTTCGTGATTATCAAGATATCTTAAAACTAGATAGTAATAATTCATGTCCTTTTATTGAAAATTATAGTCAAGAAATATTAGATCTTCTTAACACATTAGATGATCATAAATTACTAGATTTTCTAACTATAGTTACTTTAGATAAAAAAGCCAACAATTTAGTATTAAAACTACCAGGTATGGTAGATTTATTAATAAAAAGTGGTTTAGAGAGATATAAATCAATTATTAAATATCTAGATGCTGAAGTATGTGACGCAATAATTGATAGTTTATTGAAAAAAAATACTAGTTATCAAGAAATAGGCCAGGCATTTAGTTACTTTAATAAAGAATATCAAAAAAATAAAATAATTAATGGTAATTTAGATATTGAATTACTATATCAAATATTTAATAGTACCCAATTTGATATTATTACTGTTATTCTTAATCACTATAATATTGATTTAACCCATAATATTAATATTAAAGATTTCTTTGAAAAAGCTAAATTAGCTTATGAACAAAGTAATAGTTATACTAATAAAGGCGAAGAAGTTAATTTAAATCCCAAATTAGTTAATAAAAAAGTCATTGATCATATGTGGGGAATGTATAACATCTATGATTTCCGATCTATTATATATAATATGGAATTTGTCTTAGATTGTGATGATATTAATGAATATATTCGCGAAAAAGAAGATAAAATATTAGAAGAACACTTTAAAAAGAACCTCTTAGATAACCGTTTACAATCAAATATTATTATTGATTACCATTTTCAAGATAATTTCCATGATGTTATCATAAATATTAAAGAAATGCTACGTTTAATCCAGTCTAGCGATTATACAATTCCTATTAGTAGACTAAATATATATCAAAAAATACTTCAAATAGATAAAATGAATGTTAAAGAAAAAATGGAATTACATAGGTTGTTAAAGAAACAAAAAATAAGTGAACATTATTATGATGATCTAAAAAGAGGAAGAACTAAAGTAGGCGAATTATTAAAGAAAGAAGCTTTATCTAGTCAAACCCTACAAAAATACCATAATCAAGAATTAACTGAGAAACATGGTATTGAAATTTATTACCTAGATGGTGAAGAATTCTATGGTTTAGTTAAAACAGGTCTACATATTCCAATGCAATTACCGATGGGTAGATCATACTCTTTAATTGGTAATGGATGCCTAGATACTTTTGAAGATCCAGGACTTGGCGTTTTATATTTATACGATGTTGATGAATTGAATCCCGAACAAATAGTTCAAGTTTTCCCTAACGATGCTTTTACAAAATTTATACCAAATGATGCTAGTAGTAATTACTCACAATATGTTAATAAATTATTAACGCCAAAACAAATACTTGAATTATCACATGCTTTTAATGAAATTCTTCTATTAGAACGAGGTAAAATCGACCTTGAAACTAATAAAGATATTCCTTTATTAAAACCTATTGCGTTAATTGTTTATGATAAAATAGACGATTTCTATATAAATATCGCTAAAAGAGAGCAATTACCAATATTATTAATTAATACAAAGAAATACACTTATTCTCATCCAACAGAAGATTATGAACCAGCAGATGATAAATATTATCATGGTGCTGATAACCTAGCTTTATTAGAAAGAAGAAGATAAAAAGGAGTAACAATTAGTTACTCCTTTTACTATTATTAATCCATGAATTAAAAACTTCTCTTTGTTCTTGATTATTTGCAATATAGCAATAATAAACCATCGTTATTAAATCACGGCAATCATTAGAGATATTTTGTTCATCAAGTGGCTTATTCTTATCAAAATAGAACTCTTTATGAGAATCAGCCGCTATATCACTAAGTCTTTGTAAAAATTGATCATCAACTTTAGCAATCATATCTTCCTTCCAAAAAGATAAGACCATTAATGCTTCTTTAGCTAAATCACTATTAATTATTTCTTCCAACATGCTTATCCCTCCATAGCGCATCATTAAATACTGTTAATATTCTTTTTATTCTCAATAAAGTATTCCTTAATGATAACTTATGAACATCTTCTTGTTCAAAAGAAAAATCGTCACATTCTGCTATTTTTTCTAATAAATTATCGTTTGGATATTTTGGATTAGGTAGACCATAATGAGCTTCTAATTTCATATCACATGGTAATACTTTAACATTAGTATCACTAAATAGTTTACTAACAAAAGCTACTTTACTGCTAGGAACTAAAATAGTTGCTATCAGACCTAATGGTACGTGATTTCTAATTCCTATTTCTGGCACATCCGAAATGACAGTTATCGTTCTTAAATATTTAATGCTATCACGAGACACCCCAATAATTATTGGAAACGACAATTCTTGATTACCATTCTTGGCAGATATTGTTGAATAATCAAGTGCCGTTTCAAAAACATCAGAGAAACTTATAAAATCACGACCTGCAAATCTAGTTGATGATTCTCCTGTTATTACAGGGTTACCATCTTTAACGCTTTGATCAAAACTATTCATCCCATATTTTAAGATACCTGGTAAAGCATTACCATTAGATCCATGAAATAAACAAATATTTTTTTCTATTAAGAATAAAGCTGTATCAGGATGATGCGCTAACAAAGATGCAAACATTAGTCTTCTAGTTGCTTCTATTGATGGATTATCTCTATTACTATAAGGTGTATGTAATTTAAAACTTCCATATCGACCCGTTTCTATAATACTTATAATTACATTTTTAACACGCTCTTCCGCAATACTTAATAGATATTCTTTTATTTGATCATATAATGGTTCTACTTCTTTAATTTGATATAAATAATAATCGTAATCGTCCATATCTCACCTATTTTCATATTAACATATAAAAAATTATTGGTAAATAGTAAAAATGTGTGAAACATTTATATATAATGTTACACACATTTTATTTATAATAACAATATTTATTAATAAAATCACTTAGTAATTCATCATCTTCATCAATTAAATATTTATCTATTAACTTATTAAAATTATTAATCTTATTTTTAGGGATAATTATATAACCTTTACTATGATTTATTAAGAAATGATTAACAAAGATAAGTGCTACATTAATATTATTAATAATTCTATTCTTAATAAGAAATAATATAACATTAATAGCAATATCAATATCTTTATAAATACTATTTATTATTTCATCTAATTCTTCAATTAAGCTATTACTCATATGAATACTAGTATTATCTAAAATATGACAAATATCTTTTAATAAATTATAATCATCATTAATAGTAACAATATTATCTGATAAAACAAATTTCCAAGTATTATAATAATTAATAACTCTTAAGATATCATTAACCATCATATTATTAATTAAACCATTATTAATAATCTTTTTAATATTAGTATTCGTTACATTAATATTTTCCATACTTAATTGATTACTAATAATATCAATTAAATTATCATTTAGATAATTAATATTGTTTTTAACACTTTCAGATAATGTTTCCTTATGAAAATAATTAGTTATTTGTTTATTAAGATCATTTATTTCTTTTTTTAATACTTTAGCTTGTTTATTATTATTAAGAATCTCATGATATAAAGAATCACTATATTCACCAACATACTTTGATATTACTTTATCTTTATCACGATAATGAATATATAAATAACGTCTTGTATTACGCATTCTTATTTCAATAGAACCATGAATTAATTCTTTTAATTCTTGTTCTTTTTGATCTTTAATAGACGATAACTGTTGATTATCTAAAATCGTCATAATCTCACCGAGGAGTTATTATATATTATGTGAAACAAATTGTCTATAATTATTTTTGTTTCACATTAATTCTGTTATTATTTAATAAACCAAGGACTAAATAAAAGTATGGTG
>JAEEGL013403457.1_pt1 | contig 14305 bp, 10 predicted proteins | sample 9134231 | NCBI WGS metagenome assembly JAEEGL01 (sample SAMN16246548, study PRJNA631951) | gut metagenome | biome: gut microbiome; feature: rumen; material: fiber-attached | host: Bos | place: Iran: Karaj | collected 2018-10 | reverse complement strand
TCCTGGGCATTGGCAACGGTCCTTTTGGCGACTAATATATGGATGTGTCGTCAATCGGACTGTCCATACTTTTTGTAGCTGTGGAGGCGTGGCTGTTGTCGGTATCAGGACGTTGCGCCAAAATAGCCGGTGCTTTTGGCGCGGTTATTTTGCTCGTGCGCATCTGTGCTATTGCCGAATCAGCGAGGTGGGCGTATCTCTGGGCGGACGGTGAAAGGGCGTATAAATCAACTATTGCCACTTTCCCTAAAGCCTATTACGGATACATAGTGTATGCACAGATGCTTTGCGATCGTGATGACTTTGCTGGCGCGCTTGCGCACTGTGATGCGGCGGAACGATTGATTGGGGCAGATGAAGAGAAGATGCGATACGTCAACATTGTGAGGGCGATATGCGTCATGCGTGGCGAGAAGGATGCGCAAAAGGCCCTTGCGTGGCTTGACAAATGCGAGAAAGGATGCTCTCGTGCTCCATATGTCCGTTCCTGCCATTTCTATCGTGGCTGTGTAGCGGAAGACCTGCTGAACGATCTTCCCTTTGCGCAGCGCGAATATGAGTCGGCAATGCCTGCAAAGCTTGGCGTCGATGACATACGAACAGCGGATAGGCTCGCACGTATATATGCCATAAACGGAAAGGTTCCGGCGGCAATTGAATTGTGGCGGGAGGCGTTGCGTGTTAGCCCGGGAGATTATAGCGTTGCTTGGAACCTTTCGATTGCCCTGCGGCAAACAGGTATGATAGATGAAGCTAATCGCCTGCAGGAACGTATTGATGCTGGGATTAGATGTCCACAGTAATGCTTTTGGCAGGGAAGAATATGGTCATTAACACTAGAAATAGGGTGGCAAGGTGTGTTTTGTTTGTATTAGCATTTGCTGCGCTGACATGGTTAGTTCTTTATGTCTGCTGTCCTGATTCAGAACAGAAAGGCTTGTTTTTCTGTGGCGGTGAGGCAAATCATTTCTATGACTACTTTGTTCCAAGAGCCGTTGCTCGGATGCAGAACCCTTATGTTCAGGACACATATAGTGACATGGTTGATCTCAGTTGCGTGAGGAGGATTGTTCAATGTTATCCAGCATTGTCTAATTACTGGGTTGGCTTATTTCCGGAGAATTTGAATGGCGCTGTTTTGTGTTCTTCTATTGGGGCGCTTGTTTTCCTGTTTGGAACGATTGCATTTTTTCGCAGATATCTTCCCGAGTCTGTGTTTATTGCCACAGTGCTGGCATGTACATCAGCCCCTTTTGTTTTTGCCATCACAGTCGGAAATCTGATCCTATACGCAGCGGGATTTACCTTGATATTTCTTGCCTGGTTTGATTCTCCATCCCGATGGAAAAGGTGTGCCGCAGCGATAGCGTTAGCGTTGGCAACAGCACTGAAAGTAACGCCGGCATTGTTGGGTGTGTTGTATCTGGGAAGGAACACTAGGGACAGGATTGGCTACGTTGCATTGGCGGCTGTGGCGGCGTTGTTTTTTCTTATAGTTCCATTCTTATTTTGTGGTGGCTTATTCGCCTGGCTTGAAAATGCGTCAATGATGAACAGTTCTTCTGAATTTACAGGTGTGAATTGCATTGGACTGTATGGCTTAGTAACTATGCTTGTGCGATCTTTTACAATGAATCCCTTGTCGTGTGAATGGGAGCAACCGTTGCGGCTTTTGTCATCTTGCATTGGTTTGATATTACTTGTTTCAGGTTGCTTGTCGCGCGGTGATTCGTGGGAACGCGGGGCTGCGGTAGTGCTTGGGATGATGTTTGTTCCGCCAACAATGATGATATACACTTCGCTTTATTTGATACCTTTTGCAATAACGGGCATGTATCACAGTGATTCCAGGCTCAGATTGGCATCTGCCGTTTATTGCATCTTCTCGTGCATGCTATTGAGGATTCCGCTGTTCCTTGGCCCGCCGAGTTCGTTGAACATATGCGTTGCTGCAGCAGCGTCAGTCGATCTGGCTTTGTGGCTTTCGTGTTTGTCGATTGGAAGATTGTTGAGGGGGGAGCGATGCGCTTGAATGCCCATTCAATTCGTTCGTCTATGTTTCGTGCGCTAGCCGCTTTTTGCGGCGTGAATCTGTTGGTCGCTCTGCCCCTTGCGTTTGTCATTTTCGAATGTATTCCGCATCGGGTTGAATTGGCTGTGGTAGAGGATGGTCATGTAGCGATAGCTGTCTCGGATTCAAGGCAGGGCGATGGTTCTGTCAACTTTTGCGCATCTGCTGAATTGTACGACATCGAGACAGTTAATGGATCGGAGCATTTGTTCGGCGGTGATTTCCCCTGTGCTTTCGATTTCAGCGCGCCGGCGTTTCTTCTTCGGTCTGACGATGTGTCAAATGTGGAGATCGCTGGCTTGCAAATAATTGTCGGGGATGTGTTGTGCAGGACATTGTCCCCTGAGGACATTGCCTCAGTGTACAGTGTTGACGGAACGAATTTGCTGGCGGTTGCGGACAATGGGCGTGTTGGCATCCCATTGATCGGTGGTGTGTGCCGGCTTGTTCCAGTTGCCCATCCTTCATGGAGTGTCTGGAGGTTTTCCCCTCAGGGAAGGGTCTTGGGATTTGCTGATGCCGTTGGATTTGCATCAGCTGAGATGCTGCTCTTGGTGGCGGTGCTTTTTGTCGCCTTCGTGCGCCGGGCTGCCGTCCCCTCTGGTGTTTTTATGAGGCAGACGATCATGACTACGGTAATAGCCGTCTTTTTCTTTTTTTATGTCGTGCCGTTGCAGTCTTATCTAGTTAACGAGGCGGATTATCCCTTTGGCATGGCTAAGTTGCTTTGGGACATTCTCCCGTACTCTGTTGTCGCATTTGTAGTTGTTGTTGCGGGCCTGCTCTTGTCCGAGGTTGTGTTTGGCCGCGTACTTCACTTCGTTTTGTTTGCGTTCATGGTCTATGAGTATCTTGAGGTTGGAGTCCTTTCCTGGGGGACGCCGCTTTTTCTAGGCGATTTGAGCTACTACAGTGATTTTGGCCTTATTCAACGCGATTGGATGGTTTTTGTGTATACGTTCACTGTCGTTCTCGTGCCGTATGTGAGGCTGAAAAAGTATTTCCCGTGGATGCTTGCTTCTTTTTTTGTTATGGGCGTTGCATCGCTGTTTGATGCAGGAATCGGCAGGAGAGCCGCCGATCCAGATGCGGGTGCGTTATCGAGTTTGGCTTGTAGTCGGGAACAAGTCCCCTACATGGTAAAATACTCTTCTAGGAGAAATATAGTTGTTTTTGTCCTTGATTCAGTTACAGTAGAGGCTGCCCAAGATGTGGTGCAGATGTGTCGTTCGCTAGCGGATTGCTTTGATGGTTTTCATGCCTTCGGCAACAATCTGGGCGGACAGTATCAGACAGACCTTTCTACAGTTTGTATTTTCACTGGGGAATACTACAAGGGCAATGCGTCAAGGTCGCGTGTAAATGCATTTCTCCCTAAAGCATGCCAGCAGGGATCGCTTTTGCACGATTATCTTGCATCGCCGTTCCTTTTGTTTTGCATGGTTCCAAGATGTGTTTTTGGACATGGGTATGCGTCTGGATGCGTCGGCAATGCTATGGAATGGAGTGACTGCAGAGACATTGGAAATTCGTTCGTTTGGCGTCAGCATGAAGTGCTTGCAACATCGGTTTTGCATTTGTCGTTGTTTAGGTTGACACCTTTTGACTTTAAGCATTCAATGTTCCGGTGGATATGGCCGTTCTTCGGCTGTGCGGAAGAATCGTATGTCTATCCACAACTTCTCGAGGCGCCGGTGTTGGATGATGTCGAAGGGGTTTTTCTGTATTGCCACACCACGGGGGCACATGTTCCTCATGATGTTTCTACTGATGGTGTTCGACACGGCGCGCTACTGTCTTCGTATAAGGACAACGTCAACCATGTCAAGGCTGTTTTCGCGGAATTGGAAAAGATATTGAAGTCCTTTAAGGAAAAGGGGATTTACGACTGTTCGACGATACTAGTGATGGCAGATCATGGTTCTCATATTGATGCAGATGCTAAACGCGTTGACACACGGGAGAATGCACTTCCGATTGTTGCATTTCCAATGCTCTGGGTGAAGCCGGCAAATTCGCATGGACCGATTGTGTTTGACGAAACAACCCCGACAACGCATGCAAACCTGCATAAGGTTCTGAGGGCACTCAAGGACCGGGATCTGACGGCGGACGAGATCGCCGCCATGCTTCGCGCTGACACGAGGACGTTCATCCGCCAGACCCGCGACGGGTATGACGAATGGACAGTGGGGAAGGATGGTTCTGTGTTGTCCAAAGTTCATAGGGAAGTCAAATGAAGTCGATGTTGTGGAAAATACCACAGACTTACTCAAGAAAGAAAAGAGAGAGAGCGTAGTGAAAAGATTGGCCATGAAAGGACTTGCCGGATTTCTAGGCTTGAACCTTCTTGTCGCAGTGCCTCTTGCGGCGGTTATTCTGCTGTGTCTGCCGCAGTCGGTAGAGGTGGATGTGATTGGCGACGGCGTTGTAGCCGTGGCAATTACCGACGCCAAGAGGAAAGACGGAACGGCCAACTACTGTTCGTCGGCTGAGTTGTACGACCAGTCCCGGCCAGGGGCCACGATTCGCACTTTCGCGGGGCGGTTCCCCAGGGGACTTGACTTCAGCAATCCGTCGTTTTTCCTGCGGGCAGCGTCGGCCACAAACCTTACGATAAGGGGTGTCCGTCAGACGGTCTGCGGTCTCTTCAGCAGAACCCTCTCGCCCGACGCGATTGCCGAGGCGTACCGTTTGGAGGGAACGGACAGTGTCCGCCTCGCGGCGGGCGGTGGTGTGTCGTTGCCACTGTCGGGCGGCTGCTGCCATCTGCAGTCCGTAGCTCGTCCGCAGTGGTGCGGTTTGACGCTCTCTCCACCTGGTGATACGTCCGGCATATGGTTCGTTGCTCTGTTCATCGGCGCGGAGCTGGTACTCATGGCTGCATCGCTTGTCGTCTCATTCAGACGCCGCCGGGACAAGCCGGGCAGGCTTTATCTGCGGCAGTCAGTCCTGCTTGCGGCGATTGCCGTTTTCATCGTCTTTGTGGTCGTGCCGCTCCAGTCGTACTTCACCAACGCCGCCGACTATCCGTTCGGGGCGACGCGGCTCTTGGTGGATGTCGCGCCGTGCATTGTCGTTGGTTTTGCGACCGTGCTTTCAGGCTTGTGCCTTAGCGAGATGGTGTTTGGCAGGGTGCCGCACTTCGCCATGTTCGCCTTCCTTGTATACGAGTATCTGGAAGTTGGGGTGCTTTCGATCGGTGCTCCGTCTTTTATAGGCGAGATGAGCTATTATGATGACGTGTGGTTGATGCAGCGCGACATGCTGGTGTTCGAGTTCGTGTTCATTGCCGCTTTTGTGCTTTACGCAAGGCTGAGAAAGTACTTTGTTTGGATGCTTCTCGCCCTTTTGGTGATGACGACTGCCGCGCTTTTGGACGTTGGCATGGATCGTAGATGCCCTGGCAAGGCGGGGGTCTGGACGGAACTTGACTGCGTCCGAGAGGAAGTTCCATTTGAAGTAAGGTATTCGACAAACAGGAATGTCGTGGTGCTGGTGCTGGATTCCGTCTTATCCGAGGCTGCAAGGGACGTCGCGCGGAAAGACAGTCGCCTGGGCGGAAGCTTCGACGGGTTCAGGGCGTTTGACAAGAATCTCGGCGTGCAGTACCAGACCGACATATCCACGGTGAACATCTTTACGGGAGAGTGCTACAGAGGCAGAGATGTCAAGTCAGAAGTCCGGCGATTCATGCCCAAGGCGATGGAAAGCGGCTCGGTGCTGCTGGACTACATGGACTCGGGCATGGAGGTCTATGTTATGGCGCCGACGTGGGTCTTTGGACGCGGATTTGCGTCGCCGCATGGACGACGCGAACGAGGCGGGATCGACCAGCCTACAGTTGAGAATGCGTTTTTATGGCGTCCTGGCGGGATGTTTTCGACTTCGGTTCTCTCTTTGTCGTTGTTCAGGATGACGCCGTTCATACTGAAGCCGCAGATGTGCGTATGGGTTTCTTCTTCGTTCGGATTTGCGGAAGAGGCATACGTCTATCCGGAGTTTCGCTCGGCACCTGTAATTGATTCGCGGGGATCTTTCCTGTACTGCCACACCGAAGGCGCCCATGTTCCGCATGACGTGTCTGCCGATGGCGTACGAATTTTATATGGCACTAATCTTGACCATGTCAAGTCGGTGTTCATTGAACTTGCGAGGACTTTAGATGCCTACAAAGAGAAGGGGATTTACGATTGCTCCACAATTCTTGTTGTTGCCGACCATGGTTCGCATGTTGATGCCGATGCCAGACGTTTGGAGCGAGGAGTGAATTCGCTACCAGCTGTCGCCTTCCCGATGCTTTGGGTAAAGCCAGCTAATTCGCGAGGACCGATTGTTTTCGACGAGAAGACGCCAACGACGCACGCGAACCTGCACAAGGTTTTGAAAGCGCTCAAGGACAGTGATCTGACGGCAGAGGAAATTGCGTCTATGTTGAGTTCGGACCGGCGTACCTTCATTCGCCAGACTCGCGATGGATACGATGAATGGATCGTGAAGCCCGATGGCTCGGTCGAATCTTTTTCGCATCAGGTGGTCAAGTGAGTGTGAGTTATGGTATAATTCCAACATCAGATCACTGGAATCTGACTAAAGATTTTTAAAGGCCACAAGGTTTAAAGTCCTAATTATGATCGCAGTCGATAGATTCGTTGAGACGCTGAAGTCGGCGGGGGTTGGCTTCTTCGCGGGCGTGCCGGACTCGCTGCTGAAGAGCTTCTGCGCGTACCTCACCGACAACTGCGGCGAGGACCACGTAATCGCCGCGAACGAGGGCGGTGCGGTCGGATTCGCAGCCGGACACTACCTCGCGTCCGGCAGTCCCGCGCTCGTCTACATGCAGAACTCGGGACAGGGCAACTCGGTGAATCCGCTGTGTTCGCTCGCCGATCCCGATGTCTACTCCATTCCGATGGTGCTGCTTGTCGGATGGCGCGGTGAGCCGGGAGTAAAGGACGAGCCCCAGCACGTCAAGCAGGGCAAAGTGACGCTTCCGCTTTTCGAGACGCTGGGAATCCTGACCGAGGTTCTTCCAGACGACGACGAGTCCGCGGCAGAAGTGACGCGAAAGATGGTCGCGCGCGCAATGGCGGAGTCGCGTCCGGTCGCGCTCATTGTCCGGAAGGGGCTCTTCGCCGAGTACAAGCTTCAGAACAAGCAATCGGACATCGCGGCGCTTCCGCGTGAACAGGCGATTGAGGGCGTTCTCAGGGCGTTGCCTGCTGACGCGGTCGTTGTCTCTACGACTGGAATGATCTCCCGCGAGGTCTACGAGACGCGTGAACGTCTCGGTCAAGGACACGAGTGCGATTTCCTGACCGTGGGCTCAATGGGCCATGCGTCGATGATCGCAATGGGTATCGCAAAGGCGCAGCCAAACCGCAAAGTCTATTGCCTGGACGGCGACGGCGCGTCCATCATGCAGATGGGCAATATGGCGATTGTCGGACGCTCTGGTTGCGAGAACCTCACGCACATTGTCTTCAACAATGCAGCGCATGACTCGGTCGGCGGGCAGCCGACGGTTGGCGGGGACATAGATTTTGAGAAGATCGCGGAGGAATTTGGTTACAATGTTCTCCAGTCGCCGCAGGATCAATACGTCAACAGCGAACGAATTGGTGTGGATGAAGTTGCCTCCGGTATGAACTGGCTTATCACAATGGAAGAGCAGTCCAGGCAGTACAAGCCCGACTATTATGACGAATTGCCCAAGAAGCCCAACTTCATCCTCTTCAAAGTCGCCAAGGGCGCACGCAAGGACTTGGGCCGCCCGAAGGAGCCGCCACAGGTCAACAAGTCGCTTTACATGAAGACGCTGGGGGTTAAGTCGTGAAGAAAGTATTCATGAGCATGAGTACGGATGTGATTCACGGAGGACACATCAACATCATCAAGAAGGCGTCGGCACTTGGCGAGCTGACGGTTGGCGTACTGAGCGACGAGACGGTTGCAAGCTATAAGCGCTATCCTCTGCTATCGTGTGGAGAGCGCATGAAGATTGCGGGATCCTTACAGGGTGTTGCGCACGTCGTCAAGCAAGAGGGGCTTTCCTACAAGACGATAATCAAGGAATTGAAACCCGACATTATCGTGCATGGCGACGATTGGCGTACCGGTGTTCAGCAGCCGATCCGCGAGGAAACGATCAAGTTGCTCAAGAGTTCAGGCGGGGAACTGGTTGAGTTCCCTTATACAGTAAACGATGAGTACGACAGAATCGAGGCATCCGCGCGCATGCGGCTCGCAATGCCTGACATGCGCAGGGCGCGGCTTAAGAAGCTGATAGGCATGAAGGGATTGGTAACGGCGATAGAAGCGCATAGTGGTATCACGGGGCTTATCGCCGAGAAGACGACTGTGAGCAAGGAAGGGAAAACCTTCCAGTTTGACGCAATGTGGGTGTCGTCCCTTTGTGATTCAACGGCCAAGGGCAAGCCCGACATCGAGCTTGTAGACATGACCTCTCGGTTCCGCACGATCGACGACATAATGGAAGTGACGACAAAGCCCATAATCTTCGATGGCGACACTGGCGGGCTAACGGAGCACTTCGCGTATACAGTCAGGTCTCTGGAGCGAATGGGCGTGTCGATGGTCATAATCGAGGATAAGAAGGGATTGAAGAAGAATTCCCTGTTCGGCACGAGCGTGCCCCAGACGCAGGATTCAATTGAAGACTTTTCAGCTAAGATTGGGGCGGGAAAGAAGGCTCAGAAGACGAAGGACTTCATGATATGCGCTCGAATAGAGAGCCTGATTCTCGAGCGTGGCATGGACGACGCCTTGGCGCGCGCGTTTGCGTTCGTGAAAGCGGGTGCTGATGCCATCATGATCCACAGCCTCAAGAAAGATCCGTCTGAGGTTTTCGATTTCATTGAGCGCTTCCGCTGCCAGGATTCCATGACGCCTTTGGTCCTTGTCCCAACGGCGTACAATTCGGTGACGGAAGACGAGTTCAAGCGCAGAGGCGCGAACGTCGTCATATACGCGAATCACCTCACGCGCAGTGGATTCCCGGCCATGCAGAAGACGGCTGAGACAATCCTGGCGAATCACCGGTCGCTTGAGGCGGACGGAATGTGCATGCCAATCAAGCAGATCATAACGCTCATTCCAGCGGAATGAGTCGGGCGCCAATCTTTAAGAAGGGAGATATTTACATGTCCTGTGACAACTCCAGATGCGGTAACACGCCCTGCAAGAAGCCGATGTGCAAGAAGAAGTGCTGCTGCCCTGACCTGATTTGCGCCAACTGCCACAAGCCTGAGTCCTGCGAGTATTTCGCAAAGGGGCGGGTGCAGGCGACGGGCAAGGAGGCGACACTCCAGGATCGTGTCCGCATGAAAAAGGCTGGCCGTGCCAACCTCTATTCGCTGACGCCCCCGTTCCCGACTTCGAACTTTCTCCTCGAGCTCTCCAATGCCTGTAACCATGCCTGCCTCTTCTGCGCCCACCAAAAGATGAAGCGCAAGGTCGGCAAGATGAAGCCCGAGATGGTGGAAAGCGCGCTTCGCCAGGCGTATGAACTCGGCACCCGTGAATGCGGCTTCTATGCGACTGGTGAGCCGTTCGTCGTGCCGGAGCTGCCGGAGTACATTGCGCTCGCCAAGAAAATCGGCTACACCTACGTCTACCTGACTTCCAACGGGGCCCTTGCGACGCCCGAGAAGATACGCGCCGTCATCGACGCGGGATTGGACAGCATCAAGTTCTCCATCAACGCGCCCGAACGCGAAATGTACAAGTTCATCCACGGCAAGGATGACTTCGACGCCGTGGTGGAGCATTTGAAGTATCTTACGCAGTACCGCAAGGAGTCGGGGAAGAACTTCAAGATTTATGTCACGGGCATTCTCACCCGCTTCACCGAGAATATGCGCGGCACGTACTTCGAGAAGTTCGGCGACTTGGTCGACCAGATCGTGTTCAAGCTCGTGTACAACCAAGGTGGCTACATGCCGGAGATCGAGCATCTTCTGAAATGCGAGTGCGATACCGAGAAGCGCCGCGGATGCAACCTTCCATTTGACGCGATCTGCGTGACGCAGGAAGGGTACCTTTCGGTCGAGAACGCCGACTACGAGAACATGCTCATCGTCGGCGACCTGAACAAGCAGACGCTCAAGGAGGCGTGGTACAGCGACAAGATGAAGGAGGTTCGGCAGATGTTCATGTCCGACTGCCTCGACGGCTGCATCTGCGACTGCTGCATCCACCACAACGACGCCCCGGCGGAGCCGCTGATGCCGGAGTATGCGACGAAGAACGACGACATCTTCAACGACAAGCTGGTGCGCATGCGCATCAAGGAGGCCGGATTCCCGTACTCGAAGCTCGTCTATGTTCCGATGGCTGCGGATATTGTCCATCCTGGGCATATCAACATTCTCAAGCAGGCCGCAAAACTTGGTCGTGTGATGGTTGGCCTCTTCAGCGACGAGGCGATCCGCTCCTACAAGCCGGAGCCCTACATGAACTTCGAGCAGCGCAAGGCCGTCATTGAGAACATCAAGGGCGTGACATACGTCGTGAAGCAGGAGACCAAGGACTACTCCGACAATCTCAAACGCTTCCAGCCCGACATCATGGTTCATGGCACTGACTGGCGAAAGGGCCCGCTTGCCGAAGTCCGCCAGAAGGCAATCGACCTCCTCGCGACCTGGGGCGGCGAAGTCGTTGAGCCTGAATACACGCAAGGTGTGTCTTCGACTGAGTTCAAGGCAAAGGTCAGGAAGGGGTGAGGTCTTATTAGATGGGTGCCCTTGTAAAGTTCTTTGCGTGGATCATGGATTGGTGCCATGCGCTGGTGCCAAACTATTGGATTGACATCGTCTTGTTCACTTTGGCGACCAAGGTTCTTCAGTACCCTTTGTCGCTGTGGTGCCATGCTAATTCGCTGAAGATGGTGTCTCTGCTTCCGAAGACTCTGCGGCTGAAGATCGACTACTATGGCGATGGTGACGCAATCGGAGACAAGACGGCCGAGTTGTACAAGGCCGAGCATTACAATCCGCTTCTGACGCTCGTGCCGATAGCCGTCCAGATTGTGATCCTGATGGCGTTTGTTAAGATCATCTACGGGATCGGCGAAAGGCTTTCAGCTGCGGGGGCTGCGAAACCGCTCATCGCATGCGTGCCGTGGACCGATGGCGGCGTCGCCTGGCTGATGCCGCTTTTTGCGGGTGCGTCTGCATGGCTGCTCGGGGTATGCCAGAATCGGATCAACCCGCTTCAGCGTGAGCAGAGCCGGACGACCCAGATGACGACAAACGGAATTTCAATCGCCATTTCGCTTTTACTGGGCGCGTTTGTCGGCATGGGGGTGGGGCTTTATTGGGCGTGCAGCAACCTCTTCTCGATATTCGTGCAGATGGCCTGCAACCTGAACATGCACCCCGGCAGACATGTCGACTATTCTGAGCTTCGCAAGGTGCAGGACGAACTCAGGCAATTCGAGAGAGGCCTCAGGTCTGTGGCGGTTGTGTCCCCAGCTGACAAACGGCGGGAAAAGGCGGACTACAGACGCTTCTTCAGCATCGCCAACAAGCATCTTGTGTTCTATTCGGAATCCAGCGGCTTCTACCGTTATTTCAAGAGTATCATCGAATGGCTGCTTGAGCATAGCAACATTGTCATACACTATGTCACCAACGATCCGAATGATGCGATATTCGAGATGGCGAAATCGCAGCCGCGTATTCGGGCTTACTATATAGGGCACATGCGAATCATCCCACTTTTCATGAAGATGGATGCGGAGATGGTTGTCATGACGACGCCCGACCTTGGTACATATCAGCTGAAGAGAAGCTATGTTCGAAAGGATGTTGAATATGTCTATGTTGATCATGCGCCTTCATCAATGCATTTGATATTCAGAACGGGTGCGTTCAATAACTTTGATACTGTCTTTGCCAATGGACAGTACCAGATAGATGAGCATAGGGCGACAGAGCGTGTCTATGGATTGAAGCAGAAACGCATGGTTCCGACTGGCTATCCTTTGTTTGACGATCTGTTCTCGACTTATCGTGCCAGGACCTGCAATAAGAACGGGTTGGTTGTTCTTGTTGCGCCGTCGCATCAACCGGACTGCATCTTCGATTCGTGCCTTGACACGATGATGGATAACATCCGGGCGGAAGGTCGGATCGTCTATCTGCGCCCGCATCCACAATATACGCGGCGCTCCCTCGCCAAGATGCGAGCGATGGCAGCAAAATACAAGGATGCCAAGGATGTTGTTGTCGAGCTGGACTTTGCGACTAATACTTCCATATACGATGCCGACATTCTCATAACAGACTGGTCGTGCATTGCGTATGAATATGCCTTTACGACAAAACGACCACCGATCTTTATCAACACGCCGATGAAGGTTGTCAACCCGGAATGGCAAAAAATAGGGATTGTGCCGACTACGATTTCCATGCGTGATATGGTGGGTTTTTCCGTGGAAGAAACCGAGTTGGGGCGGCTGCCCGGCATTATTGATGAAATTCTTGCCAATCCTAACGTGTTTCGCGAGAGAATCGATAAATTGCTTACTGAATACTATTTCAACCCTGGCCATGCCGGAGAGGTGGCGGGGGAGTACATTCTTGAATCGCTAATCAGCAGGAAGAAAGGAAAAGAAAAATGATGTTTGCGTATGTCGATCCGTCGGTGATGTCGTACACGGTCCAGGCAATAGCGGGAGCCGCGATAGCGCTGGGCGTGGTGTTCGGCGTCGTGTGGAGGAAGTTTAAGAAGGGCGCGAACAAGGCGCTCGGCCGCGACGAGAACGCCGGCAAGGAAGTCGAGGAAGAAGTGAAAGACCTGCGATAGCTTTTCGAGCGCACAGTGCACCCGTGTGGCGGGGGAAATGGCATGATCATTGCTATCGTAGTACCCGTTTATAACGAGGCAAAGACGCTTCGTGGCATAGTCAACGTGGTGCGTGTAGTGCCTATTTGGAAGTAGACAATACTTATATATGTCATTAGATTATACATACTGTGTCGCAAGGCCAAATTCATGGCGCGATCGCCTAACGCTTCGCGCCAGGCGGAAGGTCTATCGCGAGATGGAACGAATGATTCCGCTGGAGGCGATGCAGTCGGTACTTGACGTCGGCGTTACGGCGGACCGAGATTGCGGATTCTCCAATTTCTTCGAGGCCATGTTCCCGCATCCGGAGTTGATAACGGCGTTGTCTGACCAGGACGCGTCTTGGATGAGCGAAGCATGGCCGGGTCTCAAGTTTGTTCGCGGTGATGCTAGGAAGATGCCGTTCAAGGACGAATCTTTTGACCTTGTCTTTTCATCAGCCGTTATAGAACATGTTGGTTCGCGCGATTGTCAGCGTGTGTTCCTGGGTGAATGCATCCGGGTCGCCAAAAGGCGTGTGTTCATTACGACTCCGAACAGGTGGTTTCCCGTCGAGATGCATACAGGCCTTCCGCTTCTTCATTGGCTGCCAGTTCGTTTGCACAGACAGATAATGCGAAGACTCGGGTATGACTCACTGTCCAGAGAGGAGAATCTCAATCTGCTGGATGAAGCTGCGATTCGTGAATTGGCTGCGGAGATCGGAACACCGTCGCCCACAATTCACAAGATGCGGTTTTTCGGTTTTCCGTCCAATTTGCTGGTGGTAATTGAGAAGGGGAGTGAATAATGACACTGTCTGTTATTGTTCCGTTTTATAACGAGAGAAACACGCTGAGAAGACTTGTTGCGGCACTTATGGCAGTCCCGGTCAAAAAGCAGATCATCCTTGTGGATGACTGCAGCACCGATGGTTCCCACGATGTTATGGAGTCGCTTCTCGGTGATGCGGATAACGAATTCATCAAGCTGTACCACGACATAAACCATGGGAAGGGTGCCGCTCTGCGAACTGGATTTGCGGCCGCCACTGGTGATGTTGTGATTGTGCAGGACGCCGACTTAGAGTATGATCCACAGGAAATACCTAAGGTTATTAAACCCATTCGTGATGGTAAGGCTGACGTAGTGTTTGGTTCTCGCTTTATGGGCGGGGAACCGCACCGAGTTCTCTACTATTGGCATTCGGTCGGAAACAAGTTCCTGACGATGCTCTCTAATTGGTTCACCAACCTGAACCTCACCGACATGGAGACTTGCTACAAGGCGTTTCGCCGCGAGGCTCTAATGGAAATACTCCCGCATCTACAGCAGGACCGGTTCGGATTCGAGCCTGAGATTACATCTCGTGTTGCGCGTGCT
>JAEEGL013386542.1_pt1 | contig 14305 bp, 9 predicted proteins | sample 9134231 | NCBI WGS metagenome assembly JAEEGL01 (sample SAMN16246548, study PRJNA631951) | gut metagenome | biome: gut microbiome; feature: rumen; material: fiber-attached | host: Bos | place: Iran: Karaj | collected 2018-10 | reverse complement strand
AGCGCTAAGACGGCACTCGTGAAGAGCGGCAGGATTTCGATAAAGAAGTTATTGACCGTATTCGAGAGCGACATAATGCCGCGGTCGATGCGCGACTGCAACTTGCCCGTCTCGTTGCCCTCGCTCGAGAAGAACGCCATGCGGAACGACAGCATACGCTCAACGACTTTGAGCGACAGGTCACGGCTCACCAAAATACGCATCCGCTCGCCGTAGTACCGCTGGAAGAACGTGACCACGGCTCCCACCACCTCCTTGCCTAATAGGATAATGGTGATGATGGTCAGAATCCTGACGGCACTGCTCCACTTGAAGCCGTCTGCCTGCTGGATGAGCGCATTGATGGAGTCCACCGTCCAGTCGAGAACTACGGCATTCACCTGTGCCATCAGCGAACCGACCAGCGTCAGCACCAGCGTTATCACAATCAGCCACCGATAGGGCAGCACAAAGGGAATCATGTTCTTCAGCAGGCCCCATATAGTCATCCGGCCCGTCTGTGTTTCTTGTTGTTTTTTTGCGTTCATGGCCGCAAAGGTACGAAAAAGAACTGAAAATTGAAAGTCAATACGTGAAAAAAATGCTGTCGATGCGAAGATATTCACTCCTTTTTTCGTACCTTTGCGGCATGGAAAAAGATTCAGTACTGATATTGAGCGGTGGCGTCGACTCCGTCACCATGTTATACGACGAGCAGGAGCGCATAGCCCTGGCCGTCTCGTTCGACTACGGTTCGAAGCACAACAAGCGGGAAATTCCGTTTGCGCAGATGCACTGCCAGCGCTTAGGCATCCGGCACATCACGATTCCCCTCGACTTCATGACGCGCTACTTCCAGAGTTCGCTTTTAGAGGGTGGCGACGACATTCCCGAGGGCCACTATGCCGACGACAACATGCGGTCGACCGTCGTGCCCTTCCGTAACGGCATCATGCTCTCGATTGCTGTGGGCATTGCCGAGTCGAACGGACTGAAGTACGTGATGATGGCCAACCACGGCGGCGACCACACCATCTATCCCGACTGCCGGCCCGATTTCGTCGATGCCTTCGACCGCGCCGCCGCTGCGGGCACCTACGTCAACGTCCGTCTGCGCTCGCCCTACACCAACATCACCAAGGCCGACATAGCCCGCCGCGGTCTTGCGCTGGGCATCGACTATTCGGAGACGTGGTCGTGCTACAAGGGTGGCGAACGTCACTGCGGTCGCTGCGGCACCTGCGTAGAGCGCCGTGAGGCTTTCGCCCAGGCCGGCATCGACGACAAGACGGAATATGACGAGTGAATAATTGTAATTTTCATTTCAAACTTTGCAATCTATATTGCAGGCTTTGCAATTGAAAGGTATTCAAGTTTCGCATTCGCTCTACTTTAGCAAACTTTGAGGCCTTCACATTGTTAAATGATGATGTAAGGGATGGAAAAAGGTAAATCCTCGTCGTAGATTAAACAAACGTCGTCGTGGATTTATCAATCTACGCCGTAGATTTAACGGACATTGGCGTAGATTTAACTATAGTCCGTACCTTGCTGGGCTTTAGTCCGTACTTCAAAGCCCTTTAGCACGGCACAGAAAAGACTTCAGCGCGGCAGTTGCTGTGCCTTTGTGCCTTCCATTTCATTTCTCTTGCCCCTTCTCTGCAAAGCAGAGTGTGGCGTTCTCTCTTTGAGAGTGTGGCGTTGCAATGCGAATTCTCCTTGTCCCTTTCGAGACTGAGCAAGGGAAGCTTGCGAAAGTTGAGAAAAGTAAAATTACCCGAATAGAGCGCGGAGTGCTTCCTCAACCTTGCGGACCGGCACGAGTTCAATCTTGAACTTCTTGCGATTCAGTCCTGCCAGATTGTACTTCGGGATGATGATATGCTGGAATCCCAACTTCTCGGCCTCCGAGATGCGCTGCTCGATGCGCGCCACGGGGCGCACCTCGCCGCTCAGTCCCACCTCGCCGGCCATGCACCAGCCCTCATCGATGGGCGTGTCGACATTGCTCGACAGGACGGCGGCGATGACGCTCAGGTCCATTGCCATGTCCGTTACCCTCAGGCCGCCTGCTATATTCAGGAAAACATCCTTCTGCATCAGTTTGAAGCCGACGCGCTTCTCCAGTACGGCCAGCAGCATATTCAGACGGCGCTGGTCGAAACCCGTTGCCGAGCGTTGCGGCGTACCGTAGGCGGCAGTCGAGACTAATGCCTGCGTTTCGACAAGGAACGGTCTGACGCCCTCAATAGCGCTGGATATGGCTACGCCTGAGAGACCGTCGTGGTCTTCGGTCAGCAGCAATTCCGAGGGGTTCGACACCTGTCGCAAGCCGGTCTGCTGCATTTCGTAGATGCCCAGTTCGCTGGTGGAGCCGAAGCGGTTCTTGATGGAGCGGAGGATGCGGTACATATAGTGCTGGTCGCCCTCGAACTGGATGACGGTATCGACGATGTGCTCCAAGATCTTCGGACCGGCCAGCGTGCCTTCCTTCGTGATGTGGCCGATAAGGATGACGGGCACGCCACTGGTCTTGGCGAAGCGCAGCAATGCCGAGGCGCACTCACGCACTTGGGCGATACTTCCTGGGCTGCTCTCTACGTCCTCCGTCGCAATGGTCTGTATCGAGTCGATAATCACCAAATCCGGCAACACCTCCTTGATATGGTCGAAGATGGCCTCAAGGGAGTTCTCGCAAAGAATAAGGAAGTTATCGTCACTGTGGTCGGCGCTTTTCCCGCTGATGTCGTCGTGGTCGGCGCTTTTTCCGCCGACAGCAGAAAGCCGCTCGGCGCGCATCTTCAGCTGGTGGGCACTTTCCTCGCCGCTGACGTAGAGCACGCGTTTGTCCGTCAGGTTCAGCATGGTCTGCAGCGTCAGTGTCGATTTACCGATGCCCGGTTCGCCGCCCAGCAGCACGATGCTGCCCGGCACCAGGCCGCCGCCCAGCACGCGGTTCAATTCGCCGTCGTGCATATCGATGCGCGGATCGTCGTGCGCCGAGATGTCACGCAGTCGCAGCACCTTGCCTGTCGCCAATGCCGATGACTGTGCAGAGGTGCCTTTGTTCAGACCCTTCCTGGCTTCCCCTAACTTAGGGGTGGAACCGGCCACCTTGATCTCCTTATACGTGTTCCACTGACCGCAAGCGGGGCACTTGCCAATCCATTTTGCTGATTCCTGTCCACAGTTCTCGCAGACGTACATTATCTTATCCTTTGCCATAGTGGCTACAAAATTACACAAAATCTTGCGAAACTGCAAATTATTTCGTACTTTTGCATGCGAATTATGAAACATCTGATGATTATGATAGCCTCTGTCCTGCTTGTCATGGCTTGCGGGAAGAGTTATGAAGAGACAAAACGCGAGGCGGCCCAGAACCGGCGGGAGGCCATGCGCAGGGATTCTGCTGCACTGAAGGTGGCCGTGCTGCCCACGTTGGATTGTCTGCCCCTCTATGTGGCAGAGTACTACCAGTTGTTCGATACTGTCAGCGGCGGCGTGCGCCTGAAGCGCTTCACCGCTCAGATGGATTGCGACACGGCGATGGAGCGGGGCAGGGTAGAAGGTGTTGTGACCGATCTGGTTCGTGCCATCCATATGCAGCAGCGCGGCCCGAAACTGCGCTATGTGACGGTAACCAATGCCTACTGGCAGCTCATCACCAACCGCAATGCCCGTATCCGTCAGCTGAAGCAGTTGGACGACAAGATGGTGGCCATGACGCGCTTCTCGTTTACCGATATGTTGACCGACCGCGTGGTGGACTCAGTGAAGCTGAAGACTGAGCGCGTGTTCAAGGTTCAGATCAACGATGTGAACGTGCGCATGCTGATGTTGCAGAACAACGAGATGGATGCCCTCTGGATGACCGAACCGCAGGCTTCCATGGCCCGGCAGATGAAGAATCCAGTTGTATTCGACTCGCGTACCACGAAGATGCAGCCCGGCGTACTGGCCTTCCGCGAGCAGGAGATGCGCCATCCTGAGCGTGCCAAGCAATTGCAACTGTTCGTGAAAGCCTACAATCAGGCATGCGACTCCATCAATAAACACGGATTCCGGCGCTATTGCGACATCATCATGCGTGAATGTAATGTCAGGAAAGAGGTGGTCGACTCGCTGCCCGACGTGAAGAAGAATCCGTATATCTACTCGCAAGGCCCGCGACAGGAGGATGTGGCTCAGATTGAGAAGTGGCTGGGCGTGAAGAAAGTGAAAAAGGACGATAAGAAGTCTGAAACTGTGAAAGGCCGCAAAGTGAAAGGTAAGAAATCGAAAGGAAAGAAGTAATGGGAACAATAGATACCTCGCTCGAGCGCATCGACTCCCAGCTGCGTGCGGGCAATGCCGGACTGGCTATCATGGAGTTGGATACCTATCTGATGGCGTGGCCCAACCCACAGTCACGCGAGAAGTTGGAGACGCTGAAGAGCGAATACGACCTGATGGCCGACTACTGGATTCAGGGCATTACCGACCCTGAGCGCGACGAGCAGTACCGTCGGTTGTTGCAGCGCATCTACGTGCTAATGGCCAATATCGCCATCCACCGGCATATAAGTGCTACGTCGTTCCTGCAACAGCTGCATCGCAATGCCCGCCAGTCGGGACGTCCGATGAACTTAGAGACTATCCGCCAGGAGATGGAGGGCTTCGTGAGCGAGGTGGCCATGCTGGATCTGGAGCCTGAGCATACGCGGAAGGAGAAGAGTGCCGCCCTCTTCAAGGCTCACCAGCAGCAGATGAATCTGTTGTTCAACTTTCTGCTGACATCGAATATCTGGACGGACAGTACGGGGCATGTGATAGAGAATCTGTTGGCTTCGCCTACAGTCGACACCATCGACCAGCAGTTGTTGGTATCAGCTGTGATGCTGTCGCTGATGAACCGCTTCGATATTGTGAAGTTCCGCACTTTGATAGGCGTTTACCGCCGTTCTACGGACGAGAATGTCCGCCAGCGTGCCCTCATCGGCTGGGTGTTGGGACTCGACGATGCCATGCTCGAGATCTATCCCGAACAGAGTACGTTGGTTGATGAACTGTTGAAGTCGAAACGTGTCCGTGCCGAACTGACTGAACTGCAGATCCAGATGATTTATACGATGGATGCCGAGCAGGATACGAATACGATCAATCGTGAAATCATGCCCGACATTCTGAACAACCAGGCTTTCCGCGTGACCAAGAACGGTATCGAGGAGGTGGAGGACAACCCCTTGGAGGACGTGCTGCATCCCGATGCTGCCGAGCAGCGCATGGAGAAGCTGGAGCAGTCGTTCCAGCGCATGATAGACATGCAACGCAAGGGATCCGATATCTTTTTCGGCGGTTTTTCGCAGACCAAGCGCTTCCCGTTCTTCTATGATATCTCCAACTGGTTCGTACCCTTCTTCATGCAGCATCCTGACATCGCTCAGTTTGTTGACAGACATGAGAGCAACCGCTTCTTAGAAACAATATTGAGCAAAGGACCGTTCTGCAACAGTGACAAGTATTCGTTCCTGATTGCCTTCCAGCAGGTAATCAATCAGTTGCCTGAGAGCATGCGCAAAGCCATGAAGCATGGCGAGGCCAATATGGCTGAGATGGAGGTAGACCGCAACGAGCAGCAGACACCGGCATATATCCGTCGCAACTATCTGATGGATCTGTACCGCTTTTTCCGCTTGTTCCCCAACCGTCAGGCATTCGTCAATCCTTTCGAGTATAATCTCTATGATTTGCCCGCCTGTTGCTTCTTCTGTTCGGACGTGTTCTGTGATACGCCATTGGATGCCCATAAGGTAGAGGTGGTAAGGGTGATGAAGAAACACCACATGGACCAAGCGTCAGATATCCTGCTTGGTACGTTCCCGGAGGCGATGCACGATGTGCAGTATTACCTGTGGACAGAAAACTATAGTAGCGCACTCGAACTGGATCCCGATAACGAGCGGGCTCTCTCGGCCAGAGCACGTTCTTATTTCAGTAATGGTATGTATGACGATGCCAATGATGACTACGAACACTTATTGTTGCTGCATCCGGGCAAGGTGAGCTATATGCTGAACAGGGCCGTCTGCTTGGTGAATTTGGAGAAATACGAGGATGCCCTGAAACTGCTCTATCAGCTGAATTACGAGCACGAAGACGATGTGAACATCCAACGTGTGCTGGCATGGACGTTGACCTGTGACGGCAAACTGGAACAGGCCGACAAGCTGTATCAGCAACTGACCAGTAGCGACAGTGCTACCAGTGAGGACTATCTGAACAAGGGCTACTGCCAGTGGCTTTTAGGACGTATCAAGGAGGCCGACGATTGTTTCGACCAGTACTTCACGTTGGGCGGTGACTTTAATGAGGCATTCAATAACAGGGAATGGTTACTTCAACGTGGCATCAGCGACACCGACATCCGGCTGATGCTGGCTATGGTGATGCAGCACGACTCAGCCCGCAGGGCGGAAGAAAAGCGTAAGGAAGATCTTCCGTTTTGATACGTAAATCTATAAGAATGGTTGCAGCAGATGGGCAAACCAGCCACGGAATTTCTGCCAACCCGTTCTGAACTCATCCCACGTCTTGTCAGTCAGCTGGAATGACTGCTGTTTGTCGCGCCAGAACATGTCGTCAAGTTCCTGCGTTGTGTTTTTGTCGATAATCACAGCATTCTCCTCAAAGTCGCATTTCAGGCTTCGTGCATCGAGATTGGTGCTTCCTACGGTGCAGTAGCGTCCATCGACCATCATAATCTTCGAATGGTGGAAGCCAGGCTTGTAGAGCCATACCGTTGCACCACGCTTCTGCAGCTTGCGGGCCTGATAGAGGGCGCAGTCGGGCGTCAGCGGAATATCGCTCTTTGAAGACAGCATGATTTCCACCTTCACCCCGCGGCGTATGGCTCGTGTCAGTGCCCGTGTCACGGTAGGGATGAGCGTGAAGTAGGGGTTGATGATATGGATGGAGTCCTGTGCCTGATTGATGGCATTGATATAGAATGTACGCATGATTTTGGGCGTGATGCCTGGCTCGCGGTTGATGATGCCTACCATCTTGTGGCCTTTGGTGGCCGTTGTGTCGGGTTTTAGGCCACTGAACTTGGTGAGCGTACCGCCACGGAAGTATTTCATGCCGCTGACATGCTGCTTGGTAGTACGGTTCCAGATGCGGAGGAATATGCTCTGCAACTCGTTGACGGCATCGCCCTCAATGCGGCAGTGCATATCGCGCCATTCGCCTACCTGCTCCGTACCTTTTATGTAATAGTCGGCCACATTCATGCCGCCTGTATAGGCAATGCGCCCGTCTATGACCACAATTTTACGGTGGTCGCGCCCGTAGATGTGGTTCACCCAAGGAAATCGGATGGGGGAGTACTCCACGATGTCGATACCTTCTTCGCGTAGGGGCTTCAGGTGATACTTTTTCAGTGGCTGGTTGTTCGAGTCGTTACCGAAACCGTCGAACATGGCACGTACCTCCACACCCTCACGGCTTTTCTCCTTCAGCAGGTCGAACAGCAGCATGGCGATAGAGTCGTTGCGGAAGTTGAAGTACTCTAAGTGGATGCTGCTCTTGGCCTGACGGATGGCCTGAAACATATCGTCGAACTTCTGCTGGCCTGACAGCAGAAGTGTCACACTGTTGTCGTGCGAGAAACGAATGTTGCTTTCACGCAGAGTCTGCACTATCAGCGAATCGCTCGTCTGAGCATTCGCTGATAGGCTTGAAATAACAAAAATGGTTAGAATTAGTATCCGAAACATGATTACTTCTTGTTCTTCAGTCTGTACTCCAATGGCGTCATGCCAAACTTCTCCTTGAAGATGTTGACGAAGTTCTCGGCAGTCTTGAAGCCTACGTTGATAGCCAGCTCGCTCATGTTGACATTCGTGCTGACAAGCAGCGTGCAGGCGTGCTTCAGACGGATATCGCGTACCACCTCGGCAGGCGTCTTCGTCGTGATAGAACGTATCTTGTGGAAGAAGGGCACACGGCCCATACCCATGGCTGTAGCCATCTCTTCGAGGCTGATTTGCCCGCGGCTCATGTTCTGCAGCACAAACTGCTCAACGTTGCGCATCAGCTGCTGGTCCATGGACTCGCTCATCGAGTAGTCGCCGATGGTGTTGCCGCCATAGTACTGCTGGTGAATCAGAGCACCCGCATTCTGGGCTGCTGGGGCGTTTTCTACGGGCTGTTGCTGCTGTTCGGCCTGCTTGTCGGTTGTAGGCTGCTCGGCACTGCCGTCTTCCATGTGCTTGGCCTTCAGTTCGTCCAAGTCTTCATAGACCATCGTCGCTGTGGTCATGCTGGCGTTGCGGCCTTCAATCATACGTGTCTCACTGCCCTCGATGACGTACTGGTCCATCTCGATAGGTCCGAGACCCATCAGCTTGTTGAAGCGCATCACGGCCTCTTGGATGTTGAACGGCTTGGCTAAGTAGTCGTCGGCAGCCAGCGTGATGTTCTGGTCAACCATGTCCTGCTGACTCAGCACACCGTCGGTCATCAGCACGAACTTCGTCTTGCCGCGACGGTTGTCCATCTTGAACTGCGTGCAGAGTTCACTACCCGTCATCGGGGTCATGTCCTGCTTACAGATGACGAGGTCGGCATTCAGTGTCTCGATATCGGGCAGGGCTTCCTTGATGTTGTCGTAGGTGTGGAAGTTATAGACGTCGCGCAGGTGGGCGCTCATGAGGTTCAGGAACTCGCGGTTGTTGTCTATCAGTACCACGGCAAACTTCTTGGCCTGCGAATCTACCTTCAGAGGCTTGACGTCGATGGCCAGCTCGTCGCTGACATTAGAGGCTAAGGCTACCTGTCCCTTGTCGTTCAGTTCCATACGGTCTTTAGCCGATGAGGTGGCCTGCTTCTCAGGATTCTCCAGTGTGGACTGCATCTCAGAGATACGTGTGATGACCTGCAGCAACTGGAAGTGCAGCGAGTTCAGCTGTTCCCGTCCCTCCAAACTCGTCTCTTTCTCAGCCATGCCGCCGATGATGGTCGTCATGCGGGCCATGGGCTGACGCAGGTCGTCGCTGGCCAGCTTGATTTCCTCGCGCTGGCGTTTCAGCTCTTCGATGACGGCCTTCTTGCTCATCCAGATATGCTTCATCTTGCCGATGCCGTAGCGCCAGATGATGAGGACTACGATGGCAACGATGACATAGCACGTGAGCATCCACCACGACAGCCACCAGGGACGGTCGATGACGATTTCCAGCTTGCGCTCCTGATTGCTGACAGCACCGTCGGCGCTGACAGCCTTCACGTGTAGTATATAGTTGCCACTGCTCAGATTCTGGAACTTCACGCCGTGCAGCATGGCGTCGCCATTGCGCCAGTCATTGTCGCGGCCTTCCATTTGGTACATGAACTGCAGGCGCTCACCCTTGTTGTAGTTGCCGGCAGCAAACTTGATGGTGAATGTGTTCTGGTCGTTGCTCAGCTCTATCTTGCTGCTCTCGTTGAGGGCTGATGTCAGGATGACGCTGCCGTCATAGGCATGGCCAGTCAAGATTTCTTCCTCGCCGATGAACAGCTGGGTCAGCATGACGCGTGGCAGGCTTTCCTGATCGTCCTTGGTAGCATCGCGAACATAGTTGATGCCGTAGAGCCCGCCAAAGAGGACTTTGTCCTCCTCCTTTTTCGACAGGATGGAACCCATATTGAATTCGTTGCTCTGCAGACCGTCGTTGATGCTGTAGTTGTAGAGTCCGAAGGCAAAGGTGCCGTCCTCGTGGTTGCGCTGAACCACGATACGGCTGATGCCGTTACTGGTGGTAATCCACATGCTTCCGCTTTTGTCTTCGGTGATACCGCAGATGGAGTTGTTGCAGAGTCCGTCGTTTTCCGTGACATAGTAGAGTTCGTCGGACTCGGGGTTCAGCACGTTGATACCCTCGCGCGTACCTATCCATATTAATCCGCGCGAGTCTTCGTACACCTGAGTGATATAGTTGTTGGTAAACGACGACAAATTGGTGGTGTTACCTGTGAGCACCGTCTTCTTGCGGGTCGACAGGTTCAGGATGACCAAGCCCTCAGCCGTACCTATCAGCAGGTTGTTGTCAGTACCGTAGAAAAGTGAGGTGATGTTGTTGGTGTTCAGCATACCGTTCTCGCGGGTATAGCTGCTGAAGGTGTTCATCTTCGGACTGTACACCTGCAAGCCGCCGTTGGTGGCAATCCATAGGTTACCCGTCTGGTCGGCACAAAGGGCGTTAACGTGGTCGTCTATCAGCGTCTTCATGCTGTCTCGGGCCACTGAGTAGAACGTACTGATGCCGTCCTTGATGCGTGTCAGACCGTTTTGCTTCGAACCTACCCACAGACTGCCGTCTGGCGTCGTTGCCATGCAGGTCACCTTGCGGCTGGCCAACTGGCCGTCGTAGTTGAGCAGACCCTTGTCGCTCGTACCATACCAGATTTTGCCGTCCTTGTCCTCTGCCATGGCGGTGATGTCGCCTATCATCTCAGCGTCAAACTTGTAGATGTTGGCACCGTAGTAGGCCACGCCCGATTTCTCCGTTCCTACCCATAGCAGGTCGGTATCGTCTACGTAGAGGCTCTGCACGCCTATCACGTCCTGAACCATTTTGTTCTGGTCGGTGGAGTTGAGAGGCGGCACATTCTCAATCTCATGCGTGTTCACATTCATGCGCAACAGACCCAATCGGTCGGTACCTATCCAAATGTTTCCACTGCGGTCGCCGGCCATTCCGTTGACGATGTGGTCGACGCTGATGCTTGTCAGGCCGAACTGGTTGCCGATCGTGGTGTCCCACTGGTTGGTGTTCTTGTTATACATCATCAGCGTGCCCTGTCCGTAGAGCCAGATGTTGTCCATCTGGTCGGAGAAGGCTCGCAGCGACTTGCTGCGTCGCAGTCCGTGCTCGGCCACGTAGTCAGTTTGCCAGACGGTATGCTGCTGGTGCATGATGTCACAGCACACTAAGCGACCGTCTTCGTACACCAGTACGGCACCGTCGCGGCACTCGTTGATAGACACGATGTTGCCCTGCGGAATACCCACGGCATCGTTGGTATAGCCAAACTCATAGCTGGTTTGCTGCTGCTGGTTGTAGGCCACCACGCCCTTGTTGGGTATTGAAGCCCAGAAGTTCATGTGACGGTCTACATACACCACGTTGGGCTGACCTTCTATACCCATGCGGGCATACACCTGCTTCATGTCTCGCTCGAAGTTTTCCGTCTGAGGATGATAGACGCAGAAGCCTGCCGACGTCTCAATCCACAACGTACCCTCCAACGTCTCCTGCATGCTGATGATGTAGCTGTCGGGTAGTGACGATCCGTCCTGCGAGTTACACTGGAACGTGCGGAATGTGTAGCCGTCGTAGCGGTAGAGACCTGCTGTGGTGCCAAACCACAGGTAGCCGCGCTTGTCCTTCAGCACGCAGTTCACCTGACTGCTGGTCAGGCCGTCGCGGGCATCCAATGTTTTAAACAGATATACACCTGCAACAGCCAATGGTATTGCAAGCATGATGAGTACAAGTATTCTTTTCAGTTTGTTCATATCTTTATTGTCGTTATCTCAATTTCTCGTTATCTCAATTTCATAAGATGCACGCATATCGGTCGACGATGCCTAACAGGCGGCTGTCGCCGTCTACCACGAGCACGTTGTGTATTTTGTGCCTGTTCATCAGCTTCTGCACCTCAGCAATCTTGGTGTCAGGGCCGACGGTCTTCGGCGTGCGTGTCATGATGTCGCTCACAGTGCGGTCGAAGAACTCGGCGTTCCACTTCTCCATGGCCCGTCGGATGTCACCATCGGTGATGAGCCCCACCACGTGGCACTTTTCACTTCCTGCTTTCAACTCCTCACTTCTTACGGCCACGCCCAGTCCTAACTTGCCCTTGCTAACGTGTATGATGGCCTCGCCCAAATGCATGTCGGCGGTCAGCATGGGCAGGTGCTCGGTAATCATCACGTCCTGAGCCGTCGTCAGCAGGCGTTTACCCAACTCCCCACCAGGGTGGAACTGTGCAAAGTCCTGAGGTTTGAAGTTGCGGCGCTCCATCAGGGCTACGGCTAATGCGTCGCCCATCACCAGCGTTGCTGTGGTCGAGCTGGTCGGTGCCAGGTTCAGCGGGCAGGCCTCCTTCTCTACGCTCACGTTCAGGTGGCAGGTGGAGTATTTGGCCAGCAGCGACTGCGGATTGCCGCTCATGGCGATGATGGGGATGCCGAAGTGCAGCACCATCGGGATGAAGCGCAGCAGTTCGTCGGTCTGACCAGAGTTCGAGATGGCCACCACCACATCGCCCTGTGCCATCACGCCTAAGTCGCCGTGATAGACGTCCAGAGGATTCACAAAGAATGATGGCGTGCCCGTCGAGGCCAGTGTGGCCGCTATCTTGGCACCGATGTGGCCGCTCTTGCCCACACCCGTCACAATCACCTTGCCCCGGCACTGCATTATCAGCTCCACGGCACGGTCGAAGTTCGTGTCCATCTTAGGTATCAGGTCCAGCACAGCCTGTGCTTCGTCCTTGATACATTGTATAGCGTAGTCCCTTGCGTTCATTTGTAAATGTCCGTAGGCTATAACAGTCCTTCTATGAGGCTTTCCAGCTTGTCCAGCTCCAGCATGTTGGCAGCGTCGCTCAGGCCTTGGTCGGGGGTGGGGTGTACCTCGAAGAACCAGCCCGTGGCCCCGAAAGCCTTGGCGGCCATGGCCATCTGCGGCACGAAACGGCGGTCGCCGCCCGTCTTACCGTCGGCACCGCCAGGACGCTGGACGCTGTGCGTGCAGTCCATGATGACCGTCGGGCAAAGCTCCAGCATGTCGGGAATGTTGCGGAAGTCCACCACCAGGTTGTTGTAGCCCATCATGTTGCCGCGCTCCGTCAGCCACACCTCTCTGGCACCTGCATCGCGGGCTTTCTCTAACGGCCAGCGCATGTCGTGTCCCGACAGGAACTGCGCCTTCTTGATGTTCACCACGCAGCCCGTCTTGCCCGCAGCCACCAGCAGGTCGGTCTGCCGGCACAGGAAGGCCGGTATCTGCAGCACGTCGCACACCTGCCCGGCCGGTACTGCCTGCCAGGCTTCGTGGATGTCTGTCAGTACGCGCAGCCCGTATTTCTCCTTCACGTCGTTCAGCATCAGCAGCCCGTGGTCTATTCCAGGGCCGCGAAACGAGTTTATCGACGTGCGGTTGGCCTTGTCAAACGAGGCCTTGAATATGATGTCGGTGCCCAACTTCTCGTTGATTTCCACCAGCTTAGCTGCCACAGTATCAAGCAGTTCAGCCGACTCTATTACACATGGACCAGCGATGAATGTTTCCTTCATGATGTAGCTTCTTGTATATATTACCTTGCAAAGGTAAGTATTTTATTTGAAACGTGCAAGAAATATTCAAACTTTTTATATTAATAATGTTTGCGGGCGTACGTAACAAAGCGTATTTTGCTTGACTTATGTCAATATTATGCTAAAAAATGTGAAATAGTGCAGGCTTTTGTTTGCGCGCACAGAAAATCTTCCTAACTTTGCACCCGAAATCAGACAAAGACTTGCGGTTTTCAATAGGCCAACGGTCAGAGTCTAACCCAAAAATGAGAAATTAATAGTTTTAAGTTTAACACTTTAAAATTGAAGAAAATTATGAAAAAGATTATGATGACTCTCGCAGCTGTATGTGTAGCTGCAACTATGAACGCTCAGGCTTACATTGGTGGTGGTCTCGGTTTCCAGACTACGAAGCAGGGGGACAACACTAACACTGTTATTATGGTTGAGCCTGAACTTGGTTACAATCTCGATGAGAACTGGGCAGTTGGTATCTCTCTGGGCTATGGCCATACTAAGCAATCTACTGAGGTACGTGGTGTTGAGACCAGCGTAAAGACTGACGTTTTCACGATTGCTCCCTATGCTCGTTACACCTTCGTGAAGCTTGACAAGGTTAACGTGTTCGTTGATGGTGGACTGAGCTACACTCACACCAAGGTTGGCGATGCCAAGAACAATACTTTTGCTATTGGTTTTAAGCCCGGTGTTGCTGTGAACCTGAACGAGAAGCTGAGTTTCGTAACTCATGTAGGTTTCCTGGGTTATCAGAACTCAAAGGATGATGTAGACGGTGCAAAGGCTGCCAATACCTTCGGTTTTGATCTCGATGGTAGCAACTTGAGCTTTGGTCTCTACTACAACTTCTAAGAAAAGAAAGCATTAAAAACTTTTTATAAAGGATAGCTTGTCCGCCCGGCACCTGTGAAGGAGCTGGGCGGAATTCTTGTACGCTCGATTCAGTGTTCAGTATTCAAAGTCGGGTTAGAATACCCCCGTTTT